>JACCDR011664617.1_pt1 | contig 26968 bp, 55 predicted proteins | sample 7446431 | NCBI WGS metagenome assembly JACCDR01 (sample SAMN15323443, study PRJNA562643) | freshwater metagenome | isolation source: river surface water | place: USA:Blue River Watershed | collected 2017-08-17 | reverse complement strand
GTGATCGCGGTCATGATCAAAGTCCTTCTGCCAAGGTGTATCTGCCGTCGGTGACGACGACCAATTCAAGGTCAACCAGCTCGCGCAGGCCGGAGCCCAATCCGCTGGATGTTGGGGAAACCCCGGCGATTGATGCGATGGTCGGTTTATCTTGGTGGCCATCGGCAATGGCGCGCAGCATCTTGCCGAGGCTCGGCGTCAACCGGGCAATCCACGTCTCCAGTCCTGCGATTGGCGTGAGTGTTTCGGTGGCTGCATACTCCGGCAGGCTCACCAAGCGGCGTTCATCGCCAGTCACTTCACCGGACATCATCACTGTCGCACGGTATGTCCGGTAGGCGCTGGATCGCTTGGATACCCCGGCACGACGGGCCGCAGCATCGAAGCTCAATCCTATCGGATAAGTATTGTGGATGGCGGCAAGGATAGACCGCACAGCTGGCGAATACCTCTGCGGGGAGGGGCTGGCCTTGTTAGGCGCTGTGCCCCTCCCGTCTACCCTCGATCCAGCGGCCATGGGGGCGGCAACTGGTTTCGGCAGTGGTGTCGGCGCCTGTGGCACCTGAAACTCTTTTGCGATCATGTCTGCGCTTGCTGATTTTGCAGCTTCGACATTCTTTTGGATGACGCCCGGAATGTGCGCGACTATTGTGCGACCAATCTCCTCCACGCCTTTGACGTAGCCGTCACGGACGCCTGACAAATAGCCATCAGCTTTCCCTGAATTGTACCCGAGTGTGTAACCAGAATTATGAGCCTCATCAATTTTGCCGCTCGGGACATTCTGTGGGGTGCTTTTCTGCATTTCCGATTTGAGCCGGGCGATCTCGGCCTTCAGCGCCTTCGGGTCGTTGGCCTTGGTTTCCTGCTCGACGCTGGCCAAGCGGTCACGCAGAGCCCCGATGTCCACCGGTCTCAGGGCTACAGCGTTGATAGCCTCCCCATGCTTGGGTGTCCGCGAGGAATCGTAGGTCTTCTTCAGCGGGAACTCCACCGTTTCCAGCACCCCATCGGCGGGCATCCAAATGATGCCGGTTCCCGTCTGGAGCGTCGGAAGTCTGGCAGACAGATCCTTCCACTGGCCCTTGTCGGCCTGCCCTTCCACCCAGGCGCCAATAGCCGCGCGGTCTTGGCTGCTGGTCAGCTTCATGGCGATGAGGCCGTCGACTTGGCTCAGCACGTTCTTGCTCAGGACCGCGGGGCGCTGCGTAATTAACCATGGACGGAAGCCCTTGACGCGCCCTCGCCTGACAACTGTCTCCATGATGCCAAGCAAGCGGGCGGCATCACCATCTCGATCGGTTATCACTTGGGGCGCCCACATGTCCGCTTCGTCCATGACCAAGTGCACGCTGTTGGCATTGTGCTGGTAGAGCGCACGGAGAAACGCCAGCATGAAACGGCGCTGAACGGCTGAAACGCCGAACTCGGACAGGTCGAGGATGCAACTCTCCGCCATACCAGCCACGGTTTCGCCAATGATCTGACCGGAGTTTTCCGTGATGGCGACATCGCCGTGCCGACCGCCAAAGATCACCGGCGAGAATGATGACGGCGTCACTCCGTCGCGCTGCAGCCGGAGCCCGTACCAGACGCCGAGCGGGTCCACCACAATAACACGGCGGTGCATTTCAAGCAGCTCTTCGACCATCAAGCCGGCGGTAAAGGTCTTGCCTGATCCTGATGTGCCGACAATGCCAAGCCTGGCGTCAATGTCGATGATCGACTTTTTCACTTCATTTCCTCCACGGCCTGCAATGACAGGGCTTCGAGTTGGGCCTGCTGGGCCGCGATGTGCGCGTTGATCACGGGTTTTGCCAGATTGAACGGAACCTGGAAGATGCGCTGACTGTCGCTGCCGGAGCGGACGCCAAGCTCAAGGTTGCCGACGCGGCGCCCAAAGACGTCACGGATGTCCTTCTGGTCGATCGTGCTGCTGGCAATAGCCTTCTCGATGTCGGCCAAAAGGTCTTGCCCGGCCTTGATCTCACGGTGAGCATGGGCAATGGCAATTGCCAGTTCGTTGCTGATGACTTTCAATTTTCTGCCTCCATCTTTTCCTCAAGCTCTCGGAGCTTCTTGTCCAGTTCGACGCTGAACTCGGCGTCACCCTTGCCGGTGACGACTTCGCTGTAGCAGCGGTGCGGGCCGACGAAGACGTACTGCGTCTCCATCGTGCGCCAGTCTTTCCCGCTGGGGTATGCCGCGAATGCGCAGATGGCGAGAACCTTGATCATCAGAATGGGGTGTCCTCGTTGTGGAACTTGAATGCGTTCTTCTTCTGCACCATCGAAAACCCGATGGACTCCATGACGTGAAAGGTGCTGCCCTCATGTAGGGAGGCCAACCGCTCGGCCTCATTGATGGCCGACTGCCTCGATGTGTGGTCAACTGTCGAAGGCCCGCCGTCAGGGCTGTAAACCGTCCAGATTTTGTTCTGCATGATCAGAACACCCCCAAGAACTTCTGGCGCGGCTGCACCTTCTTCACCTGCTTCGCCGGGATGACGACCACCTGGCCGGCATTGGGCTCGACGTTGACGGCTTGTCGCTGAGCGACGTGGCCGGTGTAGAAGTCGATCATGGACTCGACCTGCTGGCGCATCCGTTCATTGCGGGCCAGCTTGGTCTGGTGCGCGGCATTCAACTGGTGTATCGCCTCGACGCGGTCAGCTTCCATCTGGGCGGCCTCATCAACAAGGCTCTGCCACTGTGTCCTGAAATCAGAAACGATGCGCTGCCCAGAATTGTGCAGCCGTTGCGCCTGCTGCGCCAGTCCTTCTGACCAGGCTTGGATGTTCTGAAGGTCTGGCAGGAACTCTGGTTGATACAGTTGGGCCTGCGCTTGGTCGTCTTGGTCTGCGCTCATGTCGGGGCTCCTTTCATTGGTTGGACGGGGCGACGGGCAAACAGGCTCGTGCCCCATTGCGTGTTTCCTGATCAGCGGATCGGGGCTGGGTCGCCAAAGCCGGGCGTTTGCCCGTTTTCCAGAATCAATGGCTTGCCTGAAAAGGTGAGCCGCTGTTCGTCAAACCAGTGCGATTTTGTCTCGCTGGATTTGCCCGTCTTGGCTTGAATGCAAACTTGGTTGCATCCGGTGATGTACTGCGCGTAGGCAGTCACCATTCCCGTAAACCCGCTGATTTTATCCGTGGCCTGACGGCCCATGTGTTCGTACATCTCGTTGTTACTTTCTTTTGTTGATGGAGAGGGACGGGGTGGCGTGCGGCGGAACAGGCTGGGGGAAGTTTGTTCAAGAACCGCAGCGCCACCCCATTTGCCGCGTCAGGCCGGGGAAGCCTGGAGCGGGGTCACTTCGACGGTTTCTTCGCCGCCTTCTTCGCTGCCTTCTTGGCGGCTTTCTTCACGGTCTTTGGTTTTGCCATTTCTGGTCCCTCCTTTGTGCCCGCCAGCACCATTGCCGGGCGGGTGTTTCTTGCGGATATCGACGACTGCGACTTGCTGCAGGACAACGAACTGTCCGTTGAAGGCATCCGCTTCGAGGCGTTGCGCCTCTTCGATTGCCGCCTTCAGTGACCCGTGCTCGAAGGGCCGGATCACCTCGCCGTCGCGCTTGGCCTTGAACAGGATGCGCTTTGAGGTTTCGCCGCGACGGAACACGAAGAACCCGCCGCCGACAGTTTCGCCCTTGCGTGACTTGAACGGCTTTCCCATCACTTGCCCTTCGCTTTGCGGTCGAGTTCGGCGGCGCGGTAGCCGTTTTTCCACTTGGCCTTGTCGGCATCGCTGAGCTTTTCCGGCACATCGAAGATCGACTTGTTCTCACCGAACGCGAAGTAGCCGTCGTTGAAGATTTCATCAGGTTGGTCTTGGGTGTCGCCAGCGGCGGCTTGTGGCGCAGCCGAGGTATCCGCTGGCGACTTCTCATCCGGCGTCTGGGAGGCTTCTGCCGGTTGAGAGGGTGGTTGCAACGAAGACGTTTCTTTTTCTTTGGCTTGCTGCCGCGCCGCTTCATTTTCAACAGCGACATTGCCAGTAGGCACGTCAGAAAACGTGCGTTCTTGGAAGTCCGACATTTGCGGACGCTTCGCCTCGCTGGCTTCGCGGTCGCCCTTGAAGTCATAGAGTTCGTCGTCGCGCCGGATCAGGTCATCAAGGTCAGTCGACATCGGCAGACGCTTTGCCAGTCGCTTGATGGCTGTTTTCTTGGCCATCTCTTCGAACCAATCTTTCCATGGGCCGGAGTCTTTGGCGCGACTGACATTGCGCACCTTCTGCACTTCGGCCATCGTCATGGGCTCGACAATCAATTCATCGTCGACGGTCTTGGCCATGGCAAACACGCGGATGGCCTTGCCTGGGTTGTCGCAAGGGCGATAGTTCAGGTGTTCGCCTTCGCCATCAATCCAGTAGTCATATTCGTCACCTTCGTACACGACACGAGCCACAATGGCCTTGACCTGCTTGGAGTTGCGGATCTTCTTCAAGATGCCGGCGACCATCGGCATCCACTGGACAGCGGGCACCCATTTGTCGACTTCCTTGCCGTTCTGCTCGATCTTCATCTTCGTGTTAAAGATGACAAATGCACCTTCGCGCCCATCAGGAAGCAGGCCATCTTGTGCCGCCAGCATTGCTGCTGTCATCAACGTCGGGCGATCTGCCTCGGCCAAAGCCGGGTTTCGCAGCGCTGCATTGATGATGACGCGCTTGAAACGCTCCACCGGAATGTGCTTCGGCAGAGACTCGGTAAACATCGGCAACCGCGCCTCGACCTGCTGAGCCAGAGACGCCATTTTCCCGGCCGGCTGGGCCACAACTTCATTCATTTTCTGTTTCCCTTCTTGATCAGCGGACGACGCCAATTGTTTCTTCGACCATGATGGTGCCTGGCATTGAGCGCTTGTCCTTGGGCTGGGCCATCATCCAATTGTATGCGGCGGCTTCCTTGGCCTCGCCATTGACGAACGGCCAGAGCAACGCCATGGGCAGCGCGTTGATGTCGGTGACGGTACAGGTCCAGCGACGAGTCAGCGTTCCGACGGCCCCATGCTCAGAGCGGGATCGTGCAAGATCGGCAGCCGGTCCTTCCGCCTTTGCGTCCAGTTTTTCGGCCATACTGTCTTGGCGCACCGCTTCATTCATGGCGTCCCGGCTGTCACGTCCAGCAGACCGCTCTTCTCGCTTGGCGGCGGCGGCTGCCTCCTCGGCTTCGCGCATCTTGCGGCGCTCTTCATCGGCCTTGGCCTTGGCAGCGGCTGCGTCTTCATCGGCCTTGCGGCGGGCCTCACGGGCGGCATCTTCCTGCTTGCGCAGATCTGCCATACGGGCTTCGTGAGCTTCGCGGTCAATGCGCTCCTGCTCTTTGCGAGCCGCTGCATCGGCTTCGTCCTTGGCTTGCTGTTCCTTGGCGAGACGGCGACGTTCGGCCTCAGCCTCTTCATCCTTCTTACGTTGAGCGGCAAGTTCAGCGGCGCGCCTCTTTTCTTCTTCGGCACGACGTTCCGCCTCTTCACGGTCGCGGATTGCCTTGATGCGGGCTTCTTCGGCCTCGCGCGCCTTCCGTTCTTCGTCGAGACGGCGAGCCTCGGCTTCACGTTGCTTGCGCTCTGCTTCTTCGGCTTCACGCTGCAACCGTTCGGACTCGCGGCGCTTGGCCTCGGCCTCTTCCTCCAACTGCCGAGCCTTGGCCGCCGCAATCTTCAAGCTGTAGTCTTCATGGGCCTTGTCCAACTTTTCGCGGGCGTCCTTCAGTGGGTCCATGCGCGTCTTGAACACGCCATTGACGGCCTTCACCTTGTCGTTCCAAGGCTCGACTTCGACTTTGCGCACCGAGTCGAGCTGGGCCAGCACGGCTTTCATCTTGCGCGACAGTTCAATCACCTTGGCGTGAGTGGCGTCGTTGTCGATGGCGGGCGGCGCCTGCTTCGCCGCGTCGAGCAGTTCGGAAACCTGGTCAAGAAGCTGCTTGTTGCGCTCTTTGATCTGGTCAACAAAATTCTCAGGCGGATTGTTGCCGCCGATGCCAAAGCGGGCGGTTTCAGGCATGTCGTTCATTGTGGCTTCCTCTCAAAACGTTGGTGTAGGTATGGCTGCCCAGTCCACAGGCTGATGTGGATTGGCCATGGGCTCGTCGGGGGCGTAGTCGCGCGACCACTGAATGGCGGCAGTGAGGTAGTTGAACTCGGCTTCGCTGATCGGGTTCCGGCAAAGCCACGTCCACTCCTGCTCGGCATCGGCATACTTGCCGTCCACCTCGCACTGCATCTTGGAGTCACCGACAAGGCAACCGTCTTCGATGTGCTGGACAAGCCAGATGCGCGCCGGCACCCATGGACCACCTTTGACGAGGCGGCGCTTGTACCAGCCAACCTGTGGCTCGTTGCCGTCGATCGGCAAGTCTTCGGCGAGAAGTCCACGCATCGCGTTGCGGTGCCAGGCCAGCAGGTCTTGATCCGAGTAAATCTGCCTCATGACGGACGCTCCGGTTTTGGGCCGTCGTTGAATTTGTAGGTGGCCCATGCGTCGTAAATCTCGGCAAGTTCAATGGAGTTGTCGGCAACCATCGACAGGCTGCGCTGTTCTCTGCGACCTTTTTCATGCACGCCAGCGCTATCCGACATCTCGTAAAGCCAGTCATGAGCGGAGCCGCGGTCGTGGTAAGCTTGGCGGTCTTCGAGCGTCACCATGTCGTCACCAAGTAGTTGGCAACAGCGACAACGAGAACGACGCCACCAGCAATCGCGTAAGCCTGACTGTATGCAGCCCGCACCAACGCATTCTCGTAGTGAGACTGAGCGGCGTCAGTTTCGCCACCCCGCTTGGCGTCGACGTATGAGCGCCCGTCATCGTATGAGCGCCACACAAAGAACACGGAAAGAGCGGCGAGAATGGCGATATTGATGAACGTCACCATGGCATCTCCTCCTCTTCAACCGCTTGGCGGGCGTTGGCGAGCGCCGACATGAATGTTGCCGACTGGAACTCCAGCTTGTCGCATTCCGCGATCAGCGCCTTTGTGGCGTTGAACAGGCTTGACCGTGGCGCACGCATCCGGCCACTGGCCTCGGCAGCGGCTTCGCTGTTCTGGTGGCGGGTCATGACGCCACCTTCGGATAGCGCCAGAAACGGTGGCGCGTGAGAATGAAATCCATCAATTCCGCCGTGACATTCTGCGGCGGCACGATGCCCTTCTGCTCTCTCAAAACTTCAAGAGAAAAATCAAACCACGAGCCCAGCAAACTCGTCAGCTTCGCCACTTCATAGGCAAATTTCTCAGCCTCAAGCACTGCATCACGACCTGTCTTCCGGCTTTTTGCCAGAGCAAACAGAAACGCTTTTTGAGCGTCAGGCCAAAGACCAAGCGAGAGAAAAATGTTCTCTTCGAACGGAGTCATGTTGGGGGCGGTCATGCTCGTGCCTCGATCTTGGCCACGGCATCGCGCAGCTGGTCGATGACGGGGCGGCCTCGCACAAGGCGCAGCGCCACGCGGCGCTTGGGGGTGCCCAGCGTTGTGCGTTCCTTCTGAGGGAAAAACGCTGGGCACATATCGGCGGGTATGTCTTCGGGATCTACTTCATGGCGGCCTCCTTCGAAGTCATGAAAGGGGATGCGGCCCAGCGGACGTGAAGCCAAATTGTCCAGGGTTCGCTGCAGGCTGTCGGCACCTGTAGCGAGTGTTGCGCCAAGCAGTTTTGCGTGGGCGATAACGTCTGGGTCTTTGAGAACTTTCAGGTCCATCAGTGCCGTTCCTCATTTGGTACGGCTTGGACCTTACGTTTATAGTGTACGTTTCGTCAAGGGGAAAATACGTTTTTAGTGTACGTCGTTAAACTTTCCTCGCCATCATCTGGACGCGATTGCTTGTGCGATCGCTTCTTTCAGCCCTGAAATCGCAGTGGTTTTGTCAATCGGAGCCCGCACCGGAAACGCCATGTGGCGGGTTGTGATAATCTTGCCTTTGAGCACGGACCTGACCAGTTTTGGAGACCTCGAGCACGGGATTGGCGGCTCCACATCGACCGCCGCGCCGCGATCAACGCGAATCGCTCCAGCCACGCCGGGGAAGTCATGGCGAAGTGCGCACACACTGGTGACGTTGCCCTTGCCGTCAAAGAACACGGCAACATTCATCTCAGCATCGGTGGCGTTGCACACAAGGCTGTCGCTCATCGCATCGACCGTGCAGGCCGCATTCCAGGAAGTTTGAGCGTGGCCTGCCGAACCGAACGTCGCGGCGATTGAGGCAAATGCAGCACTAAATAGGCGTGTAAATCCCAATGGCGTAACCCTCAATCTCAATGTTCTGATCATCGCGCGGCTCCAGCACAATCTTCTCAAACCGTGGATCTGTCGACTCCGGGTGCAATTCGATTTTCCCTGCGGAAAACCTTACGCGCTTCAGCGTGCGTTCCACAAGATCCCCACGTCTGGACGCCGCCACGACGATGTCTCCGTCACGCGGCGCGCTGTGATATTCGACGACTACAACATAGCATCCGTTCGGGAATTTCAGGTTCATGCTGTCGCCTACAACGGCGCGGGCATATTGATTGAGGCCTGGATATCGCGGGTCACGAGCGACGGGTATGTGTTCGACGGTTGTGCGCTGATCGGCTATGTCGTCTTCCTGCCACATCCCGGCTGCGACGCGGCCAATGACCGGCAACGTGGTGGAAGTGTCTCCGTTCTTGCGTGATTCGGCGCCGGGCAGTGTTCCCATCAGGGCCAAAATCTCGCTTTCCTGGATTGGCGGCACACCCTTGCCCTTGAGCACCGGTAGCAATTTGGTGATCAGCTTTACCGGGAGCGCGCCGTCCTTGGTCAGCGCCGGGTCTTCGTACCTCTGATAGCTGGAAGCCCCGCTATAACCAAGCAATTTTGCCATTTCTGACATGCTGTAGCCGCTGCGCTGCCTCAGATCTTTCAGTGCATCCGTGACGTGTTTTTTGTTCATTTCAACAGCGTCGCGGAACCCACCTACATTTTCCACGTTGACTGTTGCACGCTTAAAACATACAAAGTGTTCATCATGAATGAACACCCCCCCTCTCCTGTCGCCCGGAATATCGTCGAAAAGCTCGGTGGGATTAGATCTGCATCGCGGCTGCTCGGATGCAAAAACCCTTCCACCATTCAGACTTGGTTCAAGCGTGGGCTCGTCCCTGCGCACTGGCAACAGCCCGTTATCGACGCGGCCAAAACGATTGGCGTCGAGATTGGTCCCGAGGACTTCTTTGTTCAGAAAAAACGTCGTCATCGTTCGTAGGTCGGCGCTTCGAACGTACTTTTCCACCGCAACCCGCAATCAAGGTTACTGATTAACCACTATGGAAATTAGAACTCACGTTACTCCTGAATTTTACGCTGCGGCGCTGCGGGCTGCGAAGAGCCGGAACCTATCGCTGCCCGAACTTATCAGGCGCAGCCTTGCAGCCAACGTGGACTTCGAAGGCACTGTCAAGGGGCGTCCGCACTCTGAAACCTACACCCGCGCGCCCAAGCCAAGTGACGCGCTCATTCCCTCACACATCCCGCCCGGCGTTGTTGCCGGTTAAACCCAAGGAGATCCGACGTGCCTGAACTTGCAAGAATCCCTGACGTGACTGAAGGCGCGACGATCCACGCCGACCAGACCCCGAAAAGCAACGGACCTGACAAGGCTTCGTACCTGTTCATGGTCGGCGAGGAAGAGCGCCTTGAGGCCGAGGTCAAGGCTGCGCAGAAAAAGCTGAAGACCCACCGCCAGTTTATGACCAACCGTGGCGTCGATTTGGAAGAGTCCAAGAATGCGCTGGCCGAACGTGAGCGGCGCGACAAGACCACAATTCAGAAGCTGCGCAAGCGCTGCACTTACATGGAATATCTGGGCCTGCCCATCGCCCGCCAGATCAGGCTGTTCGACGAGCCCGAAAGCGAACCAGCCCCGGCCCATTCGCAGAAGTCGCTGATCGACCGCGCCCGCGACGAAGGCTTCGAACTTGGTGTAGCCGGCAAAAATCCGGACGAGCAGAAGTACCCGTCGATCACACCGGAAGGCCAGGCCCACCTCACGGGCTGGAACGAAGGCCAGGATGTTCACAAGGCAAAGTTCCTTGAGATGAACGAAGAGAAGGCGCGCGAAGACGCAGCGGCTGCCAAGGAAAAGGCGGACAAGGATGCCGCCAAGGCCAAGAAGGCCGAAGACAAGGCAGCCAAGGCTGGTCGCAAGGTTGCTCCGTCTGACGACGAGGGCGACGGCGAGTGAGCAATATCGTTGCCATGGCGATCGACCAATCACCGAACCACACGGGCTGGGCCATCGGGAAACCGATGGACCCCAAGATCCTGTTCGGCAAGTTCCCGTTGCCGCCATGGGGAGACGACGAGCCTGCGAGGGTATATGCGTACAAGCTCTGGCTTGACGGAATGCTGGACCGGCACGGCGTCACCCACCTGTTCTATGAGCGTCCCGTGCCTGCCGCTGGGCTTGGCAAGGCCGTGACCTATGTGCCGACGCGAGGCGCAAATGCAGGCAAGGTGCGGGCCCGCGTGGTGAACCAGAAAGATCCAAACATCACCGACAATCAGGCGTCGGTCAAAACCATCATCTGGCTTTGCGCCGCGGAGCACCGCATTCCGGTCAATCCGATCGACGTGAACCACATGCGCCTGCATTTTATTGGGCGGTCATCGGTGCCCGGCCTGCAGGGCGAGGCTCACACGAACGAACTCAAGAGCCTGGCCATGAAGGCCTGCGCACAGGCCATGCTGCTGCCGGAAGATCACAACGTCGCCGAAGCCATCGGGCACCTTGATTTCGCGCTCTCCACGCTCGACAGGGGCCACGCCCGCAAGAGCCTGCTCAGGATGGAGCGGAAGATCAACGATCTCACCTATGGGAGGGAGGCGTGATGTCTGGCTGGCCTTTCGGACACCTGCAGATGTTTGGCTATGGCGCGATCCTGATTGATCCACCTTGGTCTTACGAGATGTATTCTGAGGCTGGTTACGCAAAGTCGCCGGAAGCCCACTACAGCACAATGGCGGATCAAGACGTGCTCGATCTTCCGGTGGGTGAATTGGCCAGCGGCGATTGCATTCTGATGATGTGGGCAGTCTGGCCAAAACTCCCTCTTGCCGTCGAATGCATGAAGCGTTGGGGGTTCAAGCATGTCAGCGGGGGATCCTGGTATAAGACGACCAAGGACGGCATGCGAGCAAAGATGGGGACTGGTTACGCTTTCCGCACGGTTTGCGAGCCATTCCTGCTCGGACGCATCGGCTCCCCACAAGCCAGACTGACAGACCAGCACAACGCCATAGTCGCTCCATCGCGCGAGCATTCCAGAAAGCCAGACGAGATGCGCGCCATTGTCGAGCGCATGACACCCAAGGCGCGCCGCTGCGAACTGTTCGCGCGCGAACCTTGGCCGGGCAACGATGTCTGGGGGAATGAGGTTGATAAGTTTGCGGAGGTAGCAGCATGACACATAGCGTCGAAGACCTGCTCAACCAAATCGCAGAACTTAAAGAAGAAATTAGGCAACTCAAATCTGAACGCTTCAAGGATGAGATTTACATTCCTGTTGAGTGGATGTTAACGCCGAAGGAGTCGGCAATAATCAAGGCCCTGTCCTCCGGTCGCGTCGTCGGCAAAGAGCAGATGCTTGACGCTATAACGCATGCCAACGGCGAGCAGCCAGAAATCAAAATCATTGATGTGTTCGTCTGCAAAATACGGAAGAAACTCAATCCGTTCGGGCTCGAAATAAAAACACATTGGGGTGCTGGCTACAGTTTGCCTGAAACGACCATTGCCGTTTTGCGTGCCGCTCAGGTGCAGTCATGACAGGCCTCGCACAGCGCCGATTTGAACTCACAAGATCGCATCCTGAAGATGTCAGGTCGTTGTCGCCAGATCACACGGCAATCACTGAGGCTAGAACTATGTTCCCCTCCACAGTGGTGAGCCCCGCCGACAGTCCGTCTCTTCTCATCTCAGGCCACAACAACCGAAAGATTGGCAAGGTGGTCACAAAGGGTGAATGGGCTGGAATGCCCATCTACACCTTGACTTTGGAAGAGCGTGCGACGTGCCCATCCACTTGTTTCATGTATTCGAAGTGTTACGGGAACGCCATGCACATGGCGCGTCGGCACAAGCACGGGCCAGAACTGGAGGCTTATCTCAAGGCCGAATTGATAGACCTTGCAGACGAACACCCGGATGGGTTCATTGTCCGCCTTCATGTCTTGGGTGACTTTTACTCGGTCGAGTATGTGCGCTTTTGGCAGCGCATGCTCGGGCAACTGCCACAGCTTCGCATCTTCGGCTACACCGCTCGTAGCATCGGTACTGCCGATGGTATCGGATCCGCTATCGCTGTCCTAAACGGTGCCTACACCTCGCGTTCATTTATCCGCTTCAGCAGCGACAAGTACCGGCCTATGGGTGCGACGGTCATTACCCGCATGCCAGAAAGCAGCGTCGTTCCTGAAGGCGTGGTTTGCCCAGCTGAGACATCAGACACCGATTGTTGTGCGACTTGCGGTCTCTGCTGGTCTCCCGCGATGAAGCAGAAAACAATCGTGTTCGTCGCTCATGGCCTTGGAGCATCCACCGCAAAAGCCGTCGCCCGTGAAGTTGCCAAGCCTGACAAGGACGGCATGCGGCAAATTCGCGGCTTGGCCATGACGGCTCAAAAGCCTTCGCCGCCAAGCGGCAACATCATCGGGTTTGAGATGATCGACCCCAAGTCACTCTGGGTGGACGAAAAGTATCAGCGTCGTCTTGCGGCCAAGGGCGTCAAACTCATCCAAAAGATCGCCGTTGATTGGGATTGGCGCAAATTCAACCCACCCACAGTCGTGATGGCTGAAGATGGAAAAATGCACGTCATCGACGGCCAGCACACGGCAATAGCCGCCGTGACTCGTGGCGACCTCGACAAGATCCCAGTGAAGCTGGTCGGCGCTTCAACGCTCCAAGAGCGGGCCGCGACGTTTGTTGGCATCAATAGCGACCGTACAGCGGTTACGCCGGTTCAGTTGTTTTACGCGGAGATTGCTGCAGGTGATGCGAAGGCCGTGGCAGCAAAGAAGATGTGCGACGAAGCCGGTGTAACGGTGTTGCGCTTTGCGCCGCCTCGCGGTGAGTTCTCTGTCGGCGAAACCTTTGCCGTCGCTACTATGCGTCGACTGCGCGACAAGCAGGGCCATGTATTGGGCGTCCGCATCCTCAAGATGCTGGTCGACGCCGGCATTGCTCCAATTAACGATTGGGCCGTCGGAGCCGTCATTCTGTTGCTCACCTCGCCAAAGTTCAAACCACAAGTTGGCGACGATGATCTAAAAAAATACCTGGCTGCGCACGGTAAGCAGTTGCCGATGCGGGCCGGGCTCAGAAACGCAGAAACAGGCGAACGCCTCCCAATGGCCGCCGCAAACATAATTTGGAAAGCCTTGACGAAATGAACGGACATCCACTCATGGACGCGCTGATTGCGCAACTTCCTGAAGCAGGTTCACATTGGTCGACAGACCAGCGCCGCAAGTGGCTGGCGGCGGCAACGTCGATACTTGATCTCGTTTACCCGTCCGCACCTGAAAAGGTGGCCGTGATCAAGGGCGATGTTCCTCTGACTCAATCGCAGACGGCTGTTCTGGATTTTATTGCATCCAAATCGTCAGATGGCCAATTTCTTGAGATTTCGATGCAGCAACTGGCAATGGGTTGCGGAGTTCCGCTGGGGTCTTTGGGAAGCATTGTCCCGGCTTTGATAGATCGTGGGCTCATAGAGTCCAAGCCAGGCGACGAACCCCGCTCTCCGAAAAAATATCGGGTGGTGAGTCAATCCGATGACGCAACCCCCAAAGTGTGAGGACTGCGCCATGGTCAACATCGCGCATTTCAAGGACGGCACCACAGGCATGGCCTGCCGCCTCGCCGCATGCAACGTGGATCTGGAGCGCAGCGCCGTGCCGCGCCACCAACAGGACAAGTTGCGGCCGCCCAAGTGCGGGCCGCAGGGTATCAACTTTGTGGCCAAGGTGTCGGCATGAACCCCCCGAGGCAAAATCTTTTGGACGCGGCTGCCGATCACTTTGACATGCTGTTGTCGTCAATCTGCTCTGGCAAGACGATGGAATTGTGTGAGAGCCCTATAGAAGAGGCCATGCTCGAAGCAATTACGCTTTTCCACTGCATTTCCTATAGTTGCTTGCCTCAAATTCATGGACGTGAAGTTTGCGGAGGCAACAGCTGGATCGTAGAGCAGCAAGCCAAGATTGCTGACTATCGCGTCGACTTTCTCATAACCTTTCAGGGCTGCAAGACACAATTGGTTGTCGAGTGCGACGGTCACGATTTTCACGAAAAGACGAAAGAGCAAGCAAAGAGGGGCAAGAGCCGAGACAGGGATCTTACCGCTCTTGGCTATGTGGTGATTCACTTTACGGGCAGCGAAATCTGGCGAGACCCGTGGCGCTGCGCCGAAGAAATTGAGCGCCAATTCCATTCAATCCAAATCAGAGAAGTAGAGGCGACATAATGGCTCGCATACGAAGCGTTCACCCTGGCTTGTTCACTGATGAGGCGTTCGTCTCCCTCAGTGATGCCGCACAGATTTTCCTGATCGGCATATATACAGAATGTGACGATCAAGGCGCATTCGAATGGAAGCCGATACAGCTTCGGCTGAAGTTAAGGGGTGCCAAAGACGGAAGCGTCGAGCCTTTGCTGGACGAGCTGGTGGCAGTCAATTGCGTCATGAGTTACGAACACGAGGGGCGTAAATTTGGTCTGGTTCGGAACTTCAGGCGGTTTCAGAGGCCAAAAAAGCCGAACAGCACATACTTTATCCCAGCTGAGTTCCGAAACTACGTCGGGTTAAGTGATGCTGGTTCCGAACTCAGCGAACTTAATGCCCGCTCAGTTCCCCACCAGTTCCCTACCGGTGGGGAAATTCCTCCGCAGATGGAGGATGGAGGATGGAGGATGGAGGATGGAGGATGGAAAGAAGAAGATACTTCCGCTTCGCCTCCCCCAAAAGACCCCGAGTTCAAATCTATGATCATGGCGACATGGAACGAGCTCGCCATCGACGAGTCTCTGCCGAGGATTGTCAGGCCGAACGACAAACACATCGCATCGTTGGCTTTGCGCCTCACGGAGTACAGGGAACACCTGGGCGAAGACCGGGAGGTGGCATGGCTGACGGTTTGCGACAAGATCCGAGGCAGCCCATTCCTCACGGGGAAAACTTCGAAATGGAGATGCAGCTTCGACTGGATCGTCAACAAGACAAATTTTGAAAAAGTGATCGGAGGAAAATACGATGACCGAGCAGCTCCCCCAAAACCTAGTCGCCAAGACGACATCCGGGCAGCTGCCGAGCGCATCAGAACGCAACTTCGAGAGGCTGGCCACGACGCTTGACGCCGATACCGGCGGCGGGTTGTCCCGTTTTCGCGGGGTCTCTGTCGCAGAATGTCGGGATCTCCTTGGCCGCCCCATGCCGAGATGTTGCAGCCCCGCCGAGGCCGTCGACTTCGCCGAGGAGATGATGAAACGCATGCCTACAGGCCCAGATACCGACCGCGACATATGGCTCAAGGACATGACGATCGTGTTCGCGGCCCATCCACGGCGAGATGTTGAGGTGATGGTGATGCACCCGATGCAGGGCATGAGGGCGCGGCAGAAGTGGCTTCCAACTGTTGATGAAGTGATGGCGTTCTTGCGCGAGCAGCAGGTGCGGCGTGGTCGCATCCTGACGAACGCAAGGCGTGTTGTGGCGGATCACGATGAGCGGGCGGCCGAGCCTGTGGTGTCAGACCTGGACCGTGAGCGGTTTGTCGCCAAATGGGAAGAGGCCAAGGCGAGAATGGCTGCGAACCCATACAAGGAACCGGTTGCTGGACGGGAGCCGGCGGACATTCAGGCGCAGCAGCGCCGCAGGCAGGCATTGGCAGATCTTGACGCCAGGCGGGCGGCGATGACCGACGAAGAGCGAGCGTATCAGGCCGCTGTGATCGAGAAATTCAGCGCGGCCCGTCAAAAGCAGGGAGAGGTGGCATGAGCAACAGCGAACGCAAAGCGATTGTCGACTGGTTGCGCGGCATCAGTTCGTCCGCACACAAAATCTTCAGCGATTCCGACAGTGAATTTTTTCAAGGGAAGTCTGAGGCGTATGCGGACGCCGCTCAATCCATCGAACGCGGCGAACACCTCAAGAAAGGCCAAGAAATGACCACAAGCAAATACGACGACGCCAAGGTCGAGGCTCTATTGAAGGCTGCACAGGCGGTCACGCCGTTTGTGGAAGGCCATGTTTCAGAAAAGGCAGACAAGCTAATTGCTGCGATTGAGGCGCTTATGCCGTCCGTCGAGATGGAGTACGTGCTGCCTGAGTGGCGGGAGTTTCAGGTCGGCAGATGCGTGGGCAGCAATGGGTTGGTCTATATTGACGGTCTCGGCATAAGCATGCCGCACTACGACGCCCTCCGCGAGGCTACGCGCCGCCCGAAGCGCGATCTGGTGCCGCCGGGAAAGGATTGGACCGATGCCGAAATTTTCATGTTGCCGGAGTCGGTCACAATAGGCGGCACTTTCTATCCTCAAAACATCCGCGCCGTCATCGACGCCATCAAGGCCAAGTGCGGGGTGTGACCATGGGCGTCGTCAGCCTTCACAAAGAGCCGGGCCTTTTGCATAGCGGCCTTGAAATGCCGTTTGGATCAACTGAAGTGTGGGGTAAAATTGTCGGTGGGAATTTTGTGGCCCACTTCTGGAGCGAGACCGCCAATGAGCATGTTGCCGCCTGTGGGTACAGGGGCCCTCTCAGGCTCGGAAACGGTCAGAACGCTCTTTTTGGACCGGGCTCATGTCCAAAATGCAAGCGCTGCATGAATGCGCTGAGAAAGGGCCGCAAGCCATGACCCAAGACCCTATCGAAGCTGCTGTTGCGCTGCTGTTGCGCGGCGACAGGGTGACGCTGACCGGGCCTGTCGTGCCACTGGAGGTGTGCCAGACCATCAAGGTAAGGTTCTCGCAACAGAACCCCCTCAGTGATGCCGACCTCACCGCCGAGTGCAAAAAGGTGGTGGCCGGATATGCGGCTCAGTTGGGCCGGGCGCTGAACAACGAGGAAAAGCGGATTGCCTACGGGTTGGCCGGATTCTTGGCGCTGAAGCCGGGCGGCGAGGCTCGGGCCTATGTGCAGGTGCTGATTTCTGAGAAAATCTGGTTTCCAGATCGCGTCACGGGACCGAAAGCTGAAAAATTGGCCGCTGAGCAGCGCGTCAAGGTTCTGGCCATGGCAGACGCCCACGCCAAGGAATCGCAGCGCAGGGCCGCCGCAGCCGCCCAGGAATCAAAAATTCAGGCCGACCGACAGGCGATGACGCGAGAACAGCGCGCGGCCTTCGTTCAAGCCAGTCTGGCCCGCCACAAATTTCAGCCGGTGCGGACATGAGCCAGAGAGATGTTGATGAGTTGAGGGACTTGCAACGCCGGGTGGCGAACAACGTCCCGCACCACGGTGATCCGGAGCGCTTCCACGCCGAAAAATCAGAAATTGTCGAGGGGATCAAGGCTGTCATGAAAAGATTGGAGCAGCGTCTTGAGGGAGTTTGAAACCTACGAGGTGCCGTCGCACTGGACGCCCGAGCATGTGATGCACCGCATGGTGATGGCGTTCATCACGCTTCAGCAGATTCACGACACGGTTGGCCCGTCACGGATGAAGGCGGCGTGGCCGTCGATTGTCCGGGACCAGGGCGACCGCAACATGGCGATTTCCGCGATTGGGGACGAGACCGAAGACGAACGCAATCACAGACTGAGTTCAGACATCTGGACCGATTGGGAGCGCGATGTCAGGGCAGATCCGCACGACATTTTCCTGATGGAGGAAAGCTTCGGTTGGCCCGGCCAATACCTCGACGAGCCGGTTCAGATCACGCGCTGGGCGCAGCGCAGGGCGCATGACCTGACAAAGCGCAGGGACGCGCCGGAACGCGAGAGTGATATGGGAATCGCCATCGTGTTTGCCGAGGCGAAAACGATTTGCAGGGGGTTGAAGCGAGATGCCGTCATTGTCCAACACGAAAATTTCCAGACTTGAGCGCATCTGGATCGAAGAGGTCGGTCAATTGGCGAGGTTTGGCGACGACATGACGGCTCCTGAGCGCGCCAGGTTCAAGACCATGGCTGCTCAAGCGGTGGCCGTCGTCGAGGCAGAGTTTGCCGCCTCGGCCGGCAGTTCAGGGCTAACAAAAAAGTACAAGGATCTCCGAAAGGCCGGCTTGGTCAAGAAAAGCTGGAAGCTTTGGCTGGAAGACCAGAAAACCGCAGCGGTGAAGGTCAAGGCCCGTGACTACCGCGAGCGTGCGCGTCGGGTCATATCCTGGTGAGTTGAAACCGGGCGACGCCAAGCTCTTCGATCTTCCGGTCGATCAAAGCGGCGATCTGGTCGAAGACCTCGTGGTCATGTGGCAGCGGTGTCGTGCCGCTTTTCCACCGGCGGATGGTTCGGTCGTCTCTTCCCGTGGCTGCCGCGAGTGGCGACATCCACTCGCTGCCAAACAGCGCTGTCGCGGCGCGCTCCAGACGCTGAAATGCGGTTTCGTCTCTCATGGCATGTTCTTCTGCGCTTCGACCTGCTTCGATTTTTGGCTCCAGTGGCAATACCAGATTTCGTAGATCGAAGTAACCCAATGCGACGCTATCCACACCCGCCTGCCTTTCCACTGGCAACGAAAACTTGAGAAGGCTTTGAGGTAGTGATAGGCTGCCACGATGCAAAACAACATGAAAGACATCATCGGTGGCACCTTTGTTTTTCATCCCATTGATCAAAAGAAAAAAGATCAGGCAGGCGAGAGAGCAAGGCCACGCGATACGCTATCAATCAACCTGTCGCTGAATGATCACCCTCTCATTGAAAAAGGCCAGGCCTGCACAATCAGCCTCAAAAATCATAGTGATCAGAAAATCTATACCTGGACCGGGTGCAAACCGGAACGCATAGAAAGTGGCTACGCTTGGTTTAATCTGGCTTTCAGAGATGCCGAGGAAGCCGGACTATAGGCGACAGTCACTCAGATGGACAACAACACACCTCTAGATCAAGCTATTCAGCAAGCCCGCGCACGGATGGCAAAAGTTGTAGCTGATCGTGACGAAGCAGAAGGTCACGAGGAAGCTGACGACATCCTTGTTTCATTGCTCAAGGCCTATGGGTGCCCGCAAGATATTCTGGACGCCTATCATAGTTTGCCTAAGTGGTACGAATGACTGAGATCAACCCCATGTTCATCGCGTCATTCCTCGTGACTTTCGCTTCAGTGCTTGCTGTCTCTGCGTCGCGCCGTAGATCAATGTTGTTCGCAGGTGTGGCTGGCATATTGATCGGAACGTTTGGCATGTGGGCGGCATGACAGGTTATGCCTGACCGGCCATGGCGCGGATCTTTGCCAGTTCGGCTGTGTCGCGCTCTACCATGTCGCGGATGGTGGTGATGATGGGGTGATCCCACCGCAGGCGCGACTTTCCCTTCACCATCTTCACAATGGTGTTGGAATTGATTTCGAGTTCGGCTGCAAGCGGGCCAATCCACCGCTCTGGGCCAAAGCGGAATTGGCCATAGGCCATCAGGAATGGAGTTGCGTCGTCCGGGTCGGTCATGGCGGCGCTTATACCTTGCGCTGGCACGACCTCCAATACTCCGCCACTTGGCATTCGGATGGTGCCGCCGGGGCAGATAAACCGCCGTGCCAGTTCCCGTTGCGTCGATCCGGGGTCGGCCAGATAAACCGTGTCGAACGTGTTGGCGTACCTGGTCTGCACTGTTGTGTCGATCAGTTCAGGCACGGCCACCACGGGTTCGATTGAGCCGGAGCGGCGAAACATCCAGTGTTGGCGAATCTCCTGCTCCGAGGAACAGAACACCGTCATGTGGTCGTGGCCCGCCGCCGCCGCGATTGCAGCTTCTGGCAGGTGGCCGCCGATGAAAAGGGCGCGCGTCATGGTTTTTCCCCCTCAATCCAGAATTTGCCATGCGAGAGGCCATTGGTTCGGCCCGGTGCGAGTTGATTCAGCTTTTCGGCTTCGAGTTCGGTCGCGGCGATTGCCTCGGCAATGGTGAACCTTCCGAGCGGTTGAACGTCGAGTCCATTGCGCCGGGCGCGGGCGCTCTTGTCGTACCATACGAGAAGGTGGCTGCTCATGACGCCACCTTCTTCAGGCAGCGGGCGCAATGGGTGGCGTGGTCTGCGCTGTACGTCGCCAAGTCAGTGCTGCCGGTTTCATACTCGCTGGCGTCGAAGCCGCAGTGTGTGCGCCAGTTGGGGCGGCGTTCGTCGTCGTTGCGGACGATGTGGACCGCTTGCCTGTCCCCGTTGCGGAGCTTCAGGCTCCGTGCTGTTGTGATCGTCGTCATCGTGTTGTTGCCTCCTGGTCGTCTTCTGCAAGTTCATCGCCGTAAAAATCCGTCGCCATGCTCAGTTCTTGGTCAAAGTCGATCCCGTCCTGTGCGGCGAGGTGCATCAGGTCGGCCAACAGGTCGCGCAGTTGGGTTGACTCGCGGCCCTCGTGCAGCGCCTTATATGCGTCGAATGCGGCCTGTGCGCGGCTGGTGCTGATCTGTCGTGAGTTGTCAGGCATGTTCAAACCTCCTGTTCTGTGATGTCGTCGAGCCACTCCAAGGCGCGTGGTGGACCCTCCACGGTGGCGGCCTGGATAAGCCAGATGCGGTAAGGGATTTCGTCGTCCAGCCCGTAGTATTGCCGCCAGATCGTCACGGCTTCGGCTGGTGTGGTGGCGATCACGTACAGGTCGCGGTCGTCGCGGTCGCCCTGGATGCGGTCGCCGTCCTCGATGCAGTATAGGTTATTCATCTTCAAATCCCTCCAGTGTCTTGAAGCCCGCAAGCTTCCTGTATTGCCGATGCGCTTCCTGGCTTGTCTTGAGGCAGTTCCACGCGCCCGTGTCTTTCAGGTGCCTGTAGCGGGCCGTTGTCGCGGCCTCGCTGCGCTTGAGGTCGTGAGCTGCGATCATCGGGCCGACCGTCTCGTAATAGGCGAAGATGAATTCGTCCTCTTTCTCGGTCCAACGCTTGCTCATTGCTGGCTGTCCCATGCGTCGATTGCGTCGAACGTTTCGTTTGCGCCGGAAGGATTTGAGGTGTCGGGCGTCCACAAGCCAATTCTGGCGTTTTCCGTTCTGCCGTCATCTTGCGGAACGGCCATGACGGAAGGGTGGTCGCTGGTGTCCCCATCGTAGTCGATGATGTAAACCCGTGGCGCTGGCCCGTCTGCGAAGACCTCTTGGACAATGCCGCCTTCGACAACAACACCGATGCGCACAGGCTTGACCGCCTCCACCTGGCCAGCCTCGGCGGCGGCGATTGCCTTCTTCAAGTCGCATTCTGCGCCATACCGTGCGAGGTGGTTGCCGTAGCTCGCAAGATAGTTTTTCGCAGCCGCCAGCAGCTCGGCATTTACGCCAGCCGGGGGCGGTGGCGCGTTGTGGTCGAACCGCTCGGCCATTGCCACGGCGGTTTCAAGTTTGGCCTTGAAGTGCCTGGCAGGCTCGTCGCTCTTGCCGTCTGCAATCAGCGTGTCGCAGAAATCGACGCCGTACCTCGCAACTGCCGTCATTGCCATGAGCTGGTGATGCGTCGCGGCCAATCGCCTGCTCCACTTGTCTGCGATTTCTTCGGCTGTGGTTTTCATGTGTGCGGTCCTTTCAAAAAGAGTTGTTGACGTGATGTGTCAGATATTCAGCGGCGGCGGCGCGGTCTGCCGTTGTCGGACGGCATTCTGTCAGGTCGCAGCAGCGCATGAACATCGCTTCGGCTTGTGCCTCAGTGACGCGGTGGCCAATGGCGAAAAGGACCGCCTTAGCGGCTTGGCATGTATCAGCGGCGCGTGGGGTTCTGGATTTCATGCTGCCACCTGTGCAAAAGCGGCGCGCGTCCTGGCCTTCTTCGTTTCCGCGATAGAGTCCATCGCAAAGCGCTCGGCTTCACTGAAACAACTCCAGTGCTCCGCTATCTCTGCAAGGCAAGCCGCCACGGACTCGCAAAGCTGCTCCAGCGTGTCATAGAAGGCCGTTGCCTTGCCGTAGTGAAATTGATTGACAGAAACGCCGTGACGGCAACCAAACGCGCGCGGAAAAGTCGCCGGGTGGTAAGTGTCGGTGCACCAATGAGCCCCGAAGGCCCCAACGTTAGAGCCGGCGCACAATTCGCCGTGCACGGAGTAAGGGCCGACTTTTGCGCGCCACCTGATTTCCTTGTCTGGATTGTAGTATGCGGCCTCAGTCGTAAACGTGGCTCCTGTGGCCTCAATAGCTGCGCCGATTGCCTTGATCGACCTGGCGCGGTTGGCCTTGGTTTTTATTGCGGTCTTGTGGTCCATGTTGTCGGGTCTCCCCTCAGTTGGTTGATGTTGTGGCGATTGTTTTGCCAAGGGCGGCCGTGATTTCCGCGCGGTGGCGATTCCAGAGCTTGACAAGCGAACGCGGACAACCCGAATCTTCGCCCCTGTGGTCGTCATATGTTGGTCAGAGCTTCATATCGGCCCAATGCTCCGCACCAGTGAGCCGCCATTGGTAAGAGGTGCACCAGCCATAAGACGCATGGAGGTAAACAACGGCGCGCCATTCATGCTTCCCGATTTTCATCGGCGGGGATTGGTACGGATAGCCGCCAAGCAAAATCGCATCACGAAACACGCTGCCAACCAGTGCATTACGGTGTGGCTCGTAGTGCTCCGGGCAATAGGCCCGCATAATAGCGGCTTCATTTTCAGTTAAGGTCCGGATCATGACGCGGCCTCCATTTCCCGCAAAAGCCTTTCGAGCTTCTCGCGCGCGGCCTTGGCGTGGAATTTGTAACTAAGATCAACCTGGTCCAAGTCGATAGCGTCGAGCAGCGATTGCGCTGCATGGCGTAGGGCTTGCGCGTCTGTCATGACGCGGCCTCAAACTTTGCCACGCCGACGCGGTTGCCGTTGGAGTCGCGCAAGGGGTAGGACGTGCCCGGCAATTGATCCAAGCCCTTGCCATAGTAGGCAACGTGGCCAACCAAAACCGCGCTTATGACCCGGTGAAGTTCGTTTGCAAGTTCTTCTTGCGTTTCCCCGAAGGCCGCGTTGCTGCAATCAATGGTGAGTGTGAATTTCATGGTGTGATTTCCTCCAGTGTGTCGGTGTTCTGAAATTGGGCTTGCGTGATAGGCCATGAACACCAATCCCAAAGCGTTAGGCCGTAGTGAGTTGAAAGCATCGAGGCCGCGCGGTCCTTTGCGTCTGGCCAATCGCGGGCCGTGATAGAGATGCGAAACACGCGGGCTTTGATGTCCGTTGCATCGAAGGCCGTCGCAATGATCCCGTGAGGGTGCGGGCTGGCATGTTCCGGCGCGCGATGGGTGCGAAAGTCGATTTCCTTGCGCTTGCTCATTTGCGCAACTCCACCAACACCGTTGCGACGCCCGTTCCTGATTGCTTGAACGCGCCCGCCGCTATGTCCTCCCGGTCACCGCCCAAGTCGTCAAACCAGGCCCTGAACGCTTGCGCCTTGGCATCGCTGCGAAAGAATGGGCCAGGGGACATGATGGCGACCAAGCGCCCGCCCGGCTTCAGGTGTTCAAAGGCACGCCGGACGTGCTCCATATCTTGCCCGCGCTCAAACGGAGGATTCATCAGCACACGGTCAAAGATGGGTTCCGGCGTGTGCTCCATGAAGTCGCCACCATATCCCGCCGCGTGATAGCCTTTGAGCTTCAACACCGCTTGCAGCCGTGGCGAGACTTCGCAGAAATAGAGATGCAAGCCCTTGCCTTTCAGCGCGTCCAGAATGTTGCCGCTGCCCGCGCTTGGCTCCAGCACGGTTTGCCCGGCCTCAAGGTCGGCCCGGTCTATCATCTTCTCTACAATTTCTGGCGGTGTGGGGAAATAGCCTTCGATGTTGGCAAATTGCAGCTTGGTCAATTCCTCCAGCAAGGCGTCGGCCTTTTGGTCTGCTTCAGACCGCCCGCCAAGCATCGCCCAAAGCGCCAAGGCTTGCGGCGTGTTGTAGTAGGGTTTGCCCGTTTCGCGCCCGGCGTCGTAGTAACCGCAATTGCTGCGATCTATAACCGATTTTGCGAGGTCGTGAATTTTCGACTTTGTGGCCACGCCCGCCAATTCAGGCGGAACGGTCCCGGCCCGGTGAGCATTGGCAAGCGCCCGCGCGGCCTTTTGCGCCCGCTCCCACTGATTGCCGTCAAGCCGAGCCTCTGCCGCTTGGCGCGCCCGTTTCGGCGTGTTGCTCAATCGGTCCCTGAAAGCATTGTTGATTGCTTCCTGCATCGTGTCTGCGATGGCGTCCAGCTTGTCTGCCATGTGCTGCGATGGCGCGGCCTTGGCGGGGGTTGCAGACTCATTGCTTGGCGGTGTTGGCGAGGGTGTGCCCGTCCCTGCGAAGGCTTCAGCCGTGGCGCGGTCCTTAAAGGCAAAGCCGCCCGGCGTCCTGCCCCAGGCGCGGCTATACCAGCCCCCCATTGCTTCAGCATTGGCGCGCAACGTGTCAAATTCAGCCCGCTCCACACGGTCAGCCATGATGCAAATAAACATCTGGAAGCCCTTTTTCGTGTGGGTGTGCTCTTCAATCGTGAAGCGCCCGGCAGTTTCCGCCGGAACGGGTGCGGCCTTGGCAACGTCTGCGAAGTCGTCATGCAAGTGAAATTCGCCGCGCTGGCAAGACGGTTGCCCGCCGTAAAATTTAGACTTGGAGACGGTCCAGCCTGACGAATAGCGGCTTGAGGCCTTGAGGTAGTAGCCCGCGCCCATTGAATACTTTTCGCGGTGCTCCGCCTCACTGCCAGCCGTGGCGAGGTGTGCCGTTTCAGTGAATCGCGCGGCGAATTTCCGCAACTCCGGGAACAAGTCGCGGGTGTGATTTGAAAAGCCAAGGATAACGCGGCGAGTCGTCTTGGTGTTGAAATAATCCGACATGGAGTCGGAATCGTCCTGCTCCAGCTCCGCAATAATGGCGGCTTTTGCACCTGCCGGGCATAGCTTGAGCAATTCCGCCTTAAATGCGTTTTCCTGCTCTTGCCATGTGTCGCGCTCAAGGCGCGCGGCAGTGCGGGCTTGCGCTTCCAGTGCGTTCGCAGCGTCCAGCAATTCCGCCGGATCATCGCAGAAAGCAAGGCCGCGCCGTTGCGCCTCTTCCTGCCATGGCTTTGCGATTGCGTCCGGTGTGATTGACTTTGAGCCGTCGGCCCATACAATAGTTAGATCATGGAGAATGGGTTCCATGGCCGCGCCAATTACAAAGCTCTGGCAATCGCGCTTTTCCAGTCCGACAATATGCCCGGTTTTGCCGTGGCGCTCATTGTAAACAGGTGAGCCAATGATGCAGCGGTCGTTATGTGTAAGCATGGTTGATCCTTTCCCGGCTTGCGCCGTGATTGTTGAAGGGAGTGAGGTGCGGAGGGGTGCGGCTAGTAGTGCCGCACCGCGTACCAGTTGCGACCTATCGCTTGAGCCTCAAGAATTGCGGCCTTGTGTCCGATAGGTGTGAAGGCGTGGCCGGCGGCTTGCGCTTCCTGAATTTCAGCCGTTGCAGCCATGGCCAGCCATTGCTTGCGGGCCTTACTGTTCCACGGTGATTGCATCGCATAGCGGCGATAGAGGTTGAGGCTCATGCCCGCCCCCATGATTTGCGGGCCATGGTCCAGGCGGCATTCCATGCGTCCACTGTGGCGGCTTCCATTGCGTCTGAGTCCGGTTGAGGCCCCATGACGCTATCAATGGCGCTGGCCATGATCAGGTTAGCGTCCGTGTAGTCATGGCTAGGACAATGCAGCGTGTCAGGGTTATGCCTTGCCAGCATCTCAGACCATGATGCGGCAGTCATGGCAGCGTGCAAGCCTTTGGTGAAGGCGGCAGCGATTGCCGCGATTTGCTCGGGTGTGTAAGTCATGTGCGCACCTCGCTAAGATAACGATGAATATTCGTAAGCAGTTGGCCGCTTCCCGTGCGGCTATCGTCATTGTTGCGAGACCATGCCGCAAGGCGTGAAATTTCAGCGCTTTGATCTTTGGGCAAGTCTGAAATTCCACCGGACGACAAGCGCTCTAGCAAGCCGTCAATAGAAACTCGCTTCCCGCATGTGGTGAACAACTGGGAATTTCCATGCAGTGACATTGCCGGATCAAAGGCGTTCAAAAAATCTTGCCGTGTCATGCGCTCACCTCTTCAGGAAGGTCTAGGGCTTCACGAATCCAAGCCATAGCGGTGCAAATTTCGTCCCATTCTTGATCATGCTCCGGCTTGCCTTCAGGTGCGCACGCTTCACGGTAGCACTCAAGCGCTGGCCAGATAGCGGCAAGCCATGAGGCGCGGTTATCGGCGGTGAGTGTGGGGTTGTCGCTCATGTGCGCTGCCCCTTGTAATCGCAGTACGCGATAGCAAGGCTTTTGCCGTCTGCGCTTGGCGCGAATGACTGAACCGTTGTGCTATGCGTCAAGCCGCACTGCATTACGTCGAAGCTGCGACGTGTGCGCAATACCCAATAGCTGCCGCGTTCATGGATGATTTCTGACTCCCGGATCATGTGCGCACCTCATACAAATCAGGGCGGGAAGTCTCATAGGCTTGAGCGAATGCAACATTTGCAGCAATCCGGGCAACCTTTTCACGGTTGATCCAGCCCTGCGAGTTGCTGAATGGCGTCAACAGGCTTTTCCCATGTGGCCACGTTTGGCCGGACGTGTAACAGTGTGACTTGTCAGCAAGGCAACTTTCGCCTTCAAACAGTGTGGAGTCGTACCATTCGCGGCAAGTCGCAAACTGTGGAGCGGGATAGCTGCCATTCGGGTTTTGCTGCTTTGCCCATGCTGGCACATGCTCACAAGTGAAGCGGTGCACATAGCGGGCCTTTGCAGCCTCAAAAGAAATAGGACGGGGCATAGTTTCACCTCAAAAGGTTGCGGCAAGTTTCCGCTGAATGATGTTGGATGCATGAAGCCGTTGC
>JACCDR012505200.1_pt1 | contig 26969 bp, 25 predicted proteins | sample 7446431 | NCBI WGS metagenome assembly JACCDR01 (sample SAMN15323443, study PRJNA562643) | freshwater metagenome | isolation source: river surface water | place: USA:Blue River Watershed | collected 2017-08-17 | reverse complement strand
GGGTTCACTGTAGCCACCCCAGATCCACCGTAAAACGACAGAAGAATTCTATGCAGTCCAGGTGTGAAGGTTCCTGAATAAATAATCTGAGCTGCTGCGTTACCTCCTGCGTTTCCGACGTTAGGTGAGATGGCTTGCTGAATCCAAGGCATAGCCAAAGTAGGATCTTGTGATCCGGCGTCTCTCAAACGAAGAATTAACTTATCGCTTGCTACAGTAGATTCCCATTCGGTTACCGCACAGATCATATAAGTTCTGGATTCTTCAGCTATGAAACTGATTTCCAAGAATCCTCGCTCATTAGCACTTCCTGCACCACCACCTAATACCAAATCGGTAAAGGTTCCGATGGCGATAACACCCTTAGCTCGCGGAGTAATCAATTCATCAATAAGATTTTCTCCGCCTATAATGAGGTCATCGACGACATCAATACTCTGGAACGAGCCACGGCCAGTGCCGTCTACACCCGCTAAAGTAAGAGTAGGATCTTCCAAATCCTTAATCAGCAAGAAGTTTCCGTTGGTACCAGGATTACCAAGCAATGATACTGTTGCATCATTATCCTCAGAATAAATTCTGAACCCTTCGAAATTCATTTCAGCACGTGCACCGGATTCAGCTGTTTTAATTACACCACCGAGAATAATAGATGATGTAATTGTTCCGGCAGTGATTTTGGATGCAGTCAAGTCACTGATGTGTGCATCGTCAATCAAATTGATCGTAGCTGTTACCGCATTAGATGGTGCAGATCTGTTTCCGGTCTGGTCTACTGCTATTACTCTGACATAAACATTTTCAGTAGAGTCAATATTGAAAGATTGAATAACAGGAGTGCCCGAGCGAATCAATCCCGCATCAGCAATTATCTTACCTACACGTGTTGTTTCGTCAGGGTAAAATGCTTCAGGTCCGGCGTGTACTTCCAGATAAGCCATATCAGGCGGAAGATTGAATGTACCACCTGAAGCCTTACCTAGATAATGAGTTACTTGAATAGCTAGATAGCTTGATGCTACTACAGGCGGAGCAGGCTTATCCGGAGCAATGGAATCAACTGCTACTTCCACATAATAATCATCTGACCATTCAGAGAAATGCTGTGGAGTAGATGAATCTACTGCTCGAATCTGGAAAATGTAATTAACCCCCGGAGTAAGTTCCTGAATTACCGTAGTCAAACTATCCCAGCCTACATAGATAGTATTCCAGCCAGAATTAAGAATTGGCGGCAAAGTAGGCTGTCCCCACGTCTGTGCCTCACTCCAAGTGAAATCAGCCACTTCGCCCCAAGTAGCTGAATAGTCAGCAGTAGTATCAGGCTGGTATCTGATTTCAAAATGATGTCCATCAGTAATGAATGATCCATCCGAGTTGGTAGGTAAGGTCCAATTCAGTTCAACCTGACCTCGTACCGAAATACCATCAGCAGGATAATAGACATTGCTAAATGATGACAGAAAAACAGGAGTATTAGGAACAGTCTTGTCACCTGGAGCAATAGGTACCCAGAATCCTCGACTGTAGGTTAATACATCCCCCTCAACAGGATTTCCTAATACGACATCTCGCAATCCAGCCAAAGTAGCCTGCTCGATCAATGTGGCTGCGCTGATTGCACTACCCAATGTAGTTCCGCCTGAGGCAGATGATGCAGATAAATTGGAAACTTGCTGTTTCAATCTTTCGATCAGAAGTTCTCGACGAGACTGCAATGTCAATTCAACTGTTTGAGTAGCATCAGATGCTAAACTCATAGCAATGCCGACTACGCGCCACTGACCTACTGAGATGTTGTTGGTGCTATCTACATTCTCGACATTAATCCAATCTCCTATATTGTAATCTTTGAATATTTGTCGAGTAGGTTGGTCAGCTGCCACACTAATTTTCCAAGATGTCTTTTCTTCCTTCAATTCTTCTAATGATGAATCCAGCAATGCAGCCAAATCAGTCAGGTCGGCGGCTGTACCGGCAGAAATAAATGCTTCACGTCGTTGGTATTTGTCTATCGAATCTGAATCTTCAATATAAGCATACTGGCCTGCATTGTTCTTTCCTACAATAGCATTAGCAATAGTATCTCGGCTTCGGGTACGTTCCTTGGATGTCTGTGAACCACCTTCGTGAAGAACTACATCGTCTTTAGAGAAATAAACTGGTGGAAAAGCTTCGTCACCCTTATTTCTCTGATACGCGCGTAAGGTGAAATCTGGGTCCATGATCCAGTCAGCTTGTTGCAGTTGTGCTAAATTCTGCAAAGCTGTAATAAGGTCAGTACCTTCAGTTAAATCTACTCCTAATTTACCAGACCATTCGCGCCCAGCTGAATCATGTGTATCTGTAAAGTCTATTTTGACATACGGAATTACGCCACGGTTTTGAGCCTCTTCCAGATAGGTACGAAAAACTTGCATAGCTGTTTCAGTACTTGGAAGAGTCGATGAGTTCAGAGCATATAGGTAAGTTGACAAAGGCGGAGCAATACCTGAATTACCTTGATACTCGAATCCGAATTGGAATACAACATTAGTAGTTGGCCAGGAATACAGACCACTGAATCTTTCTGTCCAGATAACGTTATCTGGTGAAGTCTCAAAGATCAGAAAGCCAGAATCTTCTCTGATCCTCAAAAATCTCTGATCTACATGATTGTAATCCCACTCATTGTTGATAACTACATTATCGCTAGAGACCTCAGCCACCATACGATAACTGTTGTCAATCTTCTGAGTATAGAATCTTGCATAATTTCTGGTGTCAACGTAGTAATCTGAGAATGTTCCAGGGTCGTGCATGACCTTGAATACGGTAGACGCCTGTCCGCCTTGAGTGAAATTGGTAGGCGCAGGAAGTACCGCAGCAGACACGCCTGAGCTGAGAATGTCATATGTTCCACTGGTAGCATAAATTGTCCCAGCGTTATTCAATGTCAGTTTCAAATAACCTGATGTATTTTCCACCTTGGGCTGGCCATAGAAATTTCTACGCGTCAGGGCAGCAGCTGACTTTGCTATATTAGCATCACGAGCTTGAATTGCTTTATCCAATTCAGCCTTAGCACGTGCTACTAATGCCGCAGCTGCAATCTTTTCAGCCTTGGTAGAGGTTTTATCCTTCATTACGGTCGCGTGATTAGACCTGGCATCTTCATACTCATCATCTGCTGTTTCCACGGCAGACAACAATGATTCACGTTCCTGAGTCAAATCATCATAAATTCCCTGCTCTTCCTGATATCCTCCAACATTAGTGTTGGTGATTGCAGGATTATAGGATGTATGAACCCAGACGGTATTGTCTAGAGTATCACCCGAAAATGTGTCAGTAAGTTTTTCCAACTTTACTACGATTTTGTCTGGGAATCCCTTAGGAAAGATCTGTGCCCAGCTCAATACTTTCCCTGCTCCCGAGCCAGATACAGTAGCCGTCTTTATCTCAGAATCATTTACCTGAGAATCAGTTACAGCAGTTCCCAGCAACTGGAAAGCTATTTCTCCGTCGAAAAGAATTTCCCATAGATTTTCGTAATCAAACAAAGTTTCAATAGATGAACCATCTTTTAAAGTCTGGTTGAATAAGCCATGATCTAGATTCAAAGAAAATGATCCTATACCTAATGCACTGAGTTCTCGTGAAAAGGTAACAGAATTCATGTCTTTGGTACGTAGCAATTCGGTCTGGAAATCTTTATGGGAACGGCAAACCAACTCCCATCCTACTGTCCCGTATTCGACGGAAGTAACACCCGCCAGTGAGCTTAAAGTAAAGGGAAGTTTCTGAGGGAGCAGCCCTGTAAAGCCCGCAGCCTTGGTTTCGCTGGGGCGAAGTAATCCGCCTAAATTAAAGGGGATTTTATGTGGTAGAGATGCTAGACTCACAGTCTTCTGCTCCTATTATCCGTTGATAAGCTTCTTATAAACCATGTAGGATTCCGCACGCATGATAGTTTGACCTGCGCCTGAAACGTTCTGTGCATGCTGGAGAACTACATCCCCGGCAGTAGATCCTATAGTTATGACGAAATGCTCTCTGATAGCTGTATAATAGGCATCGCTATTGAGGCCGTATACAATTTCAGTCGCCAGCAAACTAGCTCCGGTTCTCATGTTAGTATCGTCACGGCTGGTGGAATTTGCAGCTGGACCTAATACTGAACGTAATCCGGTAGCACCAGAAGGAACCTTCCAAGCTAATTTGATATTACCGTTTGTCCCGGATACAATAGCAAAAAGTTCAACACGGTATTTAGTGTTAGCTGCGGCGGTGAACTTCAATACACTATCATCATTAAGGCTGGTATCGTTGGTATACCCTTGATCTGTACCTTTGTAGATAGTGAATTCAGGTTCCCAAGCTGATTCCGGCAGACCGTGCACACTAGCTACGGCAGTGCTGGCAATGTGATCTTGGGCTTCTTGAAAATCTCGTGCTGAAACTCCATGAACTACTGGCGCACCTTGACTATGGCTTTTTGCTGTAGTGCCATCTTGTGCACGAGTAATAAGGTATACTCCAGGTGATCCTGGCTTCGGCCCGGTTACGGTAACCAATTCTTCGTTGGATGTATCAGGATCGAGACGAAGAGTATAAGGATACTGAGATGGGAAACCTGTTGTAGTACTGAAGGCTACTTCAGTAGAACCTGTGGAAATTCCACCAGATGTGCTGATAGTGGATAGGGCGGCGGTGTTGCTGTAATACCTCATTTATTTCTCCAAGAATTCTTATAGGTATGCGGGCTTGAATGTCAAAACAGCATCACCTGTGCTGTTTCCGGTAGAAGTCAATTTTATAGTGTTATCTCCTGGAAGTAGTTTCATCCAGGCCCTAAAACCTGAATGTGTTACTGATCCAGTTAGATTGCTGTCATCAAATGTATTTATTACAGTAAAATCTCCAACACTAATATTGATCGGATCATCGATAACTGCTGTATTCACTCGCATCCATACGATCGGATCAGCTGTTTGATTAACAATAGTAGGTGAGGCTAATTCTCCGTTAAGAGTTATATTTATTGTAGACCAGACTGATATATCTCCTGGGTTGGTGATAGTAGCCGTGCCGGTTGTTTCTAAATTAGTGGAAATCTCAGGGCCGTAGAAATAGGGATCTGAGAGCAACAAGTCCACACCAAAATCAGCTCGGGTTCTGCCTGTCATAGTAGGATCAAGCGTTCCAGCTAATTCACATAATGCAGTAGCTTCACGCAGAACAGGTGTAGTAGCATTTTCCCACCAACGGCGAGTCAGTACCAATTGCTCATCAGGAGACCAGAACAATTTTTGTAAAGCTTTCCAGTTATCGTTGAACTGAACTTTTTGATTAGTAGCTGGCTGATCCGTATCCGGATCTATTCCAGCTACCCACATAGCTAAAGTAATTATCCTAGAATCAGCATTCTTAGGTCTGAACGCTCTACCGTCACGAAAAGGAAAGAGAGTGTTATCGCCTCTGAGTTTTGGGACAGCCAAACGGGAGCCACCAACTGTTTTGATGGCCCAACAGTATTGGTTAAGCGATACTCCGTTCAGCTCCCAATATTCATCAGAAGAATTTGACATCCTCTTTCCTTTCAGTAAAGTAGTGCAGTCCTATAAAGTGCATCTCTAATGCTATCGCCTGCGCGCTCCGGCAATGGGTTGTTAATAATGACATCACCAAATGTGCGAGCATTGTCTGTTGAATTGTTTACTACTGAACTTGCAGCTGGAGATAATGTTCTCGGTGCGCTTGGCAGCTCAGTATTTTGATTTGGTGTTAGGTTTTTCATTATATCAACTAAACCACCCTGGTTAAAGGCCCAGTGGTCGTGCGCATTCCCGCCTTGGAAATTGTGCTGATTCCAAATAGCTCCGGTATAACGGTGAGGCTTACCGTTGTGCAAGTTCAAGTCATTATACGGAGTAATAAGTTCCTTGGTCTTAGCACCATAATTTGATCTAATCCAAGCAGCAACATCTCTACGAGGTGGAAGGTCAACAGCTCGACCTACTGCGTGATAAGACTGATTTCCACTTAGTGTTCTTGAACCAGGTCGGAAACCAGAAATTAAAGGTAAACCAGGGAATTGCTTCCTCAGGACCGACATCATCCATTGCCAGCCTCGCCCGCCCCCGGCATTACCAATTCCGCCTGCGGCACCACCGAAGTCTGAAGCCCAATTCTTGTCTATCAAGGTATTGCTTGGATCAACCTCTATAGGCATTCTCACTCGACCACCGGTAGCAAATTTATGCCCACCTGATTGACAGCTCACGCAGTGATTGCTATGAGCTGCGCCACCTTGAGCAAAATGTGCTGTACTTGATGAAGGTAAAGCTTCCTGAATAGTAACTTTATCCAGCTTCTTTTTGCGAAGAGCCTCCATGACAGGCATACCGTAATGCTCTACGGCATCAGTAGGCTGAACAAATTCACCGTTGGACAGCCACGCCCTGATAGAATCAGAAGTTTTAGTTCCAGCACCCCAGACTGGTCCACCTGTAGCATAACGCGGCAAACCGTATCCATCCCCTGTTGAAGGTGGACGCTGGTATAATCCGCCTGATTCCCTGATCCATTGCTTTTCAGCTTCTGAAACTGACTTACCTTCCTTCAGGGCAGTTTGCATTACCTGAAGTTTCTTCAACTCAGCGAATACTGAAGCGAAACCTTTTTCGTCTGGGGTGATCTTGGTCATCATATCTTCAGGAAGATCACCATAGGTATCAATAAGCTTTCGAACTTCTTCCTTATTCTTGAAAGTCTTTTCAGCTTCCTTTTCCAGCTCACGAATTCTCTTCTGGTGACGCTTAATGGCTTCATCCATAGGTACGCCGGATGCAATATCCTCAAGATACAATTCACGAGTAGCTTTCGCGGCAGCTTCCAGTGCATCTCTGTTACGAAGTCCAGCACGAGTATTAACCTCTAGGCTTCGACCATTAGCCTCAACTGATTCTGATAGCGTTAGTAAGCTGGCATTCCAATTCTCAGTAGCCTCATTAGCAGACTCCATTGCGCCCTTTTCATAGTTGATAAGGTCGCTCAAGGCTCTGCTTCTGCTTTGATTAGTAGCTGTGGCACTGGTTAAAGTATCCATAGCATTAGACAGTAGCCTAATTTTATTCTCATACTCGCCAACCAGAACGGCATTGTTTACTTGTTCCTGAGTTAATCCACCCAACCTATCTTTATAAGTTCTTGTAGTAGTTGCGGCATCCCTGAGGATTCTGTTCTGATTCTCTTGTGCACCAGCAACTTCATTAACTTGATTCTTATAGGTAGTTGCTGTATCAATTTGAGCCTGCAATGCAGCAATACCGTCATTAAATGCGCCTGTTGTATCACCCTGACTACGAGCATAAGCAATTTGCTCATCGCGGGCGGCGGTAAGGCTAGCAATTTGAGTATCGATCTGACTGTTGAATCTTGTAAGACTCTGTTCTTGGTTGTTTAGTGCTCCGGATACATCAGTAAGACTCAGGCCATAACGATCTGCTTGAGAAATAATACTTTTTAGCTTCTCATCAGTTTCAGACAGGCTACTGATACCATCAATATTGCCTTCCTTCAGCTCACCATAAGCACCCTTCAGGGCTAGGAATGCATTTTTAGTATCTTCAGCTTCTCTCTTTTGATCAGATAGCTTTGAAACAAGCAAACCTAAACCTACGGTAGCACCAGCTAAAGCTACACCCCATGGCCCACCCAAAAATCCTGTAAGGCTAGTCAAAGCTCCCTTAGCTGTAGAACCTGCGGTACTCAATCCTGCCAAGGTACGGCTGAATACACTAACTTTACCGTTAGCTGTTTGAGCTGCATTTCCTATATTAGTAATACTACGTGCTTCACTACCTACCGGACCTACTCGAACGGCTGTAGGAATATTAGCTGGTAAATTTGCTGAGCCAGCTGTTTGTAATCCAGCTACACCTCGTGCTGCATCAGCAAATGCACCAGATAGGTTGCCTCTGTTACGAGACATCCAGGTGAAGAAATCCCAAAGTTTGAATAGCCCCGTAAATCTGGCGACAATAGATACCGCAGCAATCGCAGCCACACCTGAAGCTACCGCACCTAATACATGACTCACACCCGGCAGACTAGCTATACCAAATAGAATTTCAGCAAACTCAGCCAGAACAGTTACGAAGACTGAAAGTGCTTGAGTAGCCCCACTCTGCAAGAAATCAGAAATAGCTTTCAATAAGGTACCCAGCGCAGTTACGACAGTAACTGCAATACCTGAGTCATTAAGTTCTTGCAGAATCGTCAGGATTGGAGGAAGGACATCGGTACGCAAACTATTAAGTAAATTAATCATAGCTTGGATACTGTTTTGGTTAGTTGCCAGTCCAGCAATTCCTCGGGCGAGATCTCCGATAAGTGTACCTAATGCACTCAGTACTGGACGGATCTGTACCATCCATTGACGCAAAGGAGAGTTTGCCTGCTCTTGCGCCTCAGCTACGTCAGCCCAATGACTGGTGATATCTTCGATAGTTCTCAGATAGTTTTGGCCTTCATCGACAGTAGACTTGAAGAACGAATTAACTACGTTACCCAAATTCTTGAATATCTGCCAAAGAATTTGCAAACTTTCCTTGGTCTCGTCAAGGAAATCTACAATAGTACCATCTGCGCGTGCGTTAGCAGCCCAATCAGAAAATGCCTCAGCACCTTCACGAATAGAGCGAGTAACCCAAGTGTTGAAGGGTCCAGCCGCAATAACAATATCTTTGAATGCTTCTGCGACTGACAATCCTGCCATACCAAGGTTTTCAACTTGAGTAGCATTGTCACGAGCTAGTATCTTAAAGTCTGCTCGCCATGGCCCGCTGGTAAACATCTGCAAACCTTCACTGGCTACACGACCTAATGCTGTAGCAGTTTGCCCAAGCAAGTCTTCCGCAATAGGCAGCACCTTGGCTAAGTCATCGATATTTCCGACAACTTGCTTAAAGAAATTTTCTCCTATCGCTTCTGATGTAGATACCCAGGCATCAGAGAAGCTAATAACAGCCTCAGTAACCTTACCTGTTGCTGGTCCTAGCTGAGACATGGCAAGCTTATATTTCTGATAAGCTGTTAATGCCTTATCAGTACCTAATCTAGCTTCCTCCTTAGCCCATGCCTCTTCTTGCTGAGCTTTCTTGGCCTGCTTGAGAACATCAGTAAGTCCTCCAAAAGAGGAGGACAATGCGCCTATAGATGTAATTCCAGCAATGCCTAATGCAGGCAAAGTAACTAGGGCACCAGAAACTGCACCTAATGCACTAGCTAATCCAAGTGCGCCACCACCAAGTGCACCAATTCCCGCAATTAAAGCAGGCAAAGATGATACCAAGACTGCGACAACTCCCGGCATGCGATAGAGTTCTCCAGAAATTCTACTCAATCTCTGGAGCAGTCGAGAGCTGGACTCAGAGAAATCATCAAATCCTGAAATAAAGGTCTTCAGGAAGTTATTTCCCCCGCCACCTGAGTTACCTGAAGAAATCGCTAATCTTAGGCGGGTAAAGACAGATGTTCCACGTTCGGCCTCATTGAATACTCTAGTCATATCTGCCATGGAATTAAGTGCCCAGAATTTGAATGCCTTACCTGATGGCAGGCTATCCAGCTTTTCTAATTCTACACGAATACGCTGAGATTCTTTAATTACCTCTTCAGCTACTTCATCTTTGAAGAGTGATTTAATCGAACGTAATTTACTCAATGCTCGGGTGACATCAATACGAACTTCTGGAAGATCCGTTTCATGGCCTAATTGATTAAGCTCAAATTCCAGCGCCTTGATAGATTGTTTAGCATCTTCGATACCGACATCAAGATTTAGACTATCATGGCCCAATACCTTTAAGATATTATTCAAGTCACGAATCTTAGATGCAAAACCTAAAACATAGCGACTACCCGAATCGGCTCCGGCCACATTAACCTTATCCTGCATTTGACGCAAGACACGATTAAAGGCTGTACTGAAGGTATTGGATTCTCGCTCTATACGGCGACTGGAACTGCGTGCAAATTCGAGTCCTGATTTATCTCCAGCATCAGACATAGCCTTGAGTAGACCTGATGTAGCTGCTGACAGAAAGTTATTGTCGCGGGTAGAGCGGTTAATACCACGACCCATGCCTTGAGTGTATTGTGTTCCAGCTGTTTCGCCTGCTTTTCCAGCTGCATTATTCTTGTTCAGATCATTGGCTGCATTTTTAGCAGCTTGAGATGCGGCTGTCTCAGCGCGTGCACGATTCTGCTTAGACGCAGTAAGTTTTTGATCATCTGATAAAGATTGCGCGTTAAGCTTAGCTTCCTCTTCACGCAATTCCTTAAGGGCCCTCTTGGCCTCTTTTGCGGCACGAACTAAGCTATCAAATTCACCGAGGGCGCGATATCTAGAGACGTGCTCTGATCCACTAGGTGATGTCATATCGCGCTACCTCCAAGGCTTCTTTACTGTCCTGGTGGTGTCCTTGTCATACCATCCCCGAACAGCGCTAACATATCGAAATTGTTCCTGTCTGCGGCAGCATCAAAATTAGCTTGAGTAGCTTGTTCTTGAGTAGTCGCATGCACAGGCAATTTCTTAGTAGGTTTAACAGCTTTAGGCTGCTCCTTACTGAATTGTTTATACTCTTCATTATCTATCGTCAGGCTAGAAACGACATCTTTTAGCTCACTGCTGTCGTTGTTTCCTGAGGCGGCAATGACCATAGCTAAGCTTCGAGTTTGCCAGGACAGCATTAATCTCTCTTCTTTTTGTCGCTGCTTTTTTCGAAGAGTGATTTCAGCTAAGATCTGACGAATACGTTTTAGAGTTTTATCCAAAATCATATCGTCATCCCAGCCATATTCTGAGCTTATAAGATCAAATGCTCTGGAAATGCTTCCTGATAATTCTATTCCTGGAATTTCGTCTATCCAAGAATAGCTGTTTAGCTCGTCATCTCCGCTGGGATCTGTCCGGTCTTCTTCGCTAGATCGAACATGGCCATGAGACGTTTTCCCAAAGCTTGCAGGTCTTCAGCCTCACGACGTACAATTGCTTCGATCAAGGTTAAAGTATCGCCCAACTCAGGGTTATCCAGTTCTAATTGAACGGCTTCAAGCAGTTCGGCATTCTTTTCACGATCCTGCTTGTTGAGACCTAGTCCAGTCTTCAGCCCAACAGGCTTAACCATGGACAAGAGGAAATCAAATACTTCGTCTTCGGCATCTGGAATAGCAAACGCTAAGAGCGCAACAAGCTTGGCACCGAACTCTTCCGGGCTGTCCTCAGCTGAGAACTTGAAATTGAGTAACATTCCGCCCGCACCATGAGTAATGATACGAAGCATCTTAAAGAATTGTCGAGACTTCAACGGCACGAGAACTACTTCTGTGCCGGATTCTAGGACAATCTTGTCACCTTCATCAACAATTACGTCTACATCTTTTTTTGCCATTTTAGCCTCCTAGGCTCATTGACTTTACGTTATTGATTAAACTGCTCTGTTTACGATACGTCCAATAGCACGCTTGGTAAGTGCAACACCTTTTTCATCCTTGTCTGAAATAACTGCTCGACCTGTGTAGTTAAGCAACAGACCAGACTTGTAAGATGGACCGGTGAAGTTGATAGGACCGAAAATAACCTTGTAAAGAATAAAGTCCATAACTCTAACTACACCATCGCTGTCCTTAGCTGGGCAGCGAATAAGCATCGGACGTGCAGGCTGGTTTACAGAATCCTCTTCCCACAAACCAAGGTTATAAGTAATTCCTGCTCCGGAACCTGAGGATGTCAAGCTTGCACCAGAAAGCAATGCAATAGTCTTGAACGGTAGATAACCAGCTTCAACAGTAACAGTAGCGAAGTTCAACCAGAACCATGATGACAATACGTAATCATCACCGGTATTATCATAGTTACCTGTGTCAGCTGCGATAGTTCCAGAACGCACACCATAGATATCGCCGAATTCTTCTTCTGTGCCATCGGTACCATCAAGGATGGCTGCATGGCTAATTGAGAAGCCTTCAAAATTAGTACCCGCCATGTAAATACTCCTTGTCTAATTCTAGGAACCTTACATGGCCCTAGGTATTTTACTTAGCTAATTAGATAATCGGCAATGAGAGATTCATTGAGTAATAAGCTTGGTAGATACACAATCGCCGTATCCGTCATAGTAGTGAAGAATTCTCTTGGTATCTGAAACTCCCTGATTTCTGGCTTCTTTAGCACAGTCCGCACAAGCAATTTCCATATACATACCTTCTGGGGGTAAGTGCTCTCTGAGTAAAACTAAGAAAAGCTTTTTGAATTTCCCAGGGCACCTGATTTCTATTCCACTTTTAGGTGCTTGAAATGTGTCATCGATCAGCATTATTTACTCCTGACGTCAGCGCCTTTTGATAAATTTCAGTGCCCTTGCCAGGAACCAACTCAGCTACCTTTTTGTAAAGTCGCTCAACAACACTATCCCAGCTATGCGTCTGCGGAATCACTCTAGCCGCCAGATCAGCTTTACGTTTCACTTCAGCCCTATTTCTGAATGTATGCAGCATAAGAGCTTTCATATGATCTTTATCGGCACGGGCATTATAAACTGTAGGATAGTCATCTAAGGGCATTAGTTTATAGTCCAAAGGATAGGCGTATTCAGGAGATAGCCAACCTGTGTGACCACCCCAATTAGTAGCGATTACTGCCCCGCCCATGGCCTGAAATTCCAGCGCAGGCATATTCTTGCCTTCTCCGCGCGAAGGTGCACACAAAACATGTTGAACAGAATAGAATTCTTTTAGAACACTCTCCGGCCAAGATGCATAATGCACTCGTAATTTAGGTACCCATTGCTCCATAGCTGAGTGTAATCCGGGGGACATAGTTTTTAGGTGTAACTCAGCGGGTTCGAACTCATCTGGATATTCTTCCTTGAGTTCCTTGAAGGCCATGATGGTAACGAAAGGATCTTTTCTCTCATGCAACATTCCAGTCATACAAAAACCAAACCTGTTGCTGAACCAATCCTTCTCAACTTTAGGCCAATTCTCGGGTAAGAACCCACCTTGCAACACTCCCACAGCTGTCTTGGATTTATTAGTATAGGGATCAAAACAGCTTTTCGTTACGTTGTCATAGCCGAGGATTAAATCATAATTGCCAAGAGATTTTCTTAATTTAGATCTGCCCTTCATGTTGTCAAAATTAGAATATTCCCACATACTCCAACCGACAGTAACATTCGCAGCATTACGTTCCTGCGGAAGTAGACCCATTTGCATAGGATCAATATGGTGGATCATAAGATCAAAAGGAGATTCCAGTCGCTTACCGAGCAGAGCTAATACATCTGAGGGGACTGGGGGATCAACATGGGTAGGCTGTAGGTAAACATCTGCGCCACTTCTGATAAGCGCTCGGGCTAACCCTATACCGTCATTCCCATACCCTGAATAAACCGAAATCGGGGTCTTCAATAATACCTTTAACAAATCATCCTCCTGGGATCTAGTAGCTAAAGGTATTATCGGAATGTCTTCAGAAGAATACTTCATAATAGACTGAGGCGATCATAATGCCATCGCCTTCAGATACAGCAATAGGTTCGCTTAAATCAATAATTCTATTGCATGCTAAAGTTCGATAATCTCCCCAAACTACTGTCTCGGGAGAAGTCCTATGCATATACCTATCTAATACAGCGAATGTGGTAGCAATTTTATCGTGAGTAGCCTTTGGTCCAGTAAGATTTCCTGATACATCTCTACTTCCGTTAGCCCAAATAGTAATTCGCAATCTACGTCCTCTGAATCGACTCAGCTGTAACGAGACGATAGGGCCAGCATCTTGCACAACTATGGCACTAACAGGTTGGTAATGGCCACTTTCCAAATTGACGATTTCTTCGTCTCTGAAAATATAGGGCTTGTTAGTTTGTGGTGTCTTACCTACGACATTAACGACGTCAGAAATAGAAAGGAGATATTTTACTGCGGCACCTTGTAATGCTTCGGTCATGTCAGCCTTCCAAAAATTCATTCATAGCATTGATATAGCGTGATTCCAATGCTTTAGCTGGAGCCAAGAAATCGTGCGCATCATCTCGTTCACGTTCATATTCAGCATAATCTACTGGATTGTGTATTCCAGTAGACGGCCCACCATAAGAGATGGTACCTTCCCAACTATTGCTATCTGCGTTACTAGCTATACGACCAGAAGATTTCAAGGATCTTGTTATTACGTGAACTGCACGCTGAGTAGCTTCAAATTGTACAGCCAAAATAGCTTCAAATCTAATATAGTCCTGAAGGGTTGGACCGTTGGCTAGTCTATCTATTTCTTTTTCTATGCCGTCAATAAGTGTTTCTATACGAATCATTGTGGCGCTCCTGACGGGAAACTTAATGATGCCTGAGCAACTTCATTAACCTGGACTTCTATATGATGAGTTCCTGAGAATGCTTGAGCCTCATCCGGGCGCATTTTTAAGAGAAATGATGCGCCTGTAAAAGGCCCCTTTATTACTCTCATAATTTGCCCGCCTTTGAGCGAAGGTGTATATGAACAATACATAACTCCGGTACGATCTGGGGTCCTTCCTGCCTGAATCGGTGCTGGAGCATCCTTACCTGGACGTAAGAAAATCAAATCTAGACGACACTTCATCTCACCTCGCGGGCAGGTAGGATCAAAGGACGCATTTGATTTATTCCAAGTCTGTACCCTAGCACCATCAACAATGTCTGTTGTCGATTCTAAAATCTCTACAGTAGACTTAAACAGGTGTCTCATGAGTCACGCCCAGAACTGGTCACGGGTATCGATCTCCCACGTCCCCGCTATATCATCGAGGTGGCGAGAGCCAGAAGCCCCAATAATTTTCATCTTGCCAGAATCGGTAACCCCTAGGCCGTCATATTCCATTCCAACAATAGAGCCTGATGCGCCAATACCTGAGCCATCAGCTTTCAGCTTATCCACAGCCATATCAAACCACATAACTCCGGTGGCATCGCCTTTTTTGACGGCGGATACAGACTTACTATAAGAATAAGATCCAATAGTTTCTGACTGGAACGGTGAAGCAGAAGCCTCTTGATATGGCTGACTTAAGTAAATCTTGTCAGCCATATCAAGAATTCCGTATCTAGCCAACTGATTCAAATTTGAATCAGTTGGGTAAGTTTCCAGCTGAGTAGCCAGATAAAAAAGTAAGGTAGCTTGAGCTAGTGCCTCAGAAGCAAATTGCCCAAAAGTATTACTCTCACGTCCAGAAAATGCGGCTAATTCCGCTACTGTTGGTGGCACTAGCATTTAGCTTACCTCTTTTCGAAAAATACCTTGCCGTACTTGTCCTTCTGCTGGTTAGCAGTTAGCTCATACCAAACTTGGTCTTCAGTGTCTTTATTCTCTTGATGAGTTTGCTCTACGTCATCAAGTTCTAGGATTTCTCCCTTTTTCCATACCTTACGATTTGCAGTAAGGCCGGACTCAAGAAACTCAATCTTAATTTTAGGAGTTTCCTCGCGCTCTTCCGTACCTTCAGGATCTTCGATCTCTTTAGCATTCATAACGCCTGTGGTCTGACGTAGACGTGCCTGACGCGCTTCACGCTCATCTTGATCAGGATCGACAAGTTCAGGATGGGCTTTGCTGACATCATAAGTAGCACCGGTAATAGGATTCTCTACTGGCTGAGGGTCAGGATTTCTATCTACCACCTCACCTGCGCCGAGATTTTCCTGATTAACTACTGTAACATCAACTTCATTAGCTGGTGCCATTTCAGCTACTTCGTCTGACCTATTGTCGTCTGAAGAACGATCCTCCGTAGATGTACCAGGATTTTCCTGATTCTTTACTGTCTCATCTACCTCAGGTGCCTTAGCGGAAGCTCTCTTCCTTGGTGGCATGGTAATCACAACCTTTCATAACTAAGTTCATTACTTAACATCGTCATAACGTCTGGACAATCGTGCACGAAGCTTTTCGCCACGACGACCGAATTGAACTTCTAGGAATCCGATTACTGATGCGGCCATGGTAAGACCGAGAACCCAAAAGATAGTTAGTCGTACCCATTCCACGCCTGGAACAGTAACGTCCCAAATACGCAATGACAAGTAAGCACACAGAACAACTACGCCTACGGTAAAGATGGCAATAACTGTTCCGACAAAACTCTTGTACCACCTTGATAAAGTTAGGTACAAAAATGTAAAAATAGCTGTACTGCCTGTAAACAATAGGAAGCCGATATCGCCCCAGAGTTCTACCATAAAAGCCTCCTTAGTTGTCGAAAAGTTCCTCAAGCATTAAGCGAAAATGGTTTTTTCGTCTAAGCTCTTGAAATCTACTAGTCAAATTTTCCACCTTCTTTGAACGTTCATGAGAAGCTTTCTTTGCCTCATCCAATGCACGTTGCATTTCATCCAATTCCCTCAGGTCGTCTGGAGTATGGTTATTAGTACTCATACTAATCATTCCTCTCTTCCAGGACGTACGACGTGAGTTGTCTTTCTCACTTCAGGCACATAACCAAACTTTGCACCATGGACTGCTTCGAGCAATTTAGCTGTTGTTTCACTCAATTCAGTAACTACATCTAATTGCTCTTGTTGAATTGTTACCAAAGCCATGGCTTCCTCAGCTTTATTCTTCCAGTCAGTCTCACGTTCACGAGACTCCAGGATTCTAGCCTCATAATTTGATTTCATCTCCTGAATTCTAGTTTCTTGTGATTCATGTACCTTTTGGACAGCTGCTGGAGTTAGCAACCAACCTCTTACTAATGCAATGAAAAGTAAAGGTAGTGGAGCAATACTGCCAATCCACGGTCCAATGGTATCAAGTGCTCCTTGTACTATCTCCATATTGCCTGCCTATAAAGTAATAGCCGGGTCGCTCGTAAGCGCCCGGCTTTAAATCACTTACATTTTAAATTATCGGCAGATAGTATGTACTATTTTACTTCAGAGTTTACCTCGCCAGATTTGCACACCCGTACCCAAGAAAATCAACATACAAATGTGAAAAAGGGGCACAGCAACCAGCACCTCAAGTACATCATTTGGAAACCCCAAATAGTACCACGCTGAAATAGTAATAGCTACTACAAAATAGATGATTACGCCACCTACAATTTTATTCATCATCAGATTACCGCCAACTCGCCCCATCCACGTTCACCAGCTGCCTTACCTACAACCATGCCGAGCATTCCTGGCTTAGACCATACTCCAGCAGAATCGTAGAACCACTGACTTGACTTCTCAGCCTCAAGAGCCGGGCAGCCAAAGAAAGTACGGCCACGATCCTCGATAACATTGAAATGGTGATAGTGTGCTGTTACGAAAATAGATGTATCTACCAGTTCAGCTGTACGTCCGAGAATCTGCTTCTCGATAGCGTTCTTCGATGAGATTCCACCGGTCTTAGGGCCAGAACCCTGAGATACGTGACCATGAGTAAAGTTTACCTTTACTCCAGAAAGCTCCAAATTTGCATCTTGACGATCTGTTGCAATCTCCCAAGAAATCAAATCATCGTAACCGTCACCATCAAAAACTCTCTGGACCAACTTGGTGACCATAGTGGATGAGTTATCATAGATACTCGTTAAAGCCTTGTTAGATCCGAAACGAGTATGCTCACCATGGTTAGATGGTACTGATGCCACGCTCATAGGAAGTTCAAGCTTTGCCAACTGATTAACCGACCAGCATCGAGTATCGAAGTCTAGCGTAATCTGGTCAGAATAGTTAAGTTCAACTTCATAAGGCTGAGACGCATAATTACCTACTGCACCTTCGTGCTCATCACCCATGAATGCTAAAACAATTCTCTCAATTGGTGCATCGAAATCACAAAGACTTGTAATTCTTCTAATGTGCCCCTCAATGCCACGAGTCCAGTTATCCAGTGCATCCTGAGTACCTGGCTTACCTAGCTGCGGATCAGCTACCATCATGAGATAGCTCAAACCTGAACCGTATACCAGCTTCGCCGGATTTTGAGAAAGTTTCTTAAGATGCTCTCGCCATCCTGCGATATCCAACTGATCTTCGATCGGCTTGGCTGCTTCTGGCTTCTTCTGAATTCTGGCAGCATAGCTGTACCTGAATTCGCCGGGCTTTCCCCAAGCCTTCATGGTGACAGGCTGAATTACTTCAAAAACTTCCGGGTCTAGTCCCCATAGCCTGATGGTATCTGTCCAATCAACAATTGGCTCAGCTACCGTACCGGTCTTGATTACACCTGCGTCACCAGTCAGTTGAATGCTGCCCGACTCCGCCGCATCTGGGATATCTTCAGAAAAATGCTGATTTCCTGGATCATTCTTGAACTCACGCTTACGACGCTTCAGTGTTTCTAGATTGGCTCCAGGAAAAAGAGCTTGTAGTTCTTCATCTGTATTTGCATTGAGAAGATTTTGAATGTTCTCAATAGTCCAATCAATCTTCAAAATTTATCCTTAAGTATATGTGCCCGCATGATCGGGCGTGTCTATGTAGTCTAGCACACTAGTGTGACAAAATCACTTGTTAAGCTACTCTACACCTCTAGACGCCGTCTGACAAGCTAGTTACTGAAGATGTTGGTTCTTACACTTTTTGAGTTACTGCCAAGTACCTGAATATGATTGTTCGGTTTAACCCCATATCTACCTTCGATAACATCTAAGATGGCTATGCCACCAGAAGGAGATTTGCTGGTATTCATGATAATCCCCTGTTCTAGTGTCCTCTTATCAGCATTTCCTATGAAAACATGACTCATACTGGAACTACCGGTAGCATTATTTACTATGGCAGCCCTCAACGGTCTACCTGTTGCAGTATCTGCAATCCATAGGTAAGCATTTCTCAGGTACACCCTATCACAGTGCACGCCAAACTCAACTAGCGGGCCGGTGCTGATAGGACTCTCAATTTTCAAGTCTGTAATCCATATTCCATTAGGTCCACGCTGGCTGACTCCCGGATCTATCTTAATTCCGCCACCTCGAACATACTCAAGATGAAGATTATAAAATTTGATCTGATTACTGTTATCAGTGCTGTAACCAAATCCTTGAGCTGCTCTAGAAGAATTGATATAAACAGCTGGTGTAGTGTTTCCGCCCAACCAATTTCCATATAAATTCCTGAACTCGGAATCCCAAACCTCTGTCATATGCAAACCTATACCTACGACAGCGAAAAGCTTAACATTATCCAACGAGAAATGGCTGGCGTGCACCATATCTATCAGAGGCGATTGAAAATCATTCCCATGCAGAGAAAGGTTCCTGACAGAGCTATCGATATTACGCTCCGACATAGATCTCCCATAAAACCTAAACGAAGGAACATCAGATAGGCGCCTAAAAATAGTAATCTCTCTACCCGCCCCAAATACATTTACAGGATCAAATGAGCAGCTATGTCCATAGATCCCCGGAGCAAAATAAAGATCTTCGCCGGTTTTGGCTAAATCAAAAGCTTGGAGTAACTTTTCTGATTCATCTCTACCGTCGCCTACAAGATCGAATTCAGTTTTTGCATTAATAGTCATATCAATCTCCTTAGAAACAAAAATAGACTAGTACCCGCTTGAGGCACTAGTCTATTTTATCTTAGCTGTTTAGCGTATATCAAGGTGTTAGGTCTGCAATTACCCACTGCTCCGGGCGAGTTACGATAGGCAGGAAGTTGTACTCGATAAGAATCTGACGGCCTGATGGATCTGGCTCGGTCCAGCTCTTGGTAAAACGTCCTACAAAGCCCTGAGGTGCTGACAAGTCAGCAGTTGGGCCTTCAGCCAATTCGATTGGACGGTTATCGTTGAAGTTACCTAGGAGCAAGGTATCGTCAGCCATGTAACCAATTTCGTCACCTGCATCTGTTTCATATACGTGCTCTACTGGAGTCCAGTCCATACCCAAGAACCCTGGGATTGTTCCAGATGAGTAGAAGTTATCACGCATTCTGTCAGAAAGCAAATATCCTGGAGTAGATCCGTTGGCTACGAATGAGTGCACAATACGGTCCAGGGTAGCCTGAGTAGCGTAAGCCTTGTTGGCTGCTACGCGACCGTGGTTAAGAACCAACTTCTTCCATGCGGTTACCATGTCCACGATTTGAACTGGAGTAGCTGTTGCCCAGGAAGTTGATGCAGTTACCTTGTGGTCAGCTGGCATCTTGTAATCGATAGTAGCCTGCACATCAGGGAAATCAAGAACCAGATTACCAGTCAAAGACTTCCAAAGGCAGTACTCAACGAATGCGTCAATACGGTTGTTAAGATCCTGAAGCTCACGAACAACTTCGCGCTCGGCGTTTACACGGCCATTTACTGTTCCAACCTCACGCAACCACATAATAGTAGTAGGTTCGAAAACCTTCTTTTCACGGACGTATAGCAAGCTAGCTGCGGCCTGCTCGCGTCCTAGCCTACCAACGATGTGGGCTTCGGAGTTAGGGACGTTTGGCTTGGCCATCTGGCGAGATCCGCGAACGATGTCCCAAGCGATAGTCTGAGTATTGAACTGGCGTTTTGGTGTGCCGTTCAACATAATCATATTTTGGGCGGTAGGTAGCTTTTCTACGACGCCCAGCAGAACTAGAGGTTCTAGTAAGCTGATATCTGGCATTAAAAGTCTCCTTAGTAATTTGGGGTCGCATTTTAGCTTTCCCGAATTTTCAGCGACCCAAATAAGGCCCGACCTGCACTGCCAAAATTGGCTCAATCCAGTTGGTCTATGTTCTTTTGGTTTAATCGGCAGATTTATAAAAAACTTGCACATCAATTCTAATCGGCAAAAAAAGAAAGAGCCCGAAGGCTCTTTCCCTTGAATAACTAAACTTAGAACAAGAACGTTCCCATAGCAGCGCTTGTACGTGCATTAAGTGATGTGATTGCATTTGAATCTGCACCAGATACCAGGGAAAGCTTTAGAGCACCACTGATAATAATGTTACCTTGCTGCTCACCTGTATTAGTGTTTACTGCACGGCGTAGAATACCTACTGGGGTTCCTAGTCCGTTAGATCCACCGTTGGTGTACACATGGTAACGCTTAGTGCTAGAATGCTGTGCCAAAACAGTTCCGGCAGGAAGAATACCCTGATTAGCTGCTAGAGTTACACCCTTTTGACGCAAACCGACAGCAGAGTACAGAATCTCTGTCGGAGCATATTTATGGGTAGGACTACTAAAGCCAGGTGAGGGAATCTTCTCAAAAGAATCTTCTCCAGCCATTAAAAATCAACTCCTTCTTTTAATAAATTCCTCAGACGCCTAGCTGACTTAGTCGTGCTACTTCTGCGTCAATATCAATCTTATTCTCATCTGGCTCTACAGATGTGCCAGTCTCTTTACCACTGAGATTTACAATAGCCTCAGAAGGCAAAAGCTTCTCATAAAGTGACTTATTGCTAAGATAAAGCTCAGTCATAGCCTCTTCATTAGCAGGCTCAATAAAGCCGTCACGAATCTTAGTCTTTACTTCGAACTCGGCTTCTTTCTGTGCAGTAGACAGCTCAAGCTTTTCAATGCGGTTGGAAAGCTCAACATTATCCTTAGCCAAATCTACTACAGCATTGACAACCTGCTCTACATTGGCAGAAGTCTGCTCAGCAGAAAGCTTTACTACACCCAAATCAGTCAGGGTCTCGACAAGCTTGTTTGAAAGCTCGGCAGCTGGAGCATTATCAGCTGTATCTGCGACACTAGCCTGAAGAGCCTCAACATCAATATTGTGCTCAGTCTTCAGAGCCGCAATTAGCTCTTCCTTAGTCATTGGTTTATTCCCCTCTACCTCTGGTTCCTCTGATGAACCTGAATTAGTATCTACATTATTCTCTGTAGTCGGCTCAGTTAGAAGAACCGCTTCATCAGAATTATCGGCAGATGCTTTAATGATTTCTTCATACTCATCTAAATTAGTAATGTATGGACGATTAGTGACAGCCACATGGCAAAGTGTAGGTCCAGCTTTCTTACCGGTATTGGTATCGGTATAGTCAAGAGACAACATAGCAGAAGCCCCGATGTAGGTCCGATCCTTGAATCTTTCTACATTTCTACGAGCATCGATTACCGCATAAACCTTGTCCCCACTGACTTCGATATCTACTACTTCGCCGACATTACGATCAGGATCTTCAACATGAGCGTTATTATCATTAGCTAAAGGAACCTGAACAATAGGACATACCTTATTATCAAAATTCCTCTTCATTTGAGAAATGAAACCGTCATCAATTTTGATGCGAGATCCTGTATTAGGATGAATCAATTCTCCCTTAGTAAGAATATGCTTGCGGAATAGAGTACCTGAGCTGCGACGAGACAGTTCTACGTTAGCCTCAGTCAGCTCACCATAAGCATGACCATCCCGACTGGGAATAATTACTAAATCCGACATAAAATACCTCCTATTGCCAATATCGGCAAACTTTAAAATTCTCCCAAAAAAGTTGACATTCCAGCATCCCAATGTGTCAAGAACGCTCTCTCAGTCAATCTCTTACTGATGTTGCCATGCTTGTCCTGGTAATAAACTAATCCATCAGAATCCACTACAAGAAAAGCTTTGGCATAACCTTTCGGCCTACCATATCGACCTGGCTTCAATTGCTTACCAGCAAATTCAACAAACTCGGGCTCCTTGGCCTCTAGGGTAAATCCTTTTCTGCCAAGTTCTACCAGAGCATTACGAAACTCTAATAGATCAGGATTCATTCTTTCTCCTTCTTAATGGATGCACTCCAGCCCTTGGCCAAGAATTTCTTCCAGTCAAAAGCTAATGGCTGAGTTTTGGTACCGTCAGGGAACTGAATTTGAACCGTACCATTAGCTAGGACCAGTACTTTAGCATTAGGCAACTTAGGATGAGCCAGTATTCTCTGTACCGCAGCCTTGCCCTGTTCGCCTTTACCTGTCTTAGCATCTTGACCTTGAGATACACGAGGATCGGATGATTTAGCATAGGTTCCTTGTGCCGGGGTGGACTTACTCTTTGGCTGCTTGGCACCTACTGCCCCACCTCCGGTTCCTAGTGGTGTACCAATAGGCAATCCGTAGCGTCGTACGCCCTCCTGAGAATTAACTTTTCTGACTCCGGCCAAAGTTACCACCTCATCAAAATTAGATAATGTAAATCCATCAGGTAACAATTCAGTAGGAATCATGTTCTCAGCTGAAGGTTCTCCTGAAGGCGAAACTTCTCCGCCTGAGTCAACCGCCTCAGCTGTAGCCAATTGCTCTTCCTCTTGTTCGATAGTTTCATAATCGATTTCAAGGCCGAACTTATTAGCCATCTTCTTTTCAGTCTCACGATAGAATTCCTTAGTGAAGTTTCCACCCTGAATACCAGCCAGAGCAGTGAATACTTCCTGAATGGATTCTTTGTCGTCGTCGGTAAATGGGCCCCAACGAAATTCAGGATACTTAGCTGAGCTGAAGTTCCAATCGATGAAACGAGGAATGACGTAATGGTTAATGATAGATGCAATCTCTGTCATAATAGTTTGGAGCATCATAACAAACAGTGAGTCAGTCTGCTTACCGAAATCTACTAAAGATGCATCTCCACCAGTTCCTTGATTTTCATCGAAGAAAGCAGCAAGAATAGATTTTGACATCTGAGAATTGTGATGATTGATGTAGGAAAGGAAATCGAAGTTCCCGCCTTCCTTCAGCAACTCAACTTCATAATTCTCAGGTTTGGTCATCCACTGAGCTACACCTAAATCTGACAGCCCTCGACGGAAATCATTTAACTCATTGACAGAATGATCTTCTGGTACGGTTCCGATACGAGTACCTACAGCTGAACGCTGAGCAGCTAGATGCATAAGGTAATAAAGTTTTACCTTTTTGTCGAAATGGTAGTAAGCACTCTGAAAATAACTGAGCCCGTAGAATCTGTTTTCCTCTTCTTGAGCGGCATAATATACACTAGAATCTCTAGGAATCTTGACATCAAGCATATTACCGCCGGGCTTTTGAGTAATCTGTCTAAAACCATCAAAGCTACCATCCTTAGTCACAAGGAAACGAACAGTATCAGCTGGTAGGTAATTCATCTTCTTCAAGGTCCACTTACCTTTGAGTGGACCTATAGAAGGTGTCCAATAAACCAATTCAAACGGAGCATATCCATCAAAGATGGCTTGAAGCATTTGAGCAATAATACGAGTGAACGGTACACTCATTCCACCAGCATTAGGCGGCAAAGTGAACAACTGCTGAATGAACTCAGCTTCCTCTTCTCCGCCTTCTACATTGTCTGCTGGGACAAATGTAGCTGTTTGAAGTGCAGCCCTGATAGGTAGCGTTATAAGACGGTACAGTGCACGTGCCTGTCCGTCTGTGCGACGCATTCTGACAAGATCTGCAATCGTAACATCAGAATACTTGGAAACTTGGTGTGAGCCCTTATACGGTTCCGTAAAGGGCATAAAATCACTAAAGCCGCGCTCAATCAATGGGCGCGGCTTAGGTGTTGCCATATCATCTCTGGCCATTAGTACCTCCTGCCGACATCTTTTTAAGTATCGGCAGGCTATATTCAAAATTGTTCCGGAATCATCAAATTATGGCTCATGCCTAGCGGTAATTCTACGCGCTCGCCCATAAAAAATTGCGCAGGAGAGTAAAAAGCTGCTTCACCCATCTCATTTTCTCGCCCACCTTGCTCAACTGCCCCAAAAATTGCACAGGCAGCTGCATCAGCCAAGTCCTTCGATCCCATTCTTGGGTGATCTACTTTACCGTTAGGCAGAATAGTAAGACCAAGGATCTCATCGATTAACAAATCATTCTTCTGAGCTATCAAACGTCCATCATACATAACATCCATAAGATTGCGCCAAGGTTCATTAGACCTATCAGTAGAAACTCGTTTGGATTCGATACCTGACTTTTCCAGGATCTGCATGGAGTCACGAGATTCATAACCATCAAAGGTAAACCTCTTGATCCTGAATCCTCTTTTCTTGAGTTCATAAGCCAGCTCACGAGCCCAACGAATCTGAATTTCCCTAGGAGGATTCTCACCCTTAGCTGCTTCAAAAGCGAATACAAAATCAAGTTTGACAATAGGTCGCATTTCTCTAAGAGAAGTTACTTCTCCATTTTCCAATGTTACTTGAGATTCAAATTCTTCTTTACGCACAACATGCGCCATAGCTATTCCAGCACGGTCCTGAGTAACAGCCAGGTCTCCATGAAGACAATACTGTGCACCCTTAATAGGCTTGAAATCTGGAGCGAAGTCGTAATCTACTTCCCACGATTTACCTTCTCGACGGTAACTAACATTAACGGGCTGGCGAGATGAGTCAGAAAAAGCTGACCTGACCAAGAATTCATTCCTGAAGAATGGATTAGATGCTTTACTAGGCTTACATTCATACTTGGCCTTAGCCATAGCTGCATCTTCTTTATAGTCTTCTGCATAAATCTCAGGGATCAGCTCATCAGTACCTTCTACCTTTATCATTTCAAATTTCTTGAAGTTAGGATTTACTACCCAAGTAGGTAATGGACCGGATGCATAATGACGAGATTTACTACCTCGCTCTTTCATATCTTCATGGCTGGATGCGGTCAGACGCTGAATAATAGAACCCAGGTAACGAGGATAGGAAATACGAACATTCTTGAATGTCACTGGAAAACGAGTAGAACTTGAAGTTCTCATCATGTCTAGAATACCTTCCACAGTATTCTGTGGAACTCGTCCAGTAGAATTAGCTCGAACCTCTTCTTTTGATTTGAATCCGTCTACCTCATCAGCTACTCCAAGCAGAAGGTTAAGACCTTCCTGAGATTCGGCTTCTGAGTGCCCTGAGATGGCCTCTACGTTTTTATCATAGACGATGGCACCTCGGGTAGGGGATGCCTTATCTCTAAACCATGGAGACGTTCTCACAAGCTTCTCGATAGGATCGAAGAATGCTCGCTGAGCCTGCTGCGCGTTCATAGCAACATTGAGCAAATGAATAGAGTCTTGTGCAGGCATACCGAAATACTCCTGCGGTGAACGTAAGCACAAAAGCAGATAAGCTACACGCAATGAAATAGTTCTGCATACGTGACCTTTACCTGAACCTTTACCCCATTGCAGGTTAACAAAGTTAACCATACGCAACGGCTCAGCCCAGTAAGGATCAAAGTGCTTACCCATAAGTGGGTACAATTCTGGATAGTAGATTCTTTCTGCATGCTTTACAGCTTCGTATTGAACATCTGAGAGCTTCCAAGAATCTCCGGCACCCATGAATTTCTTATCTCGAACGAAAACATCCAAAGGCACAGGCTCTTCGCTGAAGATGTTTTCCAAATCATTCTTCGGATCATCATCCATAGCATGGCTTAACAGGTCTGCTAGACTCATCGCAAGCTCCTTATGCTAATAGGTTGCGAATTGAAGATGACATTTTCAAGATCTGTGCTTCTTCCATCTTCAATTTCTGAGACAATGCCACAGTCTCCAAAAGAGACCTATTAGCCTTTTCAGTGCAAGGAATAGCTGACGCCTTTTCAAGCTGAGCATCAGAGAGAGCAACATAAGTTTGCTTGACAGCTTTCTCTTCACCGAACGTTACCTTACCCTGCTTGTCTACAGAATAAGGTACTTTAATGAATGATACTGAATCTAGTCCATTAGATTCAACACTGACAATAAGATGATCGCTCCACATTTCACGAATCCATCTGTAAGTTCCAGAGGATTCTGAATTAGGGTTGATCTTCATGTATTGCTTTCTTACCTCATCTACGTTGTAAGAAGACAGGTTTATAATATTATCCGCAGTATTAGACATTTTAGCCTTGTTATCCAGCTTAGCAGCTTTTTTCTTGGATTCCCATTCAGCAACCGCCTTAGCTGCTTGTGCACGAGTTTTGGCTGATACTCCACCACCACCGCGAGCCCAAGTCTTTACACGACCTACTGCAATAGCAATAGATTGAGAAACTGAGTGGGAGC
>JACCDR011087995.1_pt1 | contig 26969 bp, 35 predicted proteins | sample 7446431 | NCBI WGS metagenome assembly JACCDR01 (sample SAMN15323443, study PRJNA562643) | freshwater metagenome | isolation source: river surface water | place: USA:Blue River Watershed | collected 2017-08-17 | reverse complement strand
TATATAGTAAGCCCTTAATCTCATATTTGATTTAATTTTTTCTAAATCTGGATCCATAAAACAATTATCTTCTAAAACATAATTACATATTTGACAGCCTAAAAAGTGAGCACAAATATTTATCTCTTCTGAATTTTCACATAATGGACAAATATAATTTATATTAAAAATATTCATAATAATGATTTCATTTTTAAAATGCGCAAACAGTAATCTATAGTTCCGGATGCAATTTTTTTCATATCTGTTAAAGAATACATATAAATATGATTAAATTTTTCACTTGGAAAAATTACATAATTACATATTTTGCAATGATCATATTCATTCTTCGTTATATACGATATAGTATTACAATTTTTACATATAAAAGTCATATGAAAACTTTCATTTTTAATATTTTCATACAATATGAAAAATTACCATTTCCAATAAAATTGGCACCTTGCAAAGTATACATTTCATAATAGTCAATATATTTTTTATTTTCAACATCCCATAATGGGTATAAAATATAATTGCAATTTTCACAATAAAAATACTCATCTAACCAGTCTGAATCATTTATTAATGTATTGCATATTTTGCAAGTATAATTCATACAAATGATTTCATTTTTAATATTTTAATACAATTAGCAATCGTAATTTGTCCATAAAAATTAAAATTATAATGAAATCCTCCAATGGTTTTTAAAGTTATTTGACATAAATCATCTATGCAAAAAATATAATTACACTTATGACAAGTATATATATTACGTGCAAAAAAATTTGGATGCTTACAATAAAAGCAATATGATTTATATTTTTTAATTTTCATAAAAATGATTTTAATTTTTTGATAATTTTGCAACAATTTTCAAACGAATTATAAATATCTAAAGATTCATCACGAAATCTAAATAACCCATTTTTGTAATTATTATAAATAATAAAATTATTAAAATTACATTGCTTTGTAATACAATCCAAACTTATAAAATTGCCATGAAATTTGGCTGCTAATTCGTATTCACAAATAGGACAATAATATATATTAATAATTGCATCGAAAACAGGCATCGTTACCTATCTTAATCACGTTTAAACATTAAGCAAGTCGTCAAGCTCTCGTCCCAAATCATCAAGTTTTTCTTGATGTTTTGCTGGAGAAACTGGACGAATTTCCGACATTTCATTTTCAACTAATGGTGATAAATCTTGGGCGGCTTTTTCTTCGTATTGTCCTGCCTGACTTAAAATATTTTGTAAATCAGTAATGCTTTTTAGATATGGTGGTATGGCGCGAACCACATCATCAAAGTCATCCGATACAAGCCCTTTACCACCATGAAAAGCTTGCAATTTATCCACTAATTCAGTTAAAAAGCCTTTTTCCTCAATTTGACGAAGTTTATATCCTTCATTTTTGAAATTTTTCATAACTCCCTCAATATAGGGAACCATTTTTTCCGAGGCAAGTTTTAGCGCTTGGTAAGCTTTAATTACAGCTTGACTTTGTGGTTTAGTCGCAACATTTAAAAGATCTGTTGCTCCATCTGGAACATCTAAATCGGAAATAACAGGAGTTATTTTTTTATATAATCCATAAAATTCATTTAATTTGGATTTAAAATCCTGCAACATTTTAATAAATGTTGCTTTATATGAAACTCCTACGCCCCAATCCGCATTGGAACTTAACATATCATCTAATTCTGATATTAATTTTTGATGATTTCTTTCAAAACCTTCATCAACAAAATCAAGATGTTGTTGAACCCAAAGGGCACCAATCACAGCAGCGACGGCGCCTATAAGCAAAGGTGCGGCGGCTTGTTTTTTTACTGCAATTTGCGAAAGACATGAATCAGCAAGAATTCTTAATTCTTCTTGATCACGATTATCCATATCATTACCAATACGAACTAAAGATAAAACTAATTGCTGTTCAGCCCATTTATGGTTAGTTAGTTGACCGTTATTATTTTTATTTACAATATTTAAAATAATATTTTGTCTTTCGTTGACGTTTTCAACTAAACCATTCAACCTGTCGTATGATGGGGAAACAATAACCGGATCTTTATGTGCTCGTTCGGCAATATTTTTTTCATAATCTTGATCTTTTGGTCGATCAATTTTTAAATCATAAAGTTTTGCAATTTCCTCAGCGGTTTGGCTATCCCAACGTGGATTATTTTCAAGGATTTTTTTAGCCTTTTCCGGAGCTTTTGGATCGGCAACTAAACCTTTTTCTCGAGCAATTTTCTCAAATTCAGCAAAAATTTCGCTTTGACGCATGTTAAAATGTCTTATTATGCCTGTTTTGCAACACTATCAATAAAATGGTCTACAAGCTGTTTTTTAGATGTAAATGATTTAGGAATATAAATAATATTATCTCCTTCGCCAGTATGATTATACCAAGAAATCATATCTACCGTTGCTTTAAATGCGGGGGAAGATTTAATAATATTTTCTTTACCATTTAAACCATCATAAACGTCTTTTGTAAAATTAACTAACATATTTTCTATATTATATTTATTATTTTGAATTTTTTCTGACCAATTACTTCCTTGATTAAATTTTATATCGGAAAATCCAGTCCTTACAGGAAATTTGGTTTGGGTGGAAATGATGGGTGTAATTTTGGTGGGAGTTGTTGGTTTACCATGTTGCAATGTTCCATCAAAAGCATTTGGGCGACCAACCATTTTATTTACGGCGTCACCGGCAACCATCAATCCAGCCGAAGCTACGGCAGTTTTTAAAATAAAACCAAGCACTTTAGCAAAAACCGCGGCGCCTTTATTTTTACCAAAACCCGCCGCAAATACTTTTAATTCATTATCTTGCATTGCTTGCGTTTCATGAATTTTCATTGCATTTTTAATCCATAAAATATCTTTTGCTGCAACTGTACCTAATTGTTCATTGGTATGTTTTTCAACTGAACTTTGAGCAATTTGATCTAATTGATCTGATGTTATCTTGTTTCCACTACTGAGTAATGATTTTATACTTTCATATGCGGAACGTAAAATTGATGCTACATCAATATCAAAGACACGCATCATAACACCAACCAAAATACCAAATGGTCCCCCTATAGCCATCGTAATGGCGCCCGGTGCAAGGAAATTTAATAAGGTGCCAGTCGGGTCTTCCGGGTCATTATGAGCATTAAAATAAGAAACAATACTATCTTTAATGGAAGATAAAGCTTGACCATTTTTAATCAAATTATCGTTTTTAAATAAAGTTTCAACTAATATTTGATTAGTAAAATATTTGGTTCCTGACATTATTTTACCTTAATAACTTGATTAACTTTATTTTTCAATGACTCTAAATCTGAAATGTTTCTCATATAAATAGAATTATCTGTTTGATTCCTTCCTATTTGTGCTAAAATAGAAGTTCTTGCATTATCAGTTAATTCTCCTTGTGGAGTCGCATAATATAATTCCGCAATAGCTTTACGAGTATATTCAACAATTTCCGTTAAACGATCTAAAGCGGCAAGATAATCTCTTCCGGGTGTTTGCTGATTGCGCAAAGTCGCCGCAAATTGTTTAGGGGTTATGTTTATAGAATATATAGAATCTTGTAATAAAGTTAATGATTTTAACTGTCTTGCTTTTTGATCTATATAATTCATATAGCTCGAAATTCTTTGCGCACGTTCACCGCCAAATCTCCCTTGAAGACCCCGCATAAATTCATAAATACGATCTAAATTAACATCTTGTATTGTTAATGGTAGTAAAGAAATTAATTGATTAAGATCTTTATTCCCTTCAGTAGAAACTTGTTCATTATTTTTATTTGAAGTATTATTATTTGATTGTGTTGAGGTTGGTAAATTTCCACCTATAGATTGAAGTTTTTGTACATAAAAATCTAATTTTGATGCCTCTTCTGTTGTTTTTGCAAGTTGACGCAATCTTTGGGCGCGAAGCATTAAAGAACCAACAATTATAGATAATCCTTCATTTAAATCTTTCATTTTTGAATAATCATGTTCAAATAAATGATTATCTCGAACTTTAACAACTTTAGCTTCTGGTGAAGATAAAAGCCATGCATTAAATGTTTGCGCATTGCTAAAATCTTTAACAAATAAAGTAAAGCTTCCATTTATTGCAGGTTTGCCTTGAATAAATTTCTTTTCTACTTGATCCAAAACCATATCTGACGGAAATGCAATATTTTGTTGTGGTGCAGTAGATTTAGTTAAACCTGAATTTTGTACTCTTTGATTTACTTGATCGACTAAACGATCAGTAGCCATTCTCAACACCGGAGTGTTTGTTGCTTGCGTTTGCAAGTGTTTAATGTATTCTATTAATCTTGATGGAACAACATAATCTTGTCCAATAATTAAATTAGCCGCATCTTTTTCATTTTGGGCTAAATTGTCATATTCATTTGTCGTATAAGCAATTCTTGCACCATTAATGTTAATTGCATTATTAGCTATAAATGGAATTAATTTATCTAAAGAAAAAACTTCATTTTTTAATGTCGCTCCATCTGGATTAGATGATGATACGGGCGAAAATTCACCTGATAATCGTTTTACTAATTTTTTGGCAATTGTATTTAAATCCATTTGTTGAGCTTGTTTCAACAATTGATTAATTATTTCTGGTTGAAATAAAAAGCTCATTGTGATTTTCCTTCTATTTGTGGACGAATTACATTATTAAAAATTTTGGTGGCAGTTTCCTCATTTACACCAAGACTACTCATCCATTTAAAATACTGCTCTTTGGAAGTTAAGGCATACATTGGAATATAATTCATTTTGCCACCCTCAGCTTTTGGCGCAATATAATTAACCGGATATTTTGCTTTCATATTTTCACTTAAAAAGTTTAATTCACTTGGAGCTAAACCTGAAGAAACTGATGTATAATTTTCAAAAGATGATTTTTCATCTAACAATGGGCGCAATTCTAGCTTATTAATAACATTATCCATAACCTGATGATATAGCGAAATTATTGCTTTAAGATGTTTCGTTAATTCCGTTGCACGAATTCTTTTTTCATCGAAGGTTAACATTACTTTATTATCTTTAATTTGCGGTAATAATTGGTAAAATTCGTTTAAATTACCTTCTTTATAAACATCAAATGCAATATTAACTCCCGCATTTTTTAAATCTTTAACCATTCGCATTATAGAAATAGCAAGTTTTAAAGAATATGCCAACCCTTGTGTCGTTAACGGTCCCCAACCCCCATCAACTTTTATTTTAGATAAAAATTCTGCTGCATTTTTCATATCCAAATTTGATGTGGGGTTTGGATCTAAATTAGCTTTATTTTGTTCATCTTGTGGTGTTAGAGAATATTGTGCGACCAAATTATTAAAATTTTCTTTAAATTTATTTTCACTAAATTGATCAGTATTTATAGTTTGCCCCAAATCTTTCAATAAACTCTGCATCGTAGAAATTGAAGATTGTGGCGATTTAACTACACCTTTTGTATTCGAAGATGGTAATTTACCTTTTGTAGGAACAGAAGAAGGCGTTCCTTTTGGCGCCGGCATAGGTTGTGGCGCTTGTTTTGGACGACTACGAGTTGGAACTTGTGCCATTTTTTCAATCATATTTTTTAATTCCAAAAATCGTGTCATTCAATCCAGCCTTTTTGAAATTCGGCAAAACTATCACCTTGTTTATTTTTAATATTATTTAAACTTGATAACATCCGATCAGCAATTTCTAATTGAATATCCTGTGGTCTATTATCAAAATTACTTTTTAAAGAATTAATTTCATTTCGTTTTTTCGTGATCCATCCTAAAGCGGCTTTTTGATCTTCTACAGAATTTTCTGGAACTTGTACTTTTGCTTCAAAAATATCTAAAGTTCGAAGCGATGCCGCAACTTCACGATTAAAATTAGCAATTGGTACTGGAACTGCTGGTGCGGCGGGTTTCGCATCATTCGCATTTTCAGGCGCTTTTTCATAATGTTCTAAAATGTGATCACGTACTGATTGATCATACTTCTTTCTTAAATCGGTAGCCTCATTTATCAAATTAAACATTTCATTAAATCGAGGTTTTACACGACCAAATACCTCTTCAGGTACACTATCCCATAAAATTCCTGGCGATAAAGAAGCATACAATCTTTTAATTGTATTTTTCATTTTATTTAAATTTTCAACTGTAGCTTCTTCATTAAATACATCTTGACTATACATGCCAAGCATGTTGTCAAGTTTCCATTTCCAATCGGTTTGATCTTTAATAAAAGATAAAACATCTTCAAATCTTCGTTTACAATCTGCAACATTTTTGCGAATTTTATTAAGCCAATCCGCTTCTGTTTTTTTATCTTCAGCTAAAGCAATTTTAACATCTTTTAATATTGTTTTAAAAGATGCATATTTCCCTGTTGGAGTTTTTTCTACGATTTTAACAATTTTTAAATGTTGATCGATAATATCTTCCAATATTCCATAAGGACCCTCACCAACTTGAACGGAACCTTTGGGATGCGCCTCATGAATTAGTGCTTCGCCAGCTTTTTCTTTGAACGCACGTTTATAGTTAAGAAGATTTTCTTCTAATTCAGCGGCATATTGATGCTGTCCAAGATTTCTTAATCCTTCAGCAAGTTTAATCACATTCAAAAAAAGATCATTATTCATATAAATCCTGCAGTTTAGCTAAAACGCACAATATTATACGATAATATGCGTCAGATTTATTAATACCACATTGCCTGTAAAGCTGGGCTTGCAGGACTTGGGGGTGCACAAACCATAGCAATCGCAGGATGATTAGCGCTTGGCTTTCTAGTTGTTAATAATCCTAATTCACTGCAAAATAAATTAGCTCTAACTGGATATTGTTGATTAGTTTCATACATTGTAGTATCAAAGAAAAATCTCTGATACCATACGGTAATTCTTCCCGAACCAGCTGTTGTATCATCTCCGGGAATATTAGCAACATAGTATGAATAATTTACAATAGCGCGAATAGCATTCGGTGTTCCGGCGCCCGTTAAATCAAAATTTAATTTAGTTCCCGCAACAAATGTAATAACACCATTTACATCATTTAAAATACAATTAACGGTGCTAGTAAAACTTGATTTTATAATATTTGGTTTTTTAAGTTCTGTTTTAACATCAACGGGCGTAATTATTGTTCCACCGGGACCCGCAACGCCAGCACAAGGAACTATTACCGTTTCATTCCAGGAAACATTAGAAAATGCTTTAGTTCTATAATCATCAATTATACCAATAGGTGCCAATCCATTGGATACAGTTGCAACAATTTGATTACCCATTACGGATAATTCAGCTAATTGTCCAGCCTGAAAAGAAACTGAAGGATCACAAATAAAAGACATCGGCAAGGTATTGCCGCTATGAACTATTCTGAAAGCCATTTAAGTGCTATATATCCAGTTAAATTAAAGTTCATCCTCGAAGCCTATTTCATCCAAAGCTTCGCCCTCTAATACATATAATTCATCATCACTTAAATTTAAATCTAATAAATCATCTGCCAAATTATCATCTACTAAATTAAATTCAGTTCCATGATTTAATAAATTTTTAATCATTTTATCGGAAGTTAAATCTTTTGTATGGTAATCTTCATTAGCGAATTTTTCTAAAATATTTAAAATTTGATCAGCTTGTTTAGTCATACCAACATTTTCAAATATTTCTGCTGCCGAATGTAAATATGAAATTGCTCCATTTAAATTAACCGATGCAACTTTTGTCATCCGTTGGAATTCTTTTTCCATTAAATTAGCAATTTCATCGGCAAATAAATTTTTCAACTTATTTATCTTTCGCGTTTAGTGTGTCTTTATCGACTATAACTTGACCAGCAACTTCAGTTAAAATATTAATAAGTTGCTCGGAAAATTGTTCTAGCCCTGCTTGTTCAAAAATTCCAGCAGCAGCATCTAAATAATCAATAGCTTTGGATAACTCATCTCGATGAAACATCGTCTCTTCGGCGAGTTTATCCAAAACTTTATTCATTGATTGTGCTATTTCATGTTCGGCGGAAGCTCGCTTGAACATTTTTCCTCATTTCTTGTCTGATTTGGCTTTAGCTTTATCTTTTTCAGCTTTAGCTTTCTCAGCATCTTTATCTTTTTTGGCTTTATCTTTAGCAGCTTGCTCATCTTTCTTAGCTTTTTCTTTAGCTTTTTTCTCAGCCTCTTTTTCTTTGGCAGCTTTGAGCTTTTCTTTCTCTTTAGCGGCTTTGGCTTTATCTTTAGCTGCTTGCTCATCTTTCTTAGCTTTTTCTTTAGCTTTTTTCTCTTTTTCTTTCTCTTTAGCCGCTTTAGCTTTATCAGCATCTTTATCGTCTTTTTTAGACTTTTTAGCTTCGACAACTAAAGAAGCGATTTTTAGAACCAAAGTTGCTTCTCTTTCCGAACCAACATTATCAAGAGCCGCTGAAGCAGTAATTAAACTATCAATGGCGGTATCATATGCTGATGCTTCTAAATCATCATCTGCTAAAGAAACTTCCTCATCTAATACCATCGCTGCTGAAGGAAATTTCTCATCAATAAGATCTGACGGAAACTCTTCTTGTGCTTTTAACCAAGCGTAAGCTTCTGGAAATTTTTCTTTAAAATTATCACTTTCAGCATCACTTGCGCACATTACTTCACGATCATCATCACCTGATTTATCATCATCCGCGGCGCAATCTTCCTCATCTTTATGGTCTTTTGCGCAAGCCTCATCATGATTTTTATCATTAGCAGTTTTATTTAAACCAAATAAACGATTATGTGATTCACTTTTCAAAACAGCATCCATAGTTGATGCTACAAAATCTGATACACTCTTTGTCATTGTTTTATCCTTTATGATTAGAAATTGCGACGTTTTGAAGTGTTTAGAGCAGCCGCTAATTCGTCTTGTAGACTTTGTGGCTCTACTTTAGAATACTCACTGTAGGTGTTTTCCACTGAACCAACTTGTGGCATAAAAGTAGCTTTTTTCTGTAATGAATGACGAGCGACGACTCGTTTTAATGACTCGAAAGACTCATCATTGCATTTCATAATATTTTCTACTTCCGCAGCAACCGATTCGCGATCATTATGACACAAACCGCGGGCAGCCATATCATACGCTAATTCATAGGCGCGAGCAACTTTAACTTTATAAGTATTTAGTTCCTCTTCCATTTGAGCTTTAACGTGCTCTTTTACAAGCTCTGATGCAAACTCTGATCCGCCATCAGTTTGACCAAAATATTTTCGATAATATGCAACCGCATCTTTATCTAACCCTTCGGCAACTAAAGCATCTAAATCGGAAACTTCAAGTTTACCTTCTGAAACAAGTTTATGAATGGCTTCTGCTTCTTTGCGAACTTTAACAGGAGCAGTTGCGACATCTAACATAGCATCATGTTTCTCTTCAAGATCTTCTACTTTAGCAAGATCACCAGTTGGTTTACTGTCGAGATCGATAGTAAATCCACCTTTTGGATGCGCGTCATGAAGAATTGGATTATATTTAACTGTATCAGCGGCAAGTTTTGCACGTAGTGCTGCACGACCTTCTTTAGTATCAAAAGAAGCAACAACTTCGACATGTGAGCCTGGTTTCACCTCAAGATCTTTTAACTCTTCAGGTTTAGCTTTGATATCATTTTCATCGGAAGCCTCGTCCTCATCCATATCAGCATTATCTTCATCTTCTTTATCATCGGCTGACATCATATCTTTAACAGCATCCAAATCCGCATTTGTATCATTGATTAAATTCATTAGATCATCCGCATCATTCGCGTCCATATCTTCATCTCCTTCGGCAAGCGCTTTAAGTTCCGCCTCGATTTCAGCGCGCTTTAGCATTTCTTTCGTGCCGCGGGCGTACTTGACGAACGAGGAAAGAAGTTCGGTTCCTTCTGCAATTGTAGTTTTGGCTTCTGATAATGCATCTTCAACAATAGTACCAACTACATCAGCATTGGTATTATTAATGGAGCCTTTATCATACATACCTGAAATCATATCAAGCTCTTCTTGGTGTTGAGCTAATTTCTCAACAGTCTCTTTAAGAGCTTCTGTTAATTCTGAATTAAGTTCTTTACGAACTGAATTTAGATCTGAAGCGGCAACAGCCATTTCATCTCCCATTTCGGCTTGTTCGCCAGTTAGAGCGCGAACCGCCTCAACCATATCTGAACTTAAATCACGAACTTTTTCAGCAAGTTCGGCGACATTGGCTTTAGGATCACCTTCAGCGGAAACATCGGCTGGAACATTTACTGGTGGAGCAGCTTCCGCTGGAGCGGCAGCCATTTCAGGAGCTGGAGCTGGAACTTCTTGAGCTTTTTTAATTACGGAAGCAACTTTTTCGGCGCCTTGAACTTTAACTTTTTCAATTAATTTGGCACCAAATTCTTTGGTTGCAATACTATCATAAAGTAAATCAGCTTTTCCGCCGGAAAGATCATTTACAGAAGCGGTTAATAAAAGTTTATCACCCATGAAAACTTCCCAAGCGCTAGAGCCAAGATTTTGGGAACCATCGGTGTTTGAATTTTTAACAAAGCGAGCACGAAGTGAAGCGCGTTGTAGTAATTCTTTACGTTTCTTTTCGTCGGCAACATCGGCACTATCAGGTGAAGGATGCAAACCATCTACTGCACCTACGCCTGGGAATGGTTTCTGACCTACCATTTGTTTATCACCATGCTCACGAAGATCTTCATTTAATCTTTCTTTTGGATATTTTGGTTTTCCGGGTGTTGGCTCATTAGCGCCACCGCCACCTTGAAAATAACCAACTTTATCTTTTGCAGCTTTGACTACCGCAGCACGACGAAGAGTGCGCTCTTCGGCTTCTGCGCGGGCAAGCATTTTCTTACGCTCTAACTCGGAAACGCCAGCTGACTCTGGACCTGGGTGAAGACCATCAATTGGACCGGTATCTTGATTATGCTGACCGACCATTTGTTTATCTTCATTCAAACGAAGTTTCTCTTGGGTGGGATCCTTCGGATATTTGGCTTGACCTGGTGTAGGCTCCTCAGTGCCCTGAAAATAACCTTGTTTGTTTAAATCTTTTGACATTTTTTCCTCTGTGAGATGGTTAAAAGCTTCCTTGATTTGTTCGAGATTTTTTTCAATATTTTTTGTAATCTCGTGAAGTTCTTTAATTGATGCATCATTATGCCCTTCATTTGATGCAAAACGTTCATGTGGTGGCGATAAACCGACATCGCTGTTGTTATTTAATGCTAAATTATTCGTGTCATTTTTTGAAAAATCAATAACTGAACCATTTAATTCTTGTAATTTTTCAAAAGCACCATCAAGTTCTAATTTAAATTTATCTAAATCGGTAGAATTAATGGAAATTTTATTACTTTTATTTGCATCATTAGTGTTATCATTAACAGTAATTTCAGCAGAAAAATTTCTTTCACTAATTTTTTTCATTTCTGCCGATTTAGAATTTACATATGAATTTAGAGCGTTGGCAGCGGCAATAACATTTTTAATATGAGCTTTAGGATCGGCAGGATTTACAACAATTGATAATTCAATTGGATTTAATCCTACGTTAATTTCACCATAACAACTCTTACTTTTCATATGACTACAAAATTCTTGTTCAACGCGAGCAACTTTACCACAATCATAACAAATTGCTTGAGAAACGCCCGTCCCCATTGATACTGAATTTGAATATCCGGTTGAAACTTTACGTGCTAAATCAGGATAACTTTGTTTATCTAAAGCACAAAGACCAATTACTCGTTTTAAATTACGATCATAATATGTATCAACAATAAAACCACGAACATGATCTACTGAACTTGATTGATGATCAATGCACAATGGTTTACCAACCCAAAGACGATGTGCTTTTACTAATTCACATTCTGGAAAAATATCGCCATTTGAATTTTTATAAGCTTTAATATTTGGATCATTAGAAACCCAACGCCAAGTACCATTTGATGTATCCCAACTTACTTTTACAGGTTCACCTGACGCTGTACGTTTGGGCGATCCATCATCATTAATGGCGGAAGCTTCTGCAGCATGAAGCATAATCGCACTAAAATACAAAAAATCATCCGCTTTTGGCGCAATTTTCTTTAAATTTGTAGCAAATTTTCGGAAATTTTCTAAAATGTCTTCACTAACAACAGGAGTACAAGAATTAGTATCTTCAATTCCATTGATAGCAATAGCTTCACCTAATTTGACAAACATTAATTCTTTTCCTTTTGTTCATTTTGTGAAAGCACTTTTTCCATTTCGGAATTATCTTTTAATGCTTCCGCAGTTTTTTTTTGTTCTTCAGTTAATTCTTCTACTTGAATAACTGACATAATTTTTGTATTAACTGCATCTCCACGTTTAATAAACATAATTTACTCCAATTGGACAAGATGAATGCCATTTTATGCAATTATTTTTTATCATTAATCGCTCCTTGTAAATCTTCTTGTTGTTTACGATGCAATTCAACTAATAAAGGAGTTTTGTTTTCAATTTTTTTATTCAATTCATTTCCAACCGAATCAACCCAAGTTGTTGCTAAAATATTTGTTATGATATGATGTTTTATTCTATCCTCAACAATTTCTTCTATATCATCACATTTTATTTGAACATCTTCAATTTGTTTAACAATTTCGGCACCAAAATCTTTCGCTTCTAAATTATTGAATAATTCCACTAAATCATTTACTGATTGTTCTAAATCATTAATTGATGAAATAAAGGATTTCATTATTCTAATTGTTTGTGTATCTGAATTAAATATTTGCATTACATTAACACACTGAAACGCCGTATGTTTAAATTGATTAAAATTTTCGATTAATTTATCTCTAAATTTTCTTAGAGCAGCTCGTGCCTTCATTACCTCTTCAGGTGATTGATTTTGATTATCTTTAAATGGTGTTTTAATAATATTTAAATAATCTTTTGCAGTTTGTAAATATTTTAGAGCTCTATCAAAACAAACTAATGCTTTTTCAGCTTGTATTTTTTCATTGGTAGAAATTTCATATGTCATTGCACCAATATAAGCTTTTTTAATAAATTTACTCATAAATAAAACCGCCTGGATTTAATGTTGGTCCAACACCAACTATACCAGCTCCATTATTATAATTGCCAATTAAAGGAACTGATAACTCGTTTTTATGCTGTTTTATTGATTGATTTACATTATTTCTCGTTTGTGATTGATCTAATAAATCTGAATACGGATCATCATATGGATATTGACGAGTTTTGGATAAATAAGGAGCGAACGATTGTTGTTTTGCTTCATCTAATGGTGAGGTGCGATTATCTGATTTACTTTCATGCAAGTGATCAACTATTGTGTCTGCACTATTTTCATCTTGTGGTTTACAAACTCTAATTAATTTTTCATATAAATTAATAAAATCTGGATTAACGCCCACGCCAAATCCTAAAGATTTTGCCTCTTTAATAGCAGCTTCTGGATCCATTCCCATATATTTACATTTATAAATCGCCGCCAATAATCCGGTTCGATCTTTTCCATAATAACAATGAATATAAGTTGGACCATTATCTTTTAATAAAGATTTAATATTATTTTTAAATAAATTTATTAATGCTTCTTTCGAACCGTCCAAAGGTAATTTTAGTTGTTTAATATTTAATAATTGGCAAGCGCGCTCAATTTTATCTCCGGATCGACCATCCAAAGAAATTATTTTATTAATATTATAATTATCTTTTAACCATTGAACATCTTGTGGAGATGGGGCAGATCCACGATAAATTCCATCATCAACCTTTTCAAATCGATAAATCATAAATGTTTTACCAAACTATTTAATACTTGACGTATATAAGATGGATCGTGATTCATTAAAACATGTTTAACGAATGTTATAGATTGACCAATTGCAGAAGATGCTGGCATATGTTTATTTGACAAATCGCTTTCATTTAAATAATATAATTTAGTTCTTAAACGATTTAATGAACCTGGACGTTTGGCAGGAGAAATACGATTTAAAGTAAATTTAACAATATTTGATAAATATTGACCAACCTGTTCCGCGGTCCCCAATTCGGTTAACGCCGCATTTTTAACCATATTTTTTGGAAATTTTATTGGATATTTTTTATTAAACTTAACAACACATTTTTGTAAAGCTATTTTTTCTGGTTTCGTTAATTTTTGTTTAACAGTATTATCAAATTCTTTTTTATAAATTTTCATAAATTCTAATACTTGATTTTTATCAGCTTTTTGTCTTAATTTTCTCATTATAGCTGAATAAGCAAAATCATCAATATCCGTTAAATCTATTGTTGTTTTATCTTCTGAAATTTTATATACTTTCGCATTTAATGTAAAACATTGTTTTTCAAATTGATCAATTTTTAAAAATAATTGATTATTTATCATATTTTTTATCCACAAACGTTTTCTTTAACTCTAAAGAATTTTTTCCACTTTTAATAAATAAATCATTTATTGTTCCATGACCATCTATTTCTCGTAAAGTTTTAATAGAACGTTCACTAATAAAAACAACATTTCCTAATATCATTTCACCGTTAGTATTATGGTGAAAAGAATTCATAACCAAACACTCCCTATAAGCACTAATAACTTTGCCACAAAAAACCGCAGCATAAGCGGTGCTTACTTGTTCCGTTGAAACTTCTTCAAACATATCTCCCAAATATATTTCAATAAATTTATCTTTAAATAATTCTGCAATAAATTCGGCAAAAGTTTTTGAACGACCATCTTCGTTGAATTTTTTAACAAGATTATTAATTTCTGATGAGCTTCGCATTATTTGATTTTCCTATTAAATAAAAATTTTCTATGTTCCTGGCTAAGTTTTTCCAACGAAATCATTGGCAAATTTGATGTATTTTTATGTTGTGAAATTGATATAATTTCGTTTTGTTCACTAAATATTTTAGCCAAACATGTTGATAATTCTTTTACAACTAATTCTTCTTCTGAATTAACTCTTGCTTCTAATTCAATCTGATCATTTTCAATATGTAAACTATTTTTTGCTTTTAATTCTTCGCTTAAAGCCAAAGATAATATTCTACCAAACTCTATAGAATTTGAAATATTTTTGGATGAAATCTTAATTATTAAATTAATTTTATTTGATGAAGATTTTTGAACAACTTTACTTAAATATTGATTTAATATTTTATCAATACTTTCTAATTTTTGTGAAAAATTGGATTTATTATTAACAATATTTGGACGATTGGTTGGTTTATATCCTGTTATTCTGGTTAAATTAGATACGGCATTGCGAAAAGTTTTCCCCGCCGCTTTCTGTTTAATAATACGATCAATATCTCCATATGTGATATGCCCGTCTTTATCTGCATCTAAACCTGGATTTGCATTATAATATATTTGTTCTAATTTCATAGAAATGCCAGGCAAATGTGGTTTATCTGGATTTTTTGAAACAATTATTGTATTTGGATTTTTTTGTTTTATTCCTTGTAAACGCAAGGCTACTGGTAAAAAATTTGCAATGTAATACTGCGTTGCAGAAGAAAATGGGGCGCCATTTATTTTAGTATTATCTTTAATTAATTTTTCAACATAATCTAATTGGTCGGTAGCACTAAGTTGTCTAAAATCTGAATGTGTTCCTTTATATCCTAAATTTTTTAATGTTTTAGGCATGAATTGAATTAATCCTGAGGCGTTTCCGTTTTTATTATGAGCACCAGGATTGATACCACTTTCAATCGCCATGACATTTAAAATATCTTCGGGGCGCATCCCCACATTATTGGCAACTTGAAGCAGTTTATGGTAAAAATCATCTTCTAAAACTGCCATTATTGTCCTACGTTTTTAGCAATTTTAAATAATTGTAAAGCTTGTTCTGGGTGTGAATGTTGAATTTTTGTTGCATATTTACGAATGTATTTCGCTACAAAAACCGGATGCTCTTCGGATAATACTTCTAACCCTTTAATAAAATCTTTATGGGCTACTGAAACTGGACTTAATTTAGTATTTTCATCTTCAACACTATCTATCAACTCTTCATCTGTTTCGGTTGCGTCGGGAATTGTTGGAACGCGAGGCGAAGCTGGCAATCCACCTTTATTTTGGATGGCTTGATACATTTCTTCTAATTCTGAAGATCGTTGCGCTGGTGCAGGTTGTGTATCCGGATATCTATTTAATAAAATAGGTTCATTATCTTCTTGCTCTGATGGTGCTGTAGGAACTGGAGCCGGAATTGATTGAACTTGTGAAATTGGAGCTTCTACTACAGTTTCTTGGACAACTTCTTTTTGTGTAGCTTTTAATTCAACCTTATCTAAAAATCCTTTAATATTGTTTTTATAATATTCTTTAAATAATCCATCAAATTTATTAAAAATAACAACAATTTTATTGGCTTCTTTCATATATTCATCAACTTTTCGAGCGGCTCGATAATTTGCCATTTCTTTCAAAACATTTAATAAATTTGATAAAGAATTATCTGCTTTATTTAACAAATTTAAAGTTTCATTTTTTAATTTTTTAACTTGATTTGGATATCGTTTTTCCCAATGTGCTAAAGCCCTGCCACGTTCTGTAGAAATATTTGCCAAAAAATCCATAATGCCAGCTTTTTTTTCTAACATCATTTTTCGGTTTGCAAAACGTGATTTCATATTATGAAGATAGTCTTTATGTTCATCATCTAAATCTTTAAAAAGAAAATCGTGATGAACTTGATCAACATTTCCATTTAATTTTTCTATTTCTTTTACGATATTTTCTAATTTAGAATGAAATTTTCCTAAGAAAGAAACCGCCGTCATATATTCACGACGGTTTAAATTAGATTTAACTTCTTTTAATAATGATTTCATCGATCCAAAACCATCATCCGGATCTTCTCCATCAATATTTTTTCCTGAAGCAATCGCACGAACTTTATTATCTACTGTTCGTAAAGCATCCATAACTCGTTCAAATTCTGGATTAAAAAACTTTTCCGCAGCTATTCCAGAAACATTTGTTTTTTCTTTTATTTTATTTAATAATGAACGACGTTGGGCAAATTTATCCATGATTTATCCTTGAGCGTAAAGCTTCGAGGATATGCCAACTTATTGCTATTACGATGGATTTTTTGGCGCTTCCGGTGGTAATGCACCCATATCTAATCCTGGCAATCCTTCTGGAGGTGTACCAGCTCCGCCCGGCGCTTCGCCTGGTAAACTTTCTCCCGGCGAGGGCTTAACTTCTGGAATATCATCTTCATCATCTAAAGCTCGTAAAGCGTTAAGATCCATAGCTTGTAATGACGCTTTTTCTTTGGTAGTAATGGCAGATTGAATATTTTCTTTTCGCATTCGACGAATTTCATCCTCATATTCAAGACCCATGGATTTATATAAAGAATGTAAGGAGGCTCGTTTTTGTTCGCCTTCGCCTTGTGTTAATTGAACCATAATGTTAATATAATCCATTGTATCGAACAAGGACATATGATTCCAATCAACATCTGGAATGGTAAGTTTCTTTTTACCATCTTTCATTTCAAAGAAACCTTGAACTTCTGCAATAGGTTTAAAAATTTTATTTTTAAGCCAATGCGACATCATATTTCTAAATTGCATATAGCGCTGACGTAAAGCATCTAAAGCAACACCACCATTTGCATATGTAATATCTGTACCATCCATTAAGACTGGCGGAACACGAAGACCAATATAAATATTTTTAATTAATTGTGATATTAAATTATCAGTATTTAATACGCCGCCGCCTCTATTTACTATATCTATTGCAACCCCATCGTGGGTAAACACTTTAAAATCTTTATCGGCATAAGCTTGTTCGAATATTTCTCGCCAATTTTCAAGATCTGCGAAAGTTGGTTTAAAATCGGGAGAGCCAATTTTTATTAATGTCATTGGATTAATAAATCCATCTGCTTGAGCAAAATGACTTTCCCGAAGTTTATCAAATAACATAAGATCGCGGAAAATACAAACAGGCAATCCCGTTCCTCTTATTTCATAAGGAGAAAATCTTTGCGCCAAATGAGAAACGCTAAAATTATCTAATGGAATATTTCCACCCCGCTTCACACTTTCAATAATATGATTGTTGAGTTGGGCACGTTGCATCACATCGGAAGGCTTATTGCTGGTAACAATTCTTTTTAAATTATCATCGGGACGAATAAATATTTCCGGCTCAGAAGAAATAACAGTGCGTTTTACTACCATATAATCAGGATTTTGTAAAACTATTTGATTCCATTTGCCAGTATTTTCATCAAAATTAGCATATGGAAACGCTTCGCCTAATAGCCAATATTCTTGCGCTATTTGAACGCATATATTCATTAAATCTAATTCTTCGATTTGCTGATTAAAGAAATTTTCCACCTCTTTATTGGCACATTTAATATTTAATTTAGAAATTGGATATGTTGAATGAAGATTAATTGCATTATTAACGAATGGATTTAAAGCATAAAAACTTCGGCACCAAGCATTAATTGTCGCTCTATCTCGAGGTAATGATAAATTACTATTTAACCATAATGGTGAATAAATTTCAGGAATTTGTTTTACACTATCTCCTGAGCCCCTAAATCCACCACCCGAAGAAACTTGTGCAAATTTTTTGGTTCCAGAGGATGCGCGAACTAATCCAACCGCAGACACACCGCCATCAACATTATTGCTTCCTGAACCTTCGCGGAATAAACCTTGACGAACTTCACCTTCTAATTGACCTTTACGATAATCAGAAACTTGTTTAACGGCTTTAGCAGAAATAAATGGAACATCAGATTTATTATTTAAAGCTTGTTCGGAATTACTGGTTCCGTCCCATAAATGACTTGTTTTATTAATTGGCATACTTACAATATATATCTACTAATGCCAATCATTTTATATGATTATTAGCGTTTCATATAACCTAATACTGCCAATGGTTGTGATTTTTGTTGAAAACTTACGTCTTGTAAGAGTGGATTATTATTCGTAAATCCATTGGTAATTAAGAATTTATAAGCAATATATCCATTTATCATCGACATTAATCCATCGTTGGGGCTTCCCCCTTTAACGTAATGAATTGTCGGATCTCCGCTTCTTGATATCGATGGTTTAATTTCCATGCTCGCACAATGTGAAATTAACCACGAAATTTGCTCATAATCGCCCATTGGAAAACGTACTTGACCTTTTTTCAATAATTCAAACATTTCTCCAATATAATAATCACGTTCAAATATAATTTCTTTAGGATAAGCCTCTTTATTAAATTTAGTATAATTATTAATTTTATTGTGAGCCCGAGATACTAAATATTTATCTCCATACGCTGCATGAAGAATATCAGAAATATCATTGGAATATCCAATATCTCCAACGGCTAATTGAACAGAATATTGTCGCATTAATTGATCAATAATTCCTTTTTTACTTTCAAGATCATTTTTTTTGAATTTTAATGCGCGTTCAATAGAAAGAAGATTGGGACCTTTGACGGAAAGAACTACAGCAGTAGAATAAGATTGCCCTGCAACTTTAGCTTTGTTAGGATTAGCGAGCTGTTCAAGATCGGCTTTGGCACCATAGTCAATGCCCATAACAACCATGTGTTCATCGCCTGGCATAATGCGGGCGCGTTGTTTTCGTTCAAGATCGCCACATTTTTCACGAATTTCTTCGATGGTAATGGGGGAGGCGTCGCCTTGGAAAAATTCTCCTAATGTTTCATTGCGATAAGCTCTTTCGGTATTAACCGGATGAATTCCTGGCTTTTCAGCAATTATATCTTCTTTAGTAAACATTGGCATATAAAGCTGATTGATATGAAATCCAATAAAAGGACAATCATCTTCTTCCGAGCCCCTCGCTGAAATCCATTTTCCACGCTCGGCGGCTTCTAATTTATTTTGATGATGTCCACATTTAGTACATTCAACTATAAATCCTGTAATCCAAACTTTTTCCCAATCGTCGGATTCTGGTGTATATAATGGGAAATAATCATGACATTTTTCACAATTTAAATGGTAAAATTGCTGTGAAGAAGCTTGCCACATTTTATGAAATGGAGACCCTTTTCTTTTTGGTGTTCCAAAATATACTTGTGCTCCACGTCCAGGCTTTCCATATTGGCATGCAGTTAACATTTTAATGCTATTTGATATTGCGGCGTCCAAAATATCCTGAGCTTCGTCAAAAAAGATAAGATCTAATGACCGTCCACGCAAACGATCGCCAGTTAATCCCGTCGATTCAATCCATATATGATTACCGCCTTGAAATTGTTTAAAATTTAATGAATCATTAGTTGGCGAAGATGTATCTAATTTTGATTGCATAAATGATTTAATTTTACCATTATTAGTTTTATCTTCAACTGAAATGGATTCATTAATCATTGTATTAAATTTTGTTTTTGAAAATGCGGCTGCCATATCTAACGCAGGAAAACAATGAGCAACTCGAATGGGCGGTTTACCATTAAATCCAAATAAACCAGATCCCATAAAGTACATTTCTAAAACAGTAGCCATTGTTGAACCACTTGTTTGACGACTCTTAACTAGTATTACTGGTTTTGAGGTTTTCTCTAAACACTTAATTCCAATTGTTCTAATTATATCGCAAAATGGTTTGTATCCACTACCATTAATTCTATAAGGCTTTCCATTTAATGTAAGATAATGTTCCGCAAAATCTACGGGATCAAAATTTAACAGATCTCGCTTTAATTTATCGAAAACTTCATTTTTTTCTTTCAACTCAACCATGCGTTGATATATGCGTTTTCATGCCTAAAAACAAAGAAAATTGTCGTGTTTGCGCTGTAAAATTAACGACAGAAAATACTTCACCGTCTTTCTTGAAAAGAAAATTTGATATTTGTAGAAGATGTAATCAAAATCAAGTAAATGATAGATATCAAAAACAAAAATATAAAATTATTACCGAACTACTAGACGGAGTTTGTAAATGCTGTGGTGAAAATCAATATGAAAAATTATCAATTGATCACATTAATGGCGGAGGGCACCAAGCCGCCAAAAAATTGCGTGGTAAAAATTATATGATTAAATTATCACATATGACTAAAAACGAAATATCTAAAGTTTACCAATGTTTATGTTTTAATTGTAATTATGGAAAAGAATTTTATGGAAGTTGTCCGCATACTTGGTGAAACATGACAGTATGTAATAAATGTCAAACCATATTAACAGATAAAAATTGGAGCCCCTCAACAAAAAATAGATTTCATAATATATGTAAGCATTGTGAATATTTATATCGTAAACAATTTAAACCTTCTAAAAAAGAAGATCCAGAAAAATGGCAATATCAAAACGATCTTACAAAATTAGATAAAATTTTTACACGTTTAGAAATGATAAAAGCATATGGTGTAAATTGTGTTCATTGTGGAGAAAATAATCCAGGTTTTTTAGTTCTAGATCATATAAATAATAATGGATATTTAGAGGTAGTTCCTAATGGGCATGATTTTAATAGAATGCTCAAACGCCACGGTTTCCCAGGCAAAGGCACACAACTCCAGCTTCTTTGCCACAATTGCAACGCTGTCAAAGAATATCAAAACAACCGCAAGCTCGGCACCGAAATCGTCAGTACCACAGCCGAAGTCTATATCAAACAAGATTACTCAATTTCCGAAGAAGAAACTCTTGCACTTAAGCAACAAGCACGATATTTCTTCGAAAAAACCGAAAAGCGCCCGCCCGCCCCCTATCCTGGAAGACCAAAATCAACTACACCAAACATTTCAATTTAACATATTTCATTAACATAATATAAGATATTTCTGGCGTCAAATTGCATATTCCGCTACTTAATATAATTTTATTTTCGAAATCATCAATCCTATATTTATAGAGAGTACAAACACTATTCCAAGCATATGAATCAAACGAAAAATTTGTTTTTGGTTCAATTAAACGAATTGAGCTATATATTCCATCATTATATATAGAACATCTATAATAATTTAATTTATTATTTTCATTAATATAAACACAATGTGTGCAAAAAAATATGTTTATTTTCATGCACTGTTTGTAATTTACTTTTACACCAAAAACAATTATTTATATCAAACATTTTAATTTAACAATTTTCATCAAAATTTTATAGGCAATTTCCGGCTTTAATATTTCGTCATTTTTAAAAGATTGATTAAAATCATCGTTATTTTTATTAATATCTTTAATATAAATATGATAAGGATCACTAAATTGGTACAACATAAAATTTGTTTTTGGTTCAATTAATTGAATATCATAATTATTTTTATCTTCAAACCAAGAGCATCTATGAAGACTTAAACAATTAATATCATCAATAAAAAAAACAATAATCACAACAAATATGCTTACCATTTTTAAATAATTTCTTATTGCACCAAAAACAATTTGTTATCATTTAATAAAATGCTTTCATTTTAACAAATTTCATAAGAAAATTATATGATTGCTGTGGATTTAATCCGCCTTTAATTTCACCACTAAAAATATCATTATTAGTAATTAAATCAATAATTTTAAATTTATAAATATTATTCACAATATCTTTTGAAGATTGGTAATATAAAAAATTAGTCTTTGGTTCAATTAATTGAATACCTGCATTTTCATCATCAAGCCAGGAGCATCGATGATAGCTGCCAGCCCGATCTTTTTTATCAAAATTAAAAAAACAATATTGGCAAAAAATTAAATCATTTTTTTTAGATAATTCTTTATTACACCAAAAACAATTTTTAATCATACAAATACTTTCATTTTAATAAATTTTTCTAAAATATTTTTACCTTCTTTTAAAGATATGAATTTATTATCTTCCCATACCACTATTTCATAATATTTAATTATATTATATTTATGATCATATCCACTTAATCGTAAATTTAAAATTGAATCAATTAAGTAAAAAAATTTAATTTAACATTAACAGAACAAGAATAAAAATATACCACGGAACATATTTAATTTTTTTACAAAAAGTACAATTAAAATAATTTATATCTTGAGTTAAAGAATTATCACACCATGGACAAATTAATTCATTTAAAGAAAACATTTAATTTTTTTCCATTGTTCGAATTTTTTTTCGGTATAACCTTCAAGAGATCGACCAATTAGTTTGTTATAATACCACCACTCTTTTGTTATAATCCAATCTATTGCGGGACCGTCTTCTCGATGGCAAATACCATGAAGATAATAAGATTTATCACCATTAGCACATTCAACGACAGGACCATCTTCTCGATGATGTTTATCATTTTGGTACCATTCTTTATCACCATTGGCGCATTCAACAGCGGGACCATCTTCACGATGGAGCTTACCATTTTGATACCAATATTTATTACCATCAACATGTTCAATGGCAGGACCATCTTCACGATGACATTTGCCATTTTGGTACCAAACTTTATCGCCATTAGCGCGTTCAACAGCTGGACCATCTACACGATGGAGTTTGCCATTTTGATGCCAAACTTTATCACCATTAGCGCGTTCAACGGCAGGACCATCTACACGATGATGTTGATCTTGTTCATTATAATAATAAACATTACCATCTTGATCTATTTCTTTTTTTATTGAAATGCTTTTAGCTTTAGCCATTGTTCAAATTCTTCTTGAGAATTTACATCTATAAATTTTCCATTATAATACCAAGCCTCTCCACCATCAGACCAAATTTGAGCAGGTCCATCCTCTCTATGTTTTATTCCATGAAAGAAAAATGTTTCATATAATCCAAAACAAATAAATGCTGGACCATCTTCTCGATGAAGTTTATTATTTTCATCATAAAAACATAAATCATCGTCATAATTTAATGCACAATGATGATAGCCTAAACCAACATCTTTTCCATTTACTGGAAAGCCTTTAATTTTTTTCATTGTTCAAATTTTTTTTTGTGTATAACATTCCCAAGAAACTCCTATACATTTAGAATGATACCACCATGATTTATCACCATTAGGATATTCAATTGCGGGACCATTTTCTCGATGACGTTTACCATTTTGAAACCAATATTTGGTACGATCAACATGTTCAATGGCTGGACCATCTACACGATGAAGTTCACTATTTTCATCATGGTATTCTTTATCTATGTCTTTTTTAAATAATTTAGGATAAAAACCAATCATCACCAATGTATAATCATTGATTGACGATGGGTCAACAATTAGCGTACGCGGGCGGGCATTAATCCTGCCAACGCATCATCATTTACTCCCGTTAAATCGGAAGTATTATCATCTCTTTTACCAAGATTTTGATAATTATGATAAATAGTGGGATTTTGTGCTTTTGCGTGTAAATTTAATTGACTAATATATCGTATTAATTTTTCATCATCCCAATCTTTATTATCGGGAATATCTTTAAAATGAATTGATTTCATTTTAGAAATAATAGATGGTATTGAATAATTTCCTTTACTATCACGGATATAATTTTCTAATGTTTGTTGAAGTTGTGGAAATTTTACAATTACATCTGGTAAATTTGTATTAGAAGAAACTTCAGAAACTGGTTTAACAGGCTCTATTTTTACATCTTCAACTACTTTTTGGGCGGAAACAACTTTTCCATTTGTTTCTTCTTCCGAAGTTTTATTGATTTTTTCTAAATAATCTGTTAATCCAGATCGTGATTGCATATCTTTAACTTTATCGGCAACATTTTTAAATTTACTTTTAGATCGATCAATAATACTATTGATTTGATTAAATAAATTATCATCAACTCTTTTTGGTTGCACAGCTTGTTTTGAAAGATTACTTTCTAATTGTTCAAACCATTTATCTGAATTATCGTCTGAATATCGTGATATTTTACTCATATTAAGCCTTGTAAAGAGCTGAAGTATCATAATTTTGGGTTGAAGATGTATCCCAAACTTCATCATTCATTAATCCACGGTCTTCTCGAATAAAATAACCCATATCTGAAATTAATTGAGTTAATTCGGCTTGTTCACGATCATTTAATTTATATTTTTTAACTTGATCTGCATATACTCGTTCAATATCATGACCAGCAGAGACGGCACCATTAATGCAAATTCTTGCCAATCTTGAAATAAGTAATGGTACTACAACCATAACACCTTTAACACCAGTAATTTTTTGGGCTTCTTTTACTAGTTCTTGATCAAAATCAGCTTTTTTACGACGTGATTTCTTTTTACTATCTTTGATTTTATCCAAACGATCAGTTAATCGATCAATGCCATTTTCAATTTGAGCGCGAACTTCTTCAATTTTATTGGCGTCAAGTTCGCCATCTAAATCAAGACGCATTGCTTTAGAAATTTCATCATCTAATTTTTCAAGATAAGCACAAGCGCGAGCAAGCCCTGCCGTATCCATACCTGAGTGTTTTGGAACATCATCAATACGCTCTTTTACCCAAGTAATAAAACCTTGTGCGCCACGTGATTTCCAATCCCATTTTCCAGGAGTTTCAGCAAGATCATTTTCATCTTCTTTTTTCTCTTCTTCCTTTTCTTCTACTTCAAGAACGGGTTCTGGATCTTTTGTACCTTTTGGGGCGCCCGGAAGATCATCAATTACTATTTCAATTTCCACAGGTTCCGTTATTTCTAAAGGTTCATGTGAATGATGTGTATGTGATAGTAAAGATTGTATTGGCATGGCTATTTCCATACCAGCAGGTTTAACACCGGTAGCAGGATTTGGGTCTAATACAATTAATTCTTGGGCAGTGGAAACGAGTTTATTGGTCATATAAATTCCTCGTTCTTATGCATATTTATGCGTAGGGATCATTTTCATAAATGAGATTTCCATTATCGTCAGTTCCCCAATACCTTTGATAATCTGGCGTTAAAACTTTAATATGATCTCTTTCAAAACCATCCACGCCATCTGGTAAACCATAAAGAGGACTTTCAAATCCTTTTAAAAACTGATCAAGCAATTCTGTTATTTTATGATGCGGCTCTTCTTCTTGATGATCGGTTCCAAAATCTAACTCTTGGGGCATTTTATTATTAAATCCCATTGGGGTGTATTGATCTGTTAATCCCCCAATAAATCCGCCAGTTGGACCATCAATGGGCGTAGTTTGGGCATCTGTAGAAAAATCAATGGCTAATTTTAATAATTTAAGACGTGCTGAAATATTTGATTTTTTCTTACGTTTTTTCTTTTTATTAAGAAAATCTTTTATGGATTTAAATTTTTGCATGTTCATATAAAAACCTTCTCCGTAATCATAATTTTTACAAAGTGGATTTATATTACGAGGCTGGGTATGATCTGAAAATTTATTCATACCCAACCTCGTCGAACACGATTCATTAACAGCATATTAAATATGCAATATTATAGCATATAATTCATCAATACGTATAATTTTACCATTATTATTTCAATTCACGTTTAATTTTAATAAACGAAGTAATTTTTATATATCACTAAAAATTTAAGATATTGTAGCTAATTATAAATTTTTATAATAAGGAAAAACTTTTTCTGTTATTGGAATATAATTCCACAATTTCATTTGAGTTAAATAATGTTGAGCCTTATCGGAATCATATTCAAATGCTTGATTCAATTTCTCAGTAAGTACTTTTTCTGTAGAGATTTGAACGGTTTCCGGGTTTTTACTAACAAAATTTATAATTGATTTATCAATAGTAAAATCTAATTTACAAGCTAAATAAATAGCTCGAATAACTCTATTTTTATTGGAAGTTAAAGTAATTTCTGGTGATAAAAGTGTACGTATGGTTTTTTGTTGCAAATCATGTATGCCTTGATCGGCAGGATCAATTAAAGTTTTTAAATCAAGAGTTAATAATAAAGAATTAATTCCAAAATCTCGAGAAAATACTTCTCGTTGCATATTGGT
>JACCDR010794478.1_pt1 | contig 26975 bp, 30 predicted proteins | sample 7446431 | NCBI WGS metagenome assembly JACCDR01 (sample SAMN15323443, study PRJNA562643) | freshwater metagenome | isolation source: river surface water | place: USA:Blue River Watershed | collected 2017-08-17 | reverse complement strand
CGATACGCAAACAGCGAAACAGCGCAGCGAAGAGGAGCAAGCAGATGTCAGAAACCGTAGCGGCGCCCGAGGCGCCCGAAGCCGAGGAGGTGAAGCTTTCCGTCCAAGTTCGTTTCACCGGATCCACCAGTGTCCATGCCGAGTTCGTCAAACGAGCGATCGCCGCTTCGGGCTTGAGCCAAGCGTCGTTCGGTGAGCAGGCCCTCCTGAACGAGGCCGCGGAGATCTTGGGCGAGGACGCCCCGGAGCTCGAGAAGCGGTCTGCGTCGGAGTTCTCGTTCGGAGAGAAGGGCTCGCGTTTGCCGGAAGCCAAGGCGTTGGACCTCAGCACCAAGGAGTACAAGCGCCGTGTAAAGGAGCTCGAGCACGTAGCGAAAGTGCTCAGCATCCCGCTCGAGCAGATGATCACGCCCGAGAACATCCTGAAAGTGCCCGCGGCGCCGCCGGCCAAGCCGCGCAAGAAAGCCTCCGAAGGAGCAGCGCCCGCGGCGTAGCGACGCGACGACACTGCGCAAGGAGAGCCCGCGAAACACGGCGGGACAACTGGTAAGGCCCAGGCCTAGATAGCCCAGGCATTAGCGGGTTCAATTCCCGCCCTTTGCGCAGTGTCGCCGTCTAAAGAGTTACCGGAGATCTAGGTGCAATCCTAGCAGCGCAATAAATGTGGCGCTGTCGTCTAAGCAGGATACCGGTTTTTGATTAGTCGGAGATCTTGGTTCGAATCCAAGCTAGCCCCGAAAGGGCGAAGTCGTCCAACAGGTAGGATACCGGCGCTAAACTATTGTCAGTGACCACGGCCGAACGGCGCTACGCTTGATGCGGGGCAGCGCCCCAACCCGACAATCTTCTTTGGTCAGAGAAAGAGTGGTCTACGAGACCGAAGGACGTTACGAGTCGACGTAGAAGACATAGCCGCAATGGACAGTGACTCGAGGCGGCGTAGAGACGGTAAGCCGGAAGGCGATGAAAGATAGTAGTCGTCAATAGAAGCCGGAGCCAGATCGAAAAGCACAACGTCAACAGGTAGAAAGGACGGGTAACAGCGTCCAGTTGCAGGTTCGAATCCTGCCGTTGTGCCTAGGGCCCGTGCGAGCCGCGCACGGATTTAAAAAAGACCGGAGTCTGTTGGCCGCTCAGGCGGTACAATGCGGGTATAGACTCCGGCGCCCGCACTTATCCGCGCGCACATAGCCGACGCGGTATATCAAGTATCGGCCTGCTAGGAACGTTAGACCACTATGGATGTGGGCCAGCCTGTAGAGCTGGTGTCGAGGCCACGAAGGTTCGATTCCTTCACGTTCCACAAGAGCCGCCGTGCGAAAGCCCGAGCGACCCCTAACGCCCGCCGTGGGAATTGAGACCCCGGCGGGCTGTTGCTTTTCTGGAGGTCCGCCGGCCAAACGCAACGCTTGCGGTCAAACGTTACGTCTGCTAATCTGGAAATCAGAGGTTAAATTCGAAATACATGACTAAGTCGAAATACTGCCCGACAATAGGCGCGTGGCGTCCTTCGGTCGGCGATCGAGTGCGGATTACAGCACTCGATCCGTATCATGTCAACGACCATAAAGAAGGTGAAGTCGTAACGATCACGTCCATCGATTACGATCCGCTGTGGAAGGACCCGCGCTTTCCGCACGTGTTCAAGTCCGTGAATCGTGGCACGTCGCGAGGACGAATCGAAAAAGCCCCCGACCTGAATCAACTCCTTGAGGAAGATGCGGCACGCACCGCGGAGAATCTTCGGCGCACCGAGCTGGCAAAAGCGCCGCCCGTGTCCGGCGGTTTGAAGTTCGACGACGGCAAGCTCCCAACAGAACTCATCGCACCAGAAGCGATCGTAGCGGTGGTTCATTCGAGACTGGACGAGCTCGACGAGTACGATGTGCTCGAGGACGGACTCGCAGAGTTGGCGGCGTGGTACGCGCGCAAACCGAACGCCTCCCTGCACCGCGTCGGCTGGCTGTTTCTGCAAGCCGTTGCGGACCGCCAAGGGATCAACGTCACCGGCGCGTGGACGCTAGTTGCTGAGGTCCTGCGGTTCGGAGCCAAGAAGTACGCGCCCAGGAACTGGGAAAAAGGCATCTCGTACACGCGCTGCTACGCGGCCGCGCTCCGCCACGTCTTCGCGCACCGATCCGGTGAGAAACTCGATCCGGAGACGAACCTGCCGCATATGGCCCACGCCATATGCGAAGTCATGTTCTTGATCGCGTTCGAGGCGCGCGGGCTCGGTGTGAGCGCGAAGCTGGATGATCGCCCGTTGCCGTTTCTCGGCGGACCGGCGGTGTTGAAGTGACCGCCGCGCTCTGGCTGATCTACTACCTGTGGATCGGCGTCGGTGTACTGATCTTCTCGCTCGCACGCGCCATGTTCTTCATGTGGCTCAGCGGAGACTGGTCGGGTTACCAATCGGCCGTCGTCTACATCGTCGTTATTATGCTTAGCATCATGTGCTGGCCCTTCGAACTCGTGTTCTCGTTGCTGGTAGTCTATCAATTCTGCCAACACCTGATAAGTGAGTGCTGGGCTCACGGCCTAGTCGGCGGGTGGCGGAATGTTCGCGCGCTGGCTAGGGCGACTAAGGGCGAGGACGACGAGTGACCATCAACGCCGTGCTCGAGCGCTTCCGATTCGTACGTCAGGCCTTCATTGCTGGTGTCGCTATCGGCGCATCGGTCGGCTTCACGGCAGGTATGGCTGTAGGTAAGTGGGTAAATGGTAAGAAGTAAACACCCTGAGCTCCACAATGACGAGCTGCAGTGGTTCTTAGAGAGTGCAGACAGCGCGTGCGGTCTGCAGTCGTCCTCGACCGACATGGAAGAGGCCTGGGAAGTTATCCGGGCAACGGCGGCGTCAGCCGAAGCGCAGGAAGAGTACCGTCAATATTCGCTTCGCGACCGAATCCGGGCATCCTTTATGCTCGAGTTAGGTCGCCACGCATCCGCTAACGAAGTCGAGACGAAAGCGTACTACGCCGAACAGCTCGGAGTCGGCGTAGTGCAGGCTAGTGGCTTCGAAGTAGACGACGCGATACTCGACGGCACCGATTTGTACGACCGCGGGCAGTGTGACTATCACGAGCAGACGCTGTTCGCGAAGCTTCGTCGTTGCACACAGCGTTGGCGCGCGCTCAGCGAGGCATCCAAGCGCACGCTGGCGGCGTGGTACCTAGGCATGAACCCGGCGTGGCCCGCGGATATGCGCGAAGCCGCCCGTCGCTCGTTCGGAGACTTCGCGGCAGTGGCTTGTTGGTCGATGTCCGACGAAGAGCTGCTGCTGACGTCCCTAGACCCGCTAGAGAAGCGCATCCGCCTCGAGCTAGACGTCCGTCGTGCGCACCGAGAATGGGCAGCAGCAGCAGCATGAAGCATGACGACGACGAGCCGATTCGTCTACGTACGGCGCTGCGCTTGCTCGGCCAGCCTTACCGAGAAGATAACGTCCGACGTCTACGTCAACGCTTGCGCTGGCACGAGCGGGAGCACGGTCTCCAATTGTTATCTGGAGAGCACGGCGTCCCGCTGAAGGTTTCCATGCGGACGTTGCGAAAATACGTCCCTGAGCTTTTCGAGGACCGCGACACTTTCGGTGAAAAGCGTCTGATTAACCGACTTTGCCGCGCGCTGAAGAAGCCGAGAACCGGAGAGTAACTCTCCGGAACTCTCCGAAACTCTCCGGGTCTACCGTGGATTTGTAAGGTCCCCGAGTACATCTAGGGAGCGCGCGAATGTCCACTCAGACCGTTTAGACGCGCGCATGAACGCGCGTGCAGAACGAAGTCAAGAACGGCCCCGAAGCGCGCCGAGTGTTCGAGAGGAACTGCACACCGCGGTACTGCTCGCTAGACATTCTAGAAGCGTACGTCGAAGGTCGACAGTACGAAGGGCGCCCGCACTGGTTCAACGACAACGTTCCGCTGTTAGATCGCGGACCGCATATCGTCGAGCCGATTGTCGACTCGGCGATCAAGTCGTACCAGGACCTGATCTTCGGCGAAGGCAAGTTTCCTCAGGTCACCGCTAAGGTTGAAGAGGACGACACAGCCTTCGATCCGCGCTTCGGGCTAGAAGCCGAAGACAGCAAGAAGCTAGACCACCTGATCCGCGCCGCCTTCAAACAGGCGAATGTCGCGCAGGTGTCGCGCGAAGCGCTCGCTAGAGCCCTCGGGTCGCGCACAGCCGTAGGCATCGTATCGATCAAAGGCGGAAAGCTTTGCGTCGAGCTCGTCCCGGCCAAGTGCTGCAAGCCTGAGTTTCACCCCAAGTATCCGGGCGAAGTGATTCGCTTGGATATCATGTATCCGTACATCGAACAGTACCGGGATACGGCTAATCACTGTTACGTTGAACGTTGCATGATGTTCCGCCGCGTCATTGATGCGGACTGGGATACAACGTATCAGCCCGTCAGAGCTCGAGAAGACGGCGAACCGCCGAACAGCGGCGCTTGGACGCCGGACCTTAACCTCAGCGTCAATCACAGTTTCGGATTCTGTCCGGTCGTCTGGTTCCCGTTTCGCAAAATCGCGACGACGCGCCACGACTTCGATGGAATCGCCATTCACGAGCGGTATCTCGACGAGCTCGACGCATTCAATCGGTCGCTCTCCCAGCGCGACCGCGCAGGCCTTTACGCCGGCGACCCGATGCAGGTCGAAATTGGGGTAGGTGAGGACGAGAATCCGTCCCCGATCGCTCCGCAAGCCGCGGACCCTCGGCATCTGCTCGTCGATTCGCACGGTAGGATCGTAGATTCACGCGCGAAGGCGGCCTTCGCGTTCGTCGGTACACAGACGAACGCCCCAGGCGGCGCGCGTAAACGCGGCGTAGGCGTCGTTGCCCGCTACGGAAGCCCCAACGCCAAGGTTGAGTACCTGACGCTTCCTGGAGAAGCGCTGAAGCCCCTCGACGATGACATCGACAAGAAGAGGTCGTTGCTTGCGGAAGGTATGTCGTGGGTCAGGCCGCTTGAGGCCGGCTCCTCGAACACGAACCTGAACATCTCGCGCCTCAGCAGCAAGACACTCGCGCTGCTGTTCAAGCGGCAGACGTCGGCGTGCGACCTGATTCGCCCAGACGCTTGGAACGGGTGGTTGTATCCGCTCACGAATCTACTGCTTCGCATCATCTATCTGTACGCCAGTGACGAGACCCGCGAAGGCTTGTACCTGGGTGGACTAGATGTTGCGAAAAAACTGCTGCAGCGTTTTGACGCCGAGTTGTCTAATGGCGAGAAGCGCTGGTTTGCGCCGGCGCTAACCCCAGTTTGGGGTGACTACTTCCCGCCGGACGAAGCTGATCGGTTGGCGCTAAGCCAGCTGTTCATTCAGGACTACGAAGCAGGATTTATCACGTTGCGCAAAGTGCTCGAGCTCCGCAAGAACGAGTTCGGCATCGACAATATCGACGCCTTCATGGAACAACTGACGAAGGAAGTCGAGCAGCGTAAGCAAGAAGAGTCGGACCGAGTAGTCGAGGAAGCGACAGCGATTCACAAGGCCGCCGAGAAGGCCAAGCCTAAGACAAGCAGCAGCGGTGGCTAGCGAGACGCAGCAGGAACGCGACGAAGAGACAGCCAGGCGGCTTAAAGCCGCCGAGATCGCAGTCTTAGCGCTCCTGCTACTGCGTCTCAAGGAAGCGCTTAAGCAAGCGCGACGGCGCCCGCTCTTCGTCATCCCCGGATCAATATCCGATGATTTGGGCGCGGCCATCTTCACAGGACGACGTTCGGCGCGGGTCGCCGGACTATCGAGGCTGAGAGATGAAGCCGCGTCGCTGGACGTGCGGCTGCCGTCACGCACGGCAGAACTGAGCGCGCTGACGGCGGCTCCGGACCTCGTTCGAGCACGCGCTGTCGCTGCGTCGTACGCGGAGCAGTGGCGCAAAGCCGCCGAGAAGGCACGCAACCGTGCCATCGCGGCCGGCGAAGAGCCGGACGACCTCGTAGCACAAGCTACTAAGGCGACCGAACACGCGCTCGAGCGCACCGCAATTACCGAAGCGGCCACGGCCTTCAACGACGAGCGCGAGCTTGTCTTGGCACAAGTCGAAGACGACGGCCTGCGAAAGCGCTGGGATGCGCGTCTCGAGGCGTGCCCGTATTGCGCAGATGCCAACGGAACGATTGTGCGTCTGAACGAAGAGTTTCCGCAAGGTAGACCTGGTTTCGTGCACCCACGATGTCGGTGCTTCGAATCCATTATCCGAATTCACTAATCACAGCCAACTGAGGAGCCATGCTGTGTCACGCCTGTAATCGCGACGTACATCCGGTCGTCGAGTTGTTCGCAGGAGCCGACGGCATCGCTGGCGGTTTTCTGAATAAGTGCCCGACTGAAGGGTGCGGCGCAAAGCTCGATAGCCCGCCGCCGATAACGGTAAGTGCCAATAGTGACGAAGAGGTCGCGATGCTCGAGGGCGAGATCGCGTTGCTTCAAGAGCAGCCGCTGTTGGACATGTCGGAGGCCGAGAACGCCGAACAGATTCGGCGTCTGCAACGGCGCCTGAGCCTATTGCGCAATCCGCGCCCGAAAGCGGCGCCTAAAACGATCGCGCCGCCTGTAGCCGAACTGCGTGAGCCGGCCTCCGGGTTCGTCGGCGCGACGCCGATCGGCGGAGCGCCTGTTATAGCAGCCCCTGTTTTTGCGACCGGTAACATCGTCGAACTAATGCGTGCGCGGCACGCGGCGTTGAGCTTGGAGCTCCGACAAATCGAGGCGATGTTGACCGTTGCCCAGTCGATTCAATGAGCGAACTCCTAGCTACACGGTCTACGCCTATCAATGTCGCCGGCGCTGACCAGCCCGTGTTGTCGTCGTGCATCGGTGTTCATGTCACCACCGCGGGCAATATAGTCGGCCAGTTAAAAGGCGACACAGCGGATCGGACGTTCGTAGTTCTCGCGGGCACACGCTATCCGTACGTATTCAAGATCATCAAACAAGCGACCACCGCCACCGGCGTGCTGTTGTTCGATGAAAGTATCGAAGCGTCGCTTTTCTAAGATTCAAGGTTAATACATGGCTGTTGTGGTTGGCGTCGTCGGCGACGCATACGATTTTTCTGAAGCTCAAGGTCCTGCGGGCGCGACCGTCAAGGTCATGCACTGCCTGGTCAACGTTACCTATCCGACGGGCACGTACGCGACCGCTGATGACTCGAACTTCGCCCCGGCCGCTGCGATTCAATCCCGGCGTAATGGCAAGACGCCCACGATTTTGCAGGCGGCGTTCTATTCGCCCGGCGACGAGAATGGCGTCGTGATCGGCGCGGGTGCGTGTACCGTCTCTGGCGGCACCGTTACGAATCCGCTTACGCAGGCGGATCTAACGACCGAACGTGCGAACGGCGCGATGGCGTCGGCGCTGAATTGGAACCGGCCAGTTTCCTACAAGATCACCTTCACAGAGCCTAAGTAAGTGAAGACCTGCGCATTGTGCAACCGAAAGAATGCCGTCGCACAACCGACGTGTCTCGGTTGCGGATGCGCAGACTGGCTCCCCGGCGCCGCGGTGTCTAAACCCGAAGAGGTCGAGACACCGACGCCCGAAGCGCCAGCGCCCGAAGCGCCAGCGCCCGAAGCGCCAGCGCCCGAAGCGCCAGCGCCCGAAGCGCCAGCGCCCGTTACGACATCAGATAAGCCGAGTCGTCCGCCACGAGGCGGACGCCGATCGTCAGCGTCGTAATCGCAAACGCAAATAGCCTCATACGTCCGCCGGGACGGAAAAAACACGCGAAAGAGGTAATTAGTATTGTCGATTCTGTTTTCGATCGCTAGGGGTGTATTGCGCAATAGTGCTGGAGAAGGTCCAGGCGCATCCGGGACGACCCCGCCCGTCACGCCGCCCGCTCCGCCCGCTCCGCCCGCTCCGCCTGCTCCCGTACCGGCGCCTGTCGTCGTACCGCCGCCTGCGGCAGCCCCCGGCGGCGCGCAAATCACGCTGTCACAAGATGCGTTCAATGAACGCATCGCCCGCGCCAAAGAGTCTGCTCTTAGGGACGCCGGTTTCACGAGTGTCGAAGAGGCCCGCGCCGCTGCCGAAGCACGGCAGAAGGTAGCACAGGTCGACACGCTGACTCGAACCAACACCGAATATCTCGCGACGATCGGTGGGTTTGCAACTGCGCAGCTGTCCGCGCTGACCGCCGAGCAGCAAGCCGCCGTTAAAGCGATTGCGGGCGAGGACCCGGCGCTGCAGTTGAAAACCATCACGGCGTTGACGCCGACTTGGAAACTGGCGACGCCGCCCGGCACAGCGCCCGGCACAGCGCCCGTCACGCCGCCGGCGAAGCCGATTGCGCCGCCCGCGCAGAGTGCGCCGAATGCGCCGCCGCCCGCGCCGCCCGGCGTTGTTGTTACTGCATCTGACGCAGAGATTCTCGCGACATACGAGGCTTACGAAGCACAGCCCAATGGTCAGTACATGGCCCGACTGTTCTACGCCTCAAACGCACAAGCAATCATGAACGCACGCGCCGCCAAGAAGTAAAGCGCGCCCGGTCTCATTCTTTCTTAGCTTCCTTTCGAGTTTTCTTAAAACATGCTTATCAATCGCGCTTCGCTTCCGGCGGAGTTCTACGAGATCACGTCTGCACGTATGCTGTTGCAGCCGCAACCGCAGTTCTTGCACGGCCGTCTCATCAAGATGGCGCTGGGCGTGTCGCTCGGCGGCGTCGGGTCGCTCGGCCTCCCGATTCCGGGGCGGAGCTTCGGTACGAATGGCGCCGATTACGCGAGTGCTAACGACGGTCGGCTGATTCTCAGCGACGGCATCTACGATCAATCGGTCATGGTGGTCGGGGAACTGGGCAAGCAGCCCGGTCACACGATCAAGATGAACCGGCCCGTGTTCCGCGACACGGTGTATACGCAGGCAAGTCGCGAGGTCGCTTCCGGAAAGACCATCTCGGTAATCCCGAGTTCGGTGCGCTCCGAGCAGACGTCCATCACGATTAGGCGTTTCGCCGGTCCGTACGACTCGGATCAGAACGCGGTCGGTCCGATCGGCGTCGAGCGGTTCGACGGCAACTTCATGTTGCATCAGCCCGCGAAAATCGCGTCGGCCGATCTCGTGAACGACTTCGACAAGACGCTCGACAAGTTCGGCGTGCTGTTGTTCGACCAAGCGGCGACGATCGTTCGTCCGGGTACGAACTTCACGACTGACAACGACCATACGGCGCAAGGCGACGGCCCGATGACTTGGGCACTTTTGCAGCGTCTCGAGCGGGTCCTCGACGAGGCGTCGATCCCGTACTTCCCCAACGGTAAGCGCGCGGTGGTTCTCCATCCGCGGCAGGTCGAGCAGCTGACGCTCGATCCCGTCTACCAACGGTTGACGCGCTACGAGCAGAAGACGAATCCGTTCTTCCACGGCACGTACGTCGGCGAAGTTGGCAACTGGGTGATCTTCAAGTCGGTCACGCTGACGAAGATCGTGAACGGCAGCGGCGTGACCGTGTACTACGGTCAAGCGTTCGGTCCCGGCGCAGTCGGCGCCGCGCTCGCGATGCTCCCGGAAGTTCGCCACGCGACGCAGGACAACTACGGCGAGACCGCCCTGCTCATCTGGCTCATGTATGCCGGTTTCGAGGTGCTCGATACGCGCTTCATCGCGTCTGTCCGCACCACGTAATCGAGGTCTGCAATGGCACGAAACGATTTTTTGAAGTTCAACTTCCAGGCAGCGGCCTTGACGTTGAACGGCGCGGTGGCAGGAACCATCGTCGGCGGTCCTTCGCTCAACATGGACTTGGTGTCAAAAGGCACCTTGTCCGCACGTTGCGATGTCGACGCCGAGACCAACACCATCACGCTGGCCGCGTTGTGGGAGGTTTCGGATACTGGACTTCCCGGCTCTTGGCGTAGAGCGGTGAACGATGTCAATGCGACGCCGGTCGTATTGGCAACAGGCACGGCCGGCGCCGATGCTTCCGTCGTGCGAAACGTCTCTCCGCCGGACGCCGTGTACGGTTGTAAGTTCGCGCGCTGCTCGATTCAGGTCGGCGTCGTCACAGGAACCGCCAGCGACTTGGCGACCGTCGGCTACGACTTCGTCGACGCTTACAACGACGGCTAATCGGAGGCGCTGATGGCGCTGCTACCTTCTGAAATTCAGCGCATCCGCCAAGAGCTCGGCTACCCGAACGTCGGCATTGACGCTTCACCGTACATCGACTACATCTCGATTTTCGATCGCGTCGTCATTCCCTATTTGAATGCCGGCGCAACGACATCGAGCGCGACGTACGTGCCGGCAGCGTCAGTGCCGACGGTTGCAACCATCGTAGTCACGAGTGCAACCGGCATAACGCCAGGCACTCGCATCTGGCTCGACTACGACATTCGTCAAGAGTCGGCGACAGTGTTACAAGTTGCGGGTACGTCAGTGTCGGCGCTTCTGAAGCTCGAGCACGGAGTTCCGTCGCCGGGGTCACTCACTTACGTAGTTACCGTCGACGGCGGCGAAGCTATTGTTCGTGAGTTGCTCGCTAAGATCTCGGCGATTCAGAACAAGATGAGTCTTGCCGGCTCGAACGAAGCCAACATGACACTGTTGTCGCAAGGCTCGCTGAAGCGCGCAGACGTCATCGAATGGTACCCGACAAGTATGTCGGGTAGCGGCGGCTCCTCAGGTAGCGGCGGCGCCCTCTTTTCGAATCTGAAGGCGCAGCTTCGTCATTGGCGATGCGAACTCGCTTCCGCGATCGGCATTCCTAATCTTTGGGAGATGAAGAGCGGTCGCAGTAACGAGGTCGTGCTCTACTAATGTCGGCGATTCTCGATAAGCTCATCGAGCTAATCACCGCGTGGATTACGTATCTCGTTCCGATGAAGATCGTCGGCGACGACGAATGCGGCCTCATCCGACGATTTGGCAAGTTTCACCGACTTACGCAACCGGGCTGGAACTGGAAGTGGCCGTTAGTCGAGACAACAATGCTCGTGTCTGCAGCCTTGGAGAGCGAGGTGCTGCGGGAGCAAACGCTGACGACTAGCGACGGTGTGCAGATAACTGTGCGACCCGCGATTGCGTATCGTGTCGTCGACCCGAAGAAGTACATCTTAGACTGCGGCGAGACGGTCGGTCTCATCAATGATGTCGGCGGGTGTGTCGTTGCCGAGGTGCTGCCGAAGTATACAGCACAGCAGGTACTGCATTCGGATGACTTTGACGGACAACTGCTCCGTAAAGTCAAGTCGCGGGCGAAGCGCTGGGGCATTGAGGTCGATTCGTTCGGCTTGGTTGAGCGTGTTAAGACTCGTACTTATCGTCTCATTACTGGCGACACCCGGCTGTCGAACTAATCCGGCGCGCACAGCCGAGCACAATCCGAGAACATGCACTGTTGGCGGCGAGTTCACGTACTATTCTGATGGTACGTGGGCCGCTACGTCACGCGGTGAATGTGAAATTGACCAGCCCTAATGGCATCGATCGACCGTAACGGCATTCTTGCCATTCTAGATTCCGTGATGCCGATCGTGACGCCTCTGCGTACGACGCGAGTCGCTGTACGAACGCGGCAATGGCCTGGTGAGTTAGGTCTAGGCACGCCGACTGACACTAACCTGCTGCTACAGGCGTACGTTAAAGTGCGCGAGTTGACGTCCCGCGAGGTCGCCTCGAGCGGCGGTCAGCGCGAACTCGGCGATGTTCAGGTAGAAGGCATCACGGCCGAGTATCCCGGCGGAGGCCTGTCGCTGGCGCAGATTGCACCGGAGCCGCCGACAGCGAGTTCTGAGATCATCTACGTGCTTTCAGGCGCGATCAACGGCGAGTATCGTCGCATCAACGTTCGCGCGGACAAGCCATTCAGCTACGAGCTGACTCTTCGTCGTCTCAACACGACACCATAGATTACGCCCCTCCTGACCACGCTCGTCCCGCGGCTAGCGGCAATTGCCGGAGCGACATGCAGAGCGATGAGCGGCTCCTAGTGGTCGGTGACGGGGCACTTTTTCATGCCGACGTTCAAGATCAAAGCCAACGATCTTCCTAGTATACGTCGGGAGCTCGACGATGTGTTTAGAAAACACAACGCCGAACGAAGGACGCGCGTACGACACGCGGTCGTTCGCGCCGCGATCAGCGGCAAAAAGTACGTTGAGCGCTACACGATCCCCGTCGCATTCGCGGAACTCGTCGAAAGTCTGACAGTTCAACTCGAGCGCGGGCCGCATGCGAGTATCGTGGTCTCGGCGCCGCACGCGGAGGCTGTGGAAGTCGGCAGTAGACCTCATATGCCACCGCTAGAGCCACTCATTAAGTGGGTGAAGCTCCGGGGCATGCAAGGACTCGCGACTGGCCGTCAACGGAAGAAGCTGCGCGGCTCAACGACCCGATGGCACGCATCGCGCGTTGCCACGCTCATCAAAGCCCACGAGCGCAAAGGCGGCGTGGTTCCGATTGACGCAGCAGAGCAAGTAGCTCGCGCGATTCAGATGGCAATCGCTCAGCGCGGCACTAAGCCCCAGCGATATATGATGAAGGCTATTCCGTTCGTCGAGGACGCGCTCTTCGAGGAAGTCTGTAGCGCCGTGCCGGACCGATAGTGGCGACAACGATTGAACAAGCGTGCGTCAACGCGCTGAAAACCTACTTAGAGTCTCGATTGGCGCCGTACACAACGCCGCACGTCACGAGCTTTAAGATTAGTGAGGAGTGGCCCGCTCCGGACGCCAAGCTTCCTCGTCTAGCCATCACGATCCTAAAGGTCGGCGAACGCCAAGAAACGCACGTTCAGCCGGAGGTCGTCGATGTCCAGCCCGCGATGGTCGGCGCCCCGCCAGCACCGCACGCGATTCTGCGCGATTACCGTTGGCGCGTTAAGCTCATTCAACAGCCCCTCCAGTTGGATGTTTGGTCGACGTACCCAGCTATTAGAAACGATATCGCGGCGCGGATCGACGAAGCCCTTCATCAGGGGCCGGCAGTCACGCTGAACGAGCCATCCAACATTTCGTTGGACGACTTTCGCGACGGCCTCCTGTTAGCACTCAATCCGGCTACTGGGCATATTGGCCACGCGGATTATCAGTTCGAGGGCTTCGTTATCGACGACACTGCCGACGATGTTCAGCGCAATGAATACCGCGCTACGCGAACAGGTTCTGTGTCCGCGGCGCTGACGATCGTTAAGCGCATGCCGCGAATGGCCAACATCAGCATAGCCGTCTCCTCAGACGGCTCGTCGTCTACTTATAACGCGTCTTAAAGCTTCATGCCGGTTTTCGTTTCTTCGACCTCCACTGTGAGGCGCCACGGCGCATTCGTTCTCGAACGAACGCCGCCGACTACTATCGTTGCAGCGGGCACGGATGTCACGGCACTCGTCGGACAATTTCCGTGGGGTCCCGATTCAGCAACCGATCCGATCTATTTGCCGGCTTCTACGCTCGATAGAAGTCTAACGTTTGCACCGCCTGGTATGGATCGTACCGGCTCTGGCTACTTGAGCACGATCGGTAAGGCATTCTCCTCTTTGCGCGTGATTCGTGTGCTCGGTTCCGCCGCCGCTTACGCAACCTGTGTAATGCCGTCCTCGGTGCCGGCCAATATCATCACGGTTCGCGCCAAGTACAAGGGTGTCGCCGGCAACTCGCTCCAAGCAGTCATTTCAGCGGCCAGTGACGGCATAGCCAATCACTTCAACCTGAAGATTTCGGTTACCGGCGCCAGCGGATCGACGGAGGACTTCCTCGAGAACCTCGATTACACGAACGGCAGCAACCTGCCGGTTATCGATTTCACGAAGCTTCGTCTCATCGGCGCAATCACCCTTAATAATGCGGGGCGGCCTGCGAATGCTACTCTGTCGTTCACGACGGGTGCTAACGGGACGATCGACGGTTCTCGATACGTAGGAACCGCAGGCACCAGTAATTATGGCATTGCGAAGCTCGAAGGCGACGCCTCGGTGCGACACGTCTTCACGGACGACCCGGGTAACTCGTTGCGAGCGACGGTTAATGCCGGACTGGTCGCGCACTGCACGTTGATGACAGACCGCTCTTGCTATATCTGTGGCAACAGCGGCCTCGCGGCTTCTGCAGTAATCACTGATATCGCGAGTTACAGCTCCGACCGCGCCGTGCACTGCTCGCCGTGGGTTTGGCAGTACGGCGAGGACCGGCAACTCTATCTAGTACCTCCGACCTCTTTCGCGGCATCACTTAACAGCCAGCTGAGTCCGTCCACGTCGATGGCGTGGAAGAGCCCCGAGGCTCAAGCGTTCTTGGGCGGGATCGTTGCGCTCGAAACGAACTACGGCGAGGCTACAGCCGATATCACTGCCGCCGGCGGCGCTGCTCTTATTAAGGAAGATGGCGGCGGCCATACTTTCGAGAGCGACAACACAACGATCACGAAGGCCGACCCGGCACGCCGCAAGAACAAGCGGCGCAAGATGGTCGACTATATCGGCATCTCGTTCGTGAAGTCCACGCGAAGCAGTGTGGATGCGCCGAACGTCGCCGCTAACCGCGAGGACTTGCGCATGGCAGTCGACGACTTCCTGTCGACGCTCAAGTCTAATGCGAAGAGCGACCCGAACCATAAACCGCACATCGTAAATTACTTGCTTCAGCCGGACGAAGCCGCGAACGACGCAACGTCGATCGGACAAGGTCAATACACGATTCCACTCGCCGTAGACCTGTCGTCGGACATGGAGAAGATCTTCCTCTCCGTGCTGGCTAGCGACACCGGCAGCGTTACAGGCATCGTCGAGTCTTAATCTTGGCAAATCCGCTTCATCATTGGGTAGGTCGCAACTTCAGAACAATCTGGGTTGTCGACAACGTCAAGACCGTGATCGACGTTATGTCCGGCGAGATCAACGCCGTCGGCACGAAAGTGCAGGACGGCGTTGCGGGGGAACAGCGAACTCGTAACTACTTCATCATCGATTGCTGGGAAGTCAAGCTCGAGCTTCAGCAAACGAAGCTCGAGGCCCTCAAGGCTGTGTTGAAGATGCAAGCGGCTGTCGACGATCTCGTCATTCCGCTGACGAGTACGGTCGGTTTTGCCATCACGTTCAACGACGGCACGAAGGATACGGTCGTTCTACAAGATCTTAGCGTAGACGACTGGAATTTCGCGTTGCCGGGCCGGTCGGATCGAAACAAGTTCACGCTGCCGATGCGCGCGAATACCTTCAAGATCCTCGCGTAGCTAACATCAAGCGCACGATCTCAGTCGGGAGTCTGAGAGCATGCAGACATTACTAGGCGCCTCCCTTTTCTGCGTTCTGACGCGGGACAGCGAGGCGCCTTTTGTCGTTCAAGGAGCCAATGGCACTACAAGCACTAGAAATATCTGAAACAGATTTCGTTCTTCATCTTAAAGGTCCGGCGCATTCTGGCCGCGGTGTGAAGTTTCGCCTTCTTTCGCCAGTCGAGAAACGAAAAGTAGACGCGAACGCATACACGTTGTTGCCGAAAGAGGTCAAGGCTGACCGCGAAAATAAGGAAGACGCCCTGATGTCGTACTTCGAGCTGCGCACGCTCGAAGGAGTGAAGGCCTTTCTCGTCGCGGTGACTGACAACCATTCGTTGCCGTCGCTGACCCCGGACAAGAGCAAGAACGAGCCAGACCCGGTGTGGCATACGCTGACGTTGCAGGAACTAGACCTCGCGACAAGCGACTACAAGCTGGACGGCGGCAAGCTGTTTACGGCGGCCGACATCGAAGTCCTGTGCAACGTGTACCGTAATTTTCACGAACCCAATCAGGAGCAGGTAAAGACCGCTCTGGGGGAACTGATCCCGGCTGTCTAAGTCCGCTTGAAGAGGGCGCGCTTGAAGACTGGTTGAATGAGTGGCGGTTGGACGTGTTCATTGCACGGCAAGGCCGACAAGATATTCATAAACTCCGCGGGATCGATAGACCGCTAAGCGCGCTTGAAAAGCACGTGATCGCCCATTGTTTGAATGAGCAGATCCGGGACGAAGTACAGCCGTTGCCGCCGGAGCTCGGCGGCGGGCCTAGAGAGTAGCGCGGTGTTGCGCACACTCACTCTTTTCTTATAGCACCAACTGTTAGATAGATGCTGCCGCGCTTAAGCGACTTGATGACGGCGCCCACGGACTCGCTTTTGGTGTCGCGACCACGCGCCGAGCGGGCGATTTACCAGGGGCGGTATGCGGACGTTCTGCGGGGCTGGGAAGCTCAGCTCGGCCGGTTTCGACGATATCTCGCCGAGGAGTGTGGTGCGGCCCGTCTACCGACCGCTGAAGGTCAGGCGCTGCAAGAGCTCGCCGCTTCCGAATTCTGGACGAGTCTAGACACTGCACAGCAAACAGCTATCGGCGAGGTCCGGTTGACGCGCAGCGGTTCTATGCCGGCTGGCGTCATAAAAAAGGGCCACCGCTTTTCGAGGATCGCTGATCCGACGACGAGACCGGTGCAGAACGCAGCGCAATTCGCGAGCACTGAATCGATCTATGTCGCGGCGGGCGACAGCGTTGTGTCCGTGCCGGTCGAAGCCACAACACCTGGCACGATCGCGAACTTCCCGCGCTACCTAGATTCCACGACCGCCAAGAGTACGAGCATCGACGGGCTGTTCGACCCAGCATTCGTAGTGGCGCGAATCTCATCGGCGGGCGGTTCGCCAGGTATTGACGACCCGTGGATCCGATTGATCGCGGCCGCTTCATACATCGGACAGTTCGGTCCAAACAACAGCGCGCTGATTGCCGGTGCGTTCGAAGTGCCGCGTCTGCGTCATATCGCATTCACCTTCGACCACGCCAAAGCACTCGCGCGACTGTTTGTTTCAGATGTATCATGGGCTTCGTCCGACGCCCTGTCTGCCCTCGTTTATCAAAATCTCAGCGCTAAGTGGTTAGGTTGGGGTGGCCGCGTTGCCATACTCCCGATTTACAACTATCGGGTCAACGTGTCTGCGACGATCGTGGTGAACGATGTTCAGGCGTTGAGTAATACGTCGGAGATTGCTGAAGCCGTACGCACTGCGATCAAGGCGTATTTCGACGATCGGCCGGATTTCTACACGTTCAAGTTGCGGACGCTGCGCGGTTTGATTGCGCGTGCGGACAAGCGCATTCTTACGTGTACCGACGCCGCGGTGGTGAATTACGCAACGGGGCTTCCGCTACCAGAACCGCCGGCGGAGCTCGCGAGTAGCGCCAGCATCGCGACGCACTACATGCTCATCGACGACGCACTAAATCTGAACTTCGAAGTACCGAGCTAATATGGGAACGAGATACGAGGTTGTTCTCGATCTAAAGACGGTCGGCAGCCTTAATCTCGGATTGACGGGCGGCTCAGGACCTGGCGGGCGCGGTTCGAGCCTGCAGCAATCGCTGAACCAACTGCGTCGCGGTATTCACGACTTGTCGTTTGCCGGCGGCAAGTTCATGTCTGTTCTAGACACCGCGGCGGGCGCCGCGATGTCGATCGCGAAGTGGGGCGCTGTCGCGGCCGGAGGTACGGCGTTCGCCGCACTGACGTACTCCGTCACAAATCTGAACAACGAGATGGAGCGGGCACGTATCGGACTCGGCGCCATCTTTTCCGCGCGCGGTTGGTCGAACGATCTCGCCTCTGGCATCGAAGGCGCGCGCGGTCAGATTGCCAAGATGCGCGAAGACGCGCGTCAGCTGCCGGGCACGTTTCAAGATCTCCAGAAGATCTACGTCACTGGCGCAATCGGCGCGGCCGAGGCAGGCGCGGATCCAGAGCGGTGGCGTAAGACGGCATCGCTCGCGATGGCCTTCGGTCAAGGCATCGCCGGCATGGATCCGCACATGGTAGCCCGCGAGATGGCGATCTTGCTAGAAGGTCGGTCTGGCGCGCACAACTTGTTGGGCATGCGTCTCGCCGGTCTGACTGGCGAAAAGGCGAAGACATTCAATCAGAGCTCCGCGGAAGATCGATTCAAGTTCGTAGAGGCGGAGCTGCAAAAGTATCAGGGCGCGCTCAATCTCTACGCCGTCTCGTTTGACGCGCTTAGCAACTCGCTGATCGACCGCGTTAAGATTTTTCTTACGGACATGTCCGGTCCGTTGTTTCAGGACGTCAAGAAGTCACTCGCCGACATCAACAATTGGTTCGATGCCAACTCTACGTTAGTAGCTGCATGGGCAGAGAGCGCCGGGTCGCATCTGTCGGCGGCGTTCAACTGGGTAGTTGCGCGCATCGAGGAGTGGAGTCCCGCCGTCCAGCAGTTCTTCAAAGACTTCTGGGAAGAACTACCGCGCATTCGGGATGCGTGGATGCCGCTCTTCGATCTAGTCAATGAGTTCGCGAAAGGCATGCTCGGCGTCAGCGGATCGTGGCGCGAAGCACTCGCCAACAAGGAACTGATTAGCGGGCTCGAGCGCATTCTGAAGCTGTACCTGGCCATTAAGACCGCTCAGGTTGGGTGGAACATCGCGAGCGCCGGCTTGCATGTGGTCACGGGCTTAGCCTCTCTGAAAAATCTTGGCGCCCTCGGGGCCTTGGGAAGCGGAGCCAGCGGAATCGGGTCAGCGGCGCTTGGCGCGGCACCCGCTGCGCTAGCAGCGGCCCTGCCGGCGGCGCTCGCGGGCGGACTGTTCTACGGCGCATTCGGCGGAAATTCGTACAAGGGTATGACGTCTCAAAGCCAAGCCGACTGGGCTGCCGAGAATGGCAAGCGCGGTGATAGCATGGCGGCGTCATTCCTCGCTAGAGTCGACGACCAATTCGGCGATTTGAGCGGGTTCAACGCGCATCGCGCAACCGATCTGGTTCGCAATGCGCGGAATCAAGATCTGCTCGATACGGGGCTGGTGGACGGCGCAGAAGAGTCCGAACGATACCGAGCCGCTCTGCAGGACGCGCAAACGAAACTCGCGCACTACAGCGACATGCAGTCGATGGTTGCGCAACAGATTTCCTACTTGCGTGAAACGTTTCAGTTCGCCGCCGCGGATGCTCTCGAGTTGGCGTGGCAGCTTAGGGATGCCGGTGCGGCGGCAGTCGCGTTTGCTGCAGCGTTAAGCGGTTGGGAAGCGCGTAACAACGTCTCGCCGATTGATCGCAACGGCATGACGTTGAACCCCGGACAGAACGAGAACTATACGGACGCCCTACAGCGTTGGATGCTGCCGATCACCGACGAGGTCAACAAGCCGAAGGCGACGGCGCCGAGCAAGCACCCCGGCGGTAAGGGCGGCACGACCGTGCAGAAGGTCGAAATCGTCGTCACGAGCAACCAGCATCCGAGCCGGATTGCGCGTACTGTAGTGGACGAGATTCAGAAACTTGACCGCAATGTGCGTGTGTCCCGACACGTTCCCTCTTGGCTTAAACGCTAGTGTCCACACTCAGGTTCCGACAACTCGCGGGTAACCGCCGTATTCTCGAATTCGGCGGTCACTCTGCGCCGCACGGTCGTCCGCGTCAGGCGCCGTTCGTCGAAGACGGCCTGACCGTCAGAGAATCGGAAGTATTCGTCTCGGGACGCGCAGAGCCCGTACGCCATCTGCATGGCGTGAAACACGAGGACTGGGAACTCAACGGTCGTTGGATCGACAGGTTGGGCGGCGTCGGATACGCGCTCGAGCGCGCAGCGGCCGTCAAACGGTTCGTCGCCGAAATGCAACCGGTGCAGATCGTTTGGGACGACGATAACGAAGGCCAGATCTCCGCGACCGGCCTTATCACATCGTTCGTGCCGAGCCGCGAATCGGCCGGCGAGATCGCATGGCGCCTAGTCGTCAAGATCGATAGTGACGACGCCCTGGAGAGTCGCGCCGGCGTCGTCAATACGCCACCTCGCCCGCAAGATTATACGGACGCGATCGTACAGTACTTCAATGAGGCGAAGGTGGCGTTCAAGGGGATGGCGCTGCGCGGCAACATCTTTGATGCGTTCGATGAAGTAATCAGCGCGCTCGCCGATGTCGTTAGTTTTGTAACGACCGTCGCACGCGACATTCAGAGCTTCGAAGAAGAGGCGATCGGAACGCTTCGTCGTTTCCGCAGCGTTATGGGCCAGCTTCGAACCGCAGCGCTTATGGTGCGAGACACCGTCGACGCGGTGTCGGTCGATATCGCTATCGAGGCTCAGAACTACAACGAACAGTTCTCGTTCTCGCGCAATCAAGCAATTATTTCCGATTCGGCGCTGTCCCTCATTCTCGAGGCTGGTCGTGCAGATCGTGCCGCGCAGATTGCCGAACAGGGTCAAGTCAAGGCGATTGCAGAAGCACGCGGCGGCGATACGTTCGAATCGCTGTCGTCTAAGTACTACGGCAACGCGGAACGCGCGCAGGATATTCGCACGGCCAACGGCATCGCTGGTGGCCAGAATCCTGAAGTCGGCGCCCTCTACATAATTCCCATTTAACGCTCATGACCGTGTACAGGCCGCGAATGACGGCCACGCTTACGGTGCCGATTCTCGGTACGCCGGAGCAGCGCGCCAAGCAAGAGCGCAGCACAGAGACAACAACGCTTCAGTTGCCTGTCATCGAGTGCGAGGTCGAGTGCAATCCGTTTACGCAAGCTGATTCGTGTACGGTGACGCTCGACTGGCGAGATTGCACGCTCGACACGCGCATGCTCGACGACGGCGTTCTGACCGTCTATATGGGATTCGCGGGCGATGACAATCGGTGGAATCCGACCGAGCTCGACGTCGTGTTCATCGGACACGTTCGTAATCCTGAACGCGAGCTCGCGACGGACGAACCGGGCACGCTGCGCATTGAAGCGGTCGATTACACGGGATTGTTTCTTGAAGCCAAGCCGTTCGGGAGCTCCGGTATTCCGCTCTATACCGACACGTTTCGGCAAGCGTGGCAACGCATCTGTTCGCAGACGCCCGGCGCGGACAGACTTGCCGATCGTCTGGTGCCACGCGGTGGAGACGTCAACCTCGACGTTCAGCTCGGCGCCGCCGTCTCGGAACGTTTTGCGAAGCTTTCCCGCGTTCCGACCAACCCGGACACAGATGCGTGGGCCGTGTGGTTGCAGTGCGTCGGTTCGTTAGGGTGCATCAGCGAGATCGAGCTCGACAACTGCATCGTCACCACCGCAACCGATCTGTACACGGAAGAGGACCCGCCAGTACTCTCGTGGGGCTCGAATGTGCTTCACATGAGCGAGTCGCGGCAGAACGTCGACATCAAAGGCGGCGTGGCGATTGCGACCTTCGACCCGCTGACGGGACAGGCGATTGAGGTTTTCTACCCACCGATCGGCGACCAGCAGGTTCAACGGAAGCTGACTCGGGCGACTCGCAAGAAGGCGAAACCGATATCGATTCTGGACGAGCGCGACAAGCGACACATGTTCACGATTCGCGGAGTCACGGACCGCGGGTACCTCGAAAAGATCGCGAAGAACGTGTGGGAGCAGCTGTCACGCCAAGAACTATCGGGCAAGCTCACTACTCCTTTCCCGTTCGTTAAAACGGTGCGCGGTCGCGACTTCAACCTGTTGACGTTGAAGGCCGGCGACGCGATTCGTGTCGAATTCGATCAAGGTCAGCGCCAGTACCTGAGCGAGCTGCCGAGCCGCGGAGCGCGCTTCGTCTACTTGCTGAACAAAGGATACGAACGCGGCCTCGCCGACCTTCTTGCCGCCAATGTCGAAGCCTTCACGAAGCTCGGCACGACGTTCTACGTAGACTCCGTACGTAAACGCATGTCCGTCGACGCCGATGGCGGCGACTTCGAGATCGAGGTTTCTTACTGCAATAAAATTGATGTCAGTAAGGGCGCGCTAGAATGACTCATTATCTTTATCACATACATGGGCCTAGTTGCGTCTACGTAGGTATGACGAATGACGCGCAAGTTCGTTGGCGCCGCCATCGGTACAGCGCTAAGCGCGGACATGATACGCGACTGTACCGAGCAATGCGCAAGTATGGCGTCAAGCGAACGCCCGAGCAATGCGCACGCATTGCCGCGGCCCGCTGGGGAAAAATACAATGACCGGGTTTCGCGCGACAGACCATCAAATCCGCGGCACCAATCGCGACGCGATCGAAGAGAGCGGCGGCATCGAGCTCGGCGTCGTCGACCGCGGCCATCTCGACACGGCACACGACCTGGGCGACCCGTACGACGGGGGTAACACCGGCGTTACGTTGATCAGCGTGCGTTTACTGCGCGGCGGTTTCGCGACGCAAGAAACGAGTGAAGCGCAGTTCGTGCAGTGTCGTATCGGCACGGGCGTCAACTTGATGCCCAACGAAGGCGACCGAGTAGTCGTAGCAATCCCGGCCGGCTACGGATACTCGCCGGGCTGCCCTGTCATCATCGCCATCTGCGGCCCGAACCCTAAAGCCCTTCCGGGGCAAAAGCCGAACGAGCCTGTGCTTCTCGGACCAGCGCACAACTACGTGCGCATGGACGCCAAGGGTAATGTGTCGCTCTTCACAACGGATGACGGCACGGAAACGGGTAAGTCCGTCTACGCGCAAATTCGTCCGGACGGCTTCCGCTTCATTCATCCGTACGGAAAGATGACCCTCGACAAGACGGGTTTCCACGTCTTGCACTCGAGCGGCGCTCGCATCGATCTCGGCGCGATTGGCGGCATGCCGCCGCCGCTGGACGCGCTCGGTTCGTACGCCAAAGTCTCAGCCGCCACGGTATCGATAGAGGCCGCGGCCGTGGCAGTCGGCGCACCCGGCGGCGTACCGGATGCTGTGGCGCGAGCTACCTCGACCCTTGCCGCGCTAAGCGCACTTCAGGCGTCTGTAGCAGCTATCAATACTGTCGTAGTTGGACTCGTGACGGCGCTGGCCGGGTTTGCGTCTGGTGGCGCGGCGCCAGTTGTAAGTTCGGCTTTGGGTGCCGTCGGGACCGGTCTTACAATCCCGACAACTGCCGCAGGGACGGCGGTCGGAGCGTCCGGGACAGCGATAGTCACAGCGAGCGCCCCGACACCCGCCGGGCTCGCTTCTAACTCAATGACCGCGACGTAATGGCTTGCATACCGATTCCCGAGCTACCTAATCCGACGTTAGGTTTAGGACTCTCGATCGAGCCGCCGGCGTTGCCGTCGTTTAGTGGCGACGTAGACTTGTGTTGCAAGATTCTTTCTTTCAACATCGTCTTGCCGCCGTTGCCACTGCCGCCGCTTGTATTCAACGCGGCCGTGACTGCGACGCTCAACAACTGCATCGCCGCAGTGCAGGCGTACATTGATGCACTGCCGTTAGACTGTCCGTCGGAATAGTGACACACGCATGGCGATCCAGGCGCTGAACCTCATTTACCGTAGCACACGCCGCCTGCGCGTCGTGTTCTCGAATAATCTCGCCGCCGGCGCGTTCAACGCCAGCTGGTTCAATATCGCGGTGTCAGAGCCGCCGCTTGCGGTCGGTTTGGCGGTGACTGTCGGCCTGGCAGTACTGAACTCCCCTAACGTTGTGGAGCTCGTGCTAACCGCCGAGCTCGAGAGCGGACGCAGGTACGACCTCACGGTATTTGGCGGCGTGCCAGCAACCGACGCCAGCACTACCGTGTCGTCGGTTGCGCTACCGCTCACAGTGCCGTCCAGCGCGCCGCTCACGTCGGCCAGCGACGCCACGCGGTCCGTCACAGATGCGCTCTACGGCGTCGATCTCGCGTGGGACGGTCGTGACTTCGTCGAAGGTCCTGACGGCGATCTACAGGTCGTCCGTGGCGTCGAGAACGTACGGTCCGCGCTCGAGCGGCGCGCGCTTTCTGGCGGACTCGCGTGGCGCACTGACTACGGCGCCAAGGCTCGAGCACACGTTGACGCGCCTGAGACCGCTGGCGCCGAGTTTCGCGCGGAGCTTGTTGCGCAGGCGCGTGCGGACGACCGCGTCAAGTCGGCCAAGGCCCGTAAAACTTCTATTCAAGGTCGCCGCGATGAATCGCTGTTCGAGCTCGAGGCCGAACTCGTCGGCGGCGCAGTTGTAGTGAGCAACGTTTCGAATGCCGGCTAACGTAAAGCCGCCGAGCTTACCAGAGTTTCTAGACGCCTACGAAGCAGGCGCGACGGCCAAAAGCACGCTCGTCGACACGCACGACGGGTCGCGCTACGACATCTGGGGCGGCGTCGCCGCGGTACTGTTCGCCAAAGCCGCGCAGCGCGCTCGCGCCAATTTTCGCAACGTCTACTTCGACAACGCAGACGATGCAGCGCTGGACGATATCGTTGCGAAGCGATACCCCGACTTAGATCCGCGGGTGCAGCTCGCCGCAGGCGTCGGTACGTGCCGGCTGCAACGTCCGAGCGGCGGGTCGTCTGCCACGGTCTACGCGGGCACGCGCATCGGCGTCGTACGCGGTCGGCAGATCAAGTACTACGTTACAGGACCCGGAAACTTCGTTTTCTCCTCATCGACGTTATTCGTCGACGTGCCGATTTTCGCGCTCGAGCCCGGACCCGGCTCGTTCGTGGCGATCGAGGAGATCACGCAGGAGAGTGACCGGCTCTTCGTCGAGGACGTCATCAGTGACGCGACGATTAAACCGGTGGCGCTGCATTGCGCCGAAGGTACGAGTCGCGAAACCAGCCCGGCTCTCCAGGCGCGGGTTCGTGCCGAGCGCTTGTCGCGCAGGCCCGGGTACGCGGCGTTCATCGAACAGCGCATGCGCGACGCCGGCGCCGCCGAAGTCCGACTCTTCGCGTCTGACTTTCTCGGGGGTGATACGGATCACGGACTCAACCGCGTCTACGTAGCCGACGCATCCTTCACGACGACGGCAGAATTGCTACTCGCGTGCCGCATCGCCGCCTTCGACGCGGTGACGTGCGGCATGAACGTACAGGTCCTTCCGCTGACTACGTCGCCCCTGCAAGTGACGCTGACCGCCGAGCTGTGGGACGACGCCAACCACGTCTCGCTCGACAGCATCATCAATGACATGCGCGCTCGCGCCGTCGAGTATATCGCGCAGAACCCATTCATCTGGCGCAAGGACGTGTTGGGTGGCGTTGCTCGAGCGGGTCTGCAAGACGTCGCAGATATCACCGTCGAAACGTCAACCATCGAACGCGACGCGGATACGGTATTCGGTTCACCGCCGCTTGTTCGGTGGACGCTGGCGCCGAATGACTGTGCCGTGATTATCAAATAGCTCGGACTGATAGATATGATCGACGGAGCCCTTCCGTATTCCGTCGCTTCGCGCGACGATGTTTTCGCGCTGCTGCCGAAGGAATACCGTGACTCGCTCGACGCACCCGTGCGCGACGCTTTGGTCGACGCACTGTTTGCGTTGCTGCGGGCCGCTGAGGACGCCGGCGATTTCGCGGCGGCGCAGAGCGACCCGAATCGCGCTGTCGGCGTGGCGGAAAACGGCCTGTTCGAAGACCGCGGGGTGCCTCGAGCTCGCGGCGAAGAGGACGAATCCTACCGGGACCGCGCGCTTGCCGTGCCGCGGCTAGTGACGTTCACAGCAATCCGCGACGCTGTGAATCTGATTCTGGCCCCGTTCACGAGCGCGACGTGCCGAATCAGCGAGGGCATCCTTGATCGATGGTTCCTCAGTTCTGGCGGCGACGTGTGGCAAAACTTTTTTAATCGCACGCCGAACTATCCTGATCGTGTGTATGACTTCCCGGTAGGAACAGGCGTGCCAGGAAACGACACGAGCGGGTTGCTGCTATGCAGTGGCACTGTCGGTCGACACTTCATCCTGCGTGTGCCGGAACTGAGGCCCAGTAGCGGTTCGACCATCACGCCGTACGACGGAGCCCCGACCGTCGAAACCGGTTTCTTCGTCGGCCTCGGCGACGCGCCGGCTTTCATCGGAGCTTCTTTCAACGAACTGTTCGTGTACGAGGCTATCGCCATTACCGTACGTACGCTCGTCGGACACTCTGTGCGATGGACGATGCTTTCTGATTCCAGACTGAACTAAGACAATGCAGAATCGTTACGAAGCCCCCATCGACGGGCTCGAAGTGCAGCGCTCGGACCTGAACACTATTGCGTTCGAAGCGTCTGCCGCAGAGGACCGCGTCTACAGCGAGTTGCTTAGGCCGTCCTTGTATAACAACGCTAGTTCAGTAGCATTGAAGTACATATTGCCGTTCGGCAATAACAAGTTCGATGCGACGAATAGCCAGTTGCAACACAAGGCCATCGTCAGCACGACCGCGTCCGCGGACGCCACAGTCACCGTGAATCGCTTTCGCGCGGTTATCGGGACTAGGAGCTCGGGCGCGAGCGAAAGCCCCGATGGCGTTCGTAGCGCGGAGACGCTGGGCCAGAACATTCAGCTGGCTGCCACGACAACCAACAACCGCATCGACTTGATTTATGCGAAAGTAGATATCGACATAAACGACACGACCGTCGATCGGTATGTGCGCGACGCGAGCGGCGCCATCTCGACGTCTAACTTAGCGATCTTCAAAAAGACGACCGTAACTCTTCTGGTGACTTCTAGTTCCCAGGCTACGAATCCGTCTAAGCCGAACGCGCCGGCGGACACGCCCACTTCGTTTCATATCCCGCTCGCGTACGTTTTCCTTCATCATCCGCACACGCTCACGTCGCCGATCCCGGCCAATCGGATCATGGAAGTGGCCGCTGTGATCGGTGTTTCCCCTTCTGTCGGCGGCGTCGACGCCGGACCCGTCAGTCGCTTCACGGGTCGCGATACGACCCTACGAACAGCCTGGACACCCGCCGCGGGTCGACCGCGCGAGTACATGTCGAACGGCATGACCGGTAAGGTCGAGCGCTACTTCGGACTGCATTTCGACGGTAGTTATCAATCGATCGCCCTGTCAAGCACGACAGATCTAGATAACTCGATCGACTGGAGAGCCAGATTATTCAAAGTTACCATGTACGCGACAGCGGCCAGCGACAACGAGCTGGCATGGAACCGCGATATGAGCGCTTCTGCGGTTTCGGCTGTTCCGTACGGCAACTTTCCGAGCAACACATTCACGTATATGGGCCAGTCTATGACTAACGGTTCATCGTACGGAACTGCGTTAGACGGCGGCGTAGGCATTGTCGCTAGGTTCG
>JACCDR012363426.1_pt1 | contig 26978 bp, 18 predicted proteins | sample 7446431 | NCBI WGS metagenome assembly JACCDR01 (sample SAMN15323443, study PRJNA562643) | freshwater metagenome | isolation source: river surface water | place: USA:Blue River Watershed | collected 2017-08-17 | reverse complement strand
TTGCGTACATTTGGGTTAGTATGGCCAGCCGCTGCATTATCCAGTCGCGGCGGTGCTCAAAGTTATAAGTATCGAATTTACCACATAAAAATGAACGCCGAACGCAGCGACTCACCAGGTGATAATAAGGTGTTTCGCTGATACTGATTTGTTGATGGCGTGGTTTGGGCATGATGTTACTCAGGCTAGAAGATAAGATATAAAAATAGCCTAAAAGTTGCAAAAATGTGTTTAATTTTAAATTTTGGCTTTTTTGATTTACTGTGTCGATTGGATATGCCGTGAAACCAACAGTAAGCAAATAAAACGTGGGATACCGATTTTGATTAATATGCCGGCCGGACACTTACTCCGATGGATGAGTGTCCGACTTTGATTAAATAAAAATTAGTGGGTGTCTCAAATTAGAAAAGAGACCAGCACAGTGCTGGTCTCTCAAACAATGGTCTATAAAAGTTGTCAAAGCTTAAGTACGCTGTCTTCGGCGAAGCATGAAAACTCCGGCTAGAAATGCCAATCCAAAGACTCCAATACTACCCCCAGACTTTTCTTCTTTTTTATCAGAATTACTAGGCGTAACGCCATTATTTGAGCCACCTCCTGAACCACCATTGGTGGGATCCGTGGTCGTTTGCTTGTTAACTTTAAGCTGCAATGTTTGACTACCACTGATACTAAATGTCGTCGGCAAACCGTTTGCAGTTGCCACTGTTTTGGCTATTGCATGATCACGTAGTTGATATTGCTGAACCACAACCAAACGAAACACCAGAGCGGCATCTTGCGGCAGTGTTGGTGCCGTAAATTTGACTTCAGTGTTTTGTGTCAAATCGTTTTGCTCCCCAGCTAGTTGTATCGCAGGGCCATCCAATTGTTGCCACTGATAGCGCTCTGTGATTTGATAAAACGCGTCATACACTTGCCGTTCAGGCAACAGAGTGCCTGCACGTAGAATCACTTGCTGCTGAGATGCTGCCGATAGGGTATTGGCTTGTAACGTGACTGGCAAAGTACTAAGTTTCGGTAACGTTGGGATCACCGTGTCCGCTTGCCATAATATCGAAATCAGCTGTTGGCTTTGTAATGTCCCATCTGATACGGTCAGCATAAATTGCTGCACTGTATCTTGTGTCACTTTTGGTGCCTGCCATGTAAAAACACCATTACCTTTGGCAACGATGTCTTTACCTAGACCTTGCACTGGTCCTTGCAATGGGATCAGCTGATAAGTTAAGGGATCTCCGTTGCTGTCACTGCTCTGGCTGGCATCAATAATAATTTCAGTACCTGGCTGTGCCATGCTATGACTGCTTTTGACAATCAGTGTCGGTGCAACGTTTTGGGCAGAGATGTTAATAGTAATAAGTTGCTCTGAAGACAGCGTCCCATCACTGACAATTAACATCAATTGTACTTGAACCGCCTTAGCACTCAATGGCGCGGTAAACTGCACAGATGCGCCTTGATTGTTGCCCAGATTCACCGCGGGGCCTGCAATTTGTTTCCAGCTAAATTGTAGTGGGTCATCATTGGCATCCGTACTGAGCCCTGCATTAATCGCAACTGTGCTACCTGCGGCAACTTGTGCTGGAGCATTAACACGGATCTCGGGTGCTTGGTTAGTTTTGGCGATGGTAAAACCAAAATCATGTACTCTAGTTAATTCACCATCACTGACCGTTAATTGCATTTGCACCGGTGTATCCTTGTTCACAGTCGGTGTATGTAAGGTGAGGGTGGATGTCTGAGGCCAGGTCCCGCCATTTGCATGGCTTAGGGCTGGGCCGCTTAATTGTTGCCAACTAAATTGCAACGGATCATCGTTCTCATCTTTAGATAGGCTGGCATCCAAGGTCAAACTCGCATTACCTGGCACTGTATTCGGTACTGGAGCTAACTGTATCATCGGTGTTTTATTTTCCCGGCTGATATCCAGTGTGAATGTCTCGCGACTGGTTGCCTTACCATCACTGACGCTCAGTTCTAGCACCACTGTTTTGGGTTGTAAAAGGGTGGGTGTCCTAAATTGCAGGCGAGCTTGCTGTATGCCATCGAGTGTAATTGTTGGGCCACTGACCTGCCGCCATTCAAAGCTTAATTTATCTCCGTCTTGGTCAGCGCTTTGGCTCGCATCCAAAACTACCATTTGATTGGGTGCATAGGGATTATTTAGCGATGGCCGAGCTATGGTCGGGGGGGTATTGGCTTTAGGGGGCGTCGCACAGGCTTTTTCATCACCATTAGCTTCGACGATACAATCTAACCATTGCCGGAAATCGGCATCATATTGTTTACCCCAAGTACTTCGTAAAATGCTATAGGGGGTATATGGCGGAATTGTGGTGTCACCAACAGCGGCCTTATCTTGGCCACAGGTCCAGAGCCAATAGCCATTGCCATCATCATAGGCGTAATGCCAGTTGTTTTTGGTTACTTCATCTTTGCTGCGCCATCCCCAGCTGAAACTGCAGGGCGCATCAGATTCAAAACGTTTTGGTGCTCGCAAACTGGCTAATAAATCCTGCAATAACGTATCGTGATGGCGCTCAAACAAGTATCGACTGTATAGATAGCCCCAGCGATAAATCCGTGTGGTATCACCATTGTCATAACTCGTATTGGTGAGGTCTGAAAAGTTATAAGTTGTGGTTTTTGCTACATCCAAAATAGTGCTGTTATTGGCCGGTTGTGACAGATATTCGGCAATACCTTCTACCCACCCAACTGCATTATTTGGCGTATCAGAAAAACCACCCCAAATGTTGTAGCGGCCATCCATGTGATGGATAAATTCATGTTCTAAATTCCACACATGAAACTCTGGTTTTAACCAAGTCGCGATGTAGGCAATAAATCTCGCCTGATTATTCGCATTACTGGGGGTTCCTTCCAAATACATACCACCATTGTCGGTACTGATGGAGAAAAATTTGCCAGCGTAGTTTTGATAATCGGTAGATGATTGGAAAATCACCATTTCAAGGCGAGTATTACGATCATTTGCGACTGGCTTGGCAGGATCAGTGCCCATGACACGATGGAATTTCGCCCGCTGCGCTGCGGTGGTTTCGCAGATCGACGCAATTTCACGGCTAGTAAGCGGCGGTTGATAGCGAAGGGTGACTTCACCGTCGTTATTGGCCGATTCACAGCGATGTTTGCCTGACAAAATCGTGCTCTCTAAATCAAATTTACAAATCAATTCACCTTGCGCTGCGGTATTGCCGTAACTCGCACAATTGGCTTTATCATAACTCAGTACCATCGATTGGGCGTTGCTCCAAGCTCGGCCGCCTTTGCCATCGTGTTTATAGGTATTAAGGATGGTTTTTAACGTAGGTTGCAGCTGCGATTTTAAGCTTGGGTCATGACTGACGATACTCAGGAGGCGGCCGATTTCATTGACCGCATCGCTCCATTGGTACTCGCGCTCTGTTCCGATCAACCATAATCCATCTTTAGTGACAAAATCAGTAAGCTGTTTTAGCACAGCCGGCTGTTGTTTAAACAACGTAGCTAGCTTGGCAGGGCTTTGCGTGGTCGCGTTAAAATAGTGCGTTAATACTTGTGTTAGACCGTTTTCTTCGTAGCCCACACCATAACCTTTGCTGCGATCAACGGTTGCGTTATAGCCTGTCAAAGCGTCACTGATGCGTGGTAAGTAGCTAAGTGCATCCAAACCCGCCGAATTGATCAGCACCAACCATTCATAACGAACAAAATAGTTACGCGATGCTTCACCATCAAAGCGGACAAAATGCGTGCCGGAAAGATAGCGCTGGGTAGCCTGATGTAAGGTGTCACGATATGTTTTAGGCCAAGAACGGCTACTATCTGCATGCACCCAATGCAATGCTCGCAGGTAGCCAATCAGCTTTTCAAGACCTGCCGCATCGGTTTTCTCCGTGCCATCATAGTTTTTGGTGTGCTCATTGATCGCCGTAACCACAGTTAGAATATTGGCATCACTAAATACGGCATCGTTGACCAAGCTTTTGTTATACAACCCATACACGCACTGACGTAAATCGGCTGCTTTTAGTGCTTGAATTAAAGCCGACCCTGTTAAGCCTTTTAGCATGGCAGCATCAGTGCAAGGCTTAGCGTTATTCACAGCTGAATTGTTCCGTGCAATACGAACGGCTGAGTTATTGTGGATGTCCGCATTTGCCGTGTTTGCAGCTGCTGCAGTCAAAGCATGGGTGTCTGATTTTAGGCGCTCTGCAACTAACGCCGGTTGCGAGTGCGTCGGCTCAGCAGTGAACTGCTGTAACTGCATAAACTGCAATGGTGACACTAACCGTGGCGCATCAGCCTGTGCTCGAATGTCATTATGCTGATGCCGCTGCATCAAGTCCGGCATAGCATCGGCATGTGGGATCGCTTGTGCTCGTTGCTGTGCATTTTGGGCCGGCGGCATTTGATTCATTTCACCGAGCTGATATTCATGTGCTGTTACAGCGCCGCTCAGGGGACTTAGACATAATGCGACCGAGAGAGCGACAGCACTCGTGGTAGATGTTAACCGAGGTTGACTTAACTGTTGTATGGAAGGTGCTGGATCTGGAGATAAGCAAAGAAACTGGTGCGAATGCGCCGGAGTATACATGCGTTGTACCTATTACATTAATTTGACAATAAATTAAAATCGGCGGCATTTTAGGGAATAGATAGCAAGGATCCTAAAAAAATTAATTAACTTAACACTTTAAATAGCTACAACAATGTAAATAGATGATTAATTAGTCAGTTAGTTTGAATGTACAGCATCGCTTGGTGAAAAGCTGTGTTCGAACCACGTTTGAGATAAAAGCACGCAGCGAGATGAATATATCTAGGGCTTGCAGTCTTGACACCGGTGTCGATAATGTAAAATGAGCGTGCGATAGCAAAAGTTAAACGAAGAGAGAGATCATTAAATCAAAGTAGATGAGCATGCCACAGGATGCCGTCATTGCACTAACGCCTAGTAGCATATAGAAATGACAACAAGTTGAAGGGACGGCAAGGGCGCTGCATCTGACGAAACAGCGCCATGTTCGGGATATTTATCTAATTCGATGTAGTGAAGGAATAAGATAAATTACAGCCACAGCGACAATGTTTTACAGACCTGTGGTGGCTGTTACGGTCGATGATGGAGCAACCGCTACCTGAGCTTTTAATACTGTTAAAATGTCATTCGCTGGGGTATACCCCTGAGCAACGGCATTCTCTAGTTGTTGCTGAGCCTTCGAACTCTGCCCATCAAGCCACAAATTGACAGCTTGCCACGCGAGCGCTTGTTTGTTGTTTTGTTGGGCTAAATAACTTAACCACTTAGGATCGCTTACGCTTAATAACTGCTGCGCCTGAACATCACCGCCACGTGCGGCTTGTTCGTACCAGTGCGAGACCGTATATTCTGCGGCAATGCTGCTTAGCCGTTGTACTTCCATTTTTCCTTGCGCTGAGACATTTACACGATAAGACCCGGCAATCGTCGAGATATTTAATTTTTTCTTGATGGCATCGCGTTCGTTATTACTAAACAAAGACTTGCTTATGAAAAATGCGTGATCCTTTGCGGACTCCACGCCAGTTATCACCCCTTGCGCATTCACTTCCACCTGGGTTCGAAGCTGCTGTTGCGGTCCGCTCAGAGCTAATTCCATCCAAGATGGCGGAGGATTGGCGAACGACTTAGGTAGTTTAAAGTCCGTGATGGGGGGCTGTGAGGAGGCGGTGATGAAATCTGTCCGACTGGTTGCCTGTTCTAACGCAATGGCGAGCGTGTATTGATGTTGTTGCGAACCGGCTGCGGCATGTTGCCAAACTTCATGACGATTTATAAATGCACTCACTTTTTTTGCATCAAAATGGTCACGATCGAGTGCGTAGCGAAAATTAACCGTGATGGCGCTAGGCATATTGCTTGTTTCGTAGCGCCATTGTTTCACCGCATGCAGCGTGGCTTTGGCAAAGTCTTTTGGTATATCTTGGTTCACTACATCAGCTACCACCACCTGACCCGCAGGGTTCACCAGTAAGCGGACGTTGATCCAGGCGCTTTGACCAAGCTTAGCGGCTGATGGTGGATAAGATGGATCCACGCGGTGCACAACTTTACGCGACATGTTAGAAAACGATTTAGCAATGCTTGCTCTGCCTTGGACATCGGTGCCTTTAACGTCGACAACTTGTTGAGCAATCGACTGTTGTCGCAATTGTGTCAGACGCTCAGCATAGGCGCTGCGCTGCTGTTCAGAAAATTGCTGTGGCAGCGATTTGGCATATTTTCGGGCTTTTTCATACTGTGTTGCCGGCAGATATTGCTCACTGGCTAATTGAAATAAAGCCGCCGCGTCCACGACGTCGACGGGCCGGCCTTGACCTTTGTATGCCATGACCGCGAGATAATACATAGCGCTACCATGTTGCAACGGCACTAAAGCGTTAAATTCGCTGGCAGCTTGTTCAAATTGGTTTTGCTGATACGCTAATACGCCTTCGCGCATGCCCGCTAAGCTTGGAAAGCTCAGCAGTAAAGTACATGCCGCACCAATGAGTGCAGTTGCACATAGATGTTGTTTAATACCTTGTGGCAAAGAGGCAAACATAGGTCGAGTTGCTGCATCTGGGCGGGTGCTATGCAGCTGGTTATCAGCATGCGTTGATTGCATGGCGTGCACGGCGGTAGCCTTTTCCAATCCTTGGCGGTAAAACATCCTTTATCTCCACTGTATCGAGTAATGACTTTGGGTTAGCTGCACAGATGTTGATGCTTTAAATTAACCTTAAAGCAACTTCACGCAGTGCTGTTAACATAACATGCTGGTATATAGATATGCAATTGGTGCCGTTGTTAATTTATTAAAATAAAAGCAAATGCTGTGTAGTTGGCTCGGTGCGAAATATAAAATATGATATCGATAGACTAGCCGAATATGGCCTTTATGGCTGCCATGATTTCAGTAAAAATCATCCGCGCGTGGCCGCGGTATAGCATCTTTGCAACTTATACCTTTTTGGTGCCTAGTTGTTGGCCAACCTCTTGCCAAAGTAACGCAAGCTGCTGTTGTTGTTGCGCTATGATGGTTTGGCGCTGTGCTGTGGTTTGTCGTTGCTGAGAAATAAGCGCGTCACAATACTTCGTAAGTTCAATCGCGGGCCATGATCGGCGAAAATCCATGCCGGCGTGCTCGAGCTGATAATCCGCCAACAACGCCTGATACTTATGGCTCCAACTGTTCACAATCACGGGCACCGATTGACTTATGGCACTCACGACCGCATGAAAGCGGGCACTGATCACCAATTGGCTTTGCCCAATGATGGCTTTAAGTAGGATAGGGTCCTCCACGTTAAGTTGTGGCACTGCGACGCTCTGGTGCTCATCACAAAGTGCATGACTGAGAGTGTCACAGATCGCCGCATCCTGCGCGCCTTCATGATTAAGCAGCAGAACCTGCCAATGCCTTTGCTGACAATACCGTATCATGGCTTTCGCGTACTCAATGTACTGTTGCCACAATTGCCCATCCGCGTCTGCGCGAAATAACTGCCGATTCGGGATCAATAATGCAAATTCTGGTAAAACGTCGGGCTGAGATTGGCTTCGATTGGTTTGCCTGCATGGTGGTAGTTTAGATAGCAGTAGCCTAGTCGCGCTTGCAGTGCTGATGGAATCGGGTACTAAACCCAGGGTGAGATCTGGCGCAAGTTTTAATTTCGCCAGTAACGCGTGTTGGCTGTCCGAGATTTTGTTAACCGATAGTAGGTTGTCCATGTGGGGCTTATCTACGACATTGTTAATTGACGGCGCGTTGTTGGTTGTGGGTGTCCGACTTGCTGAGATCTGTGGGTGTCCAATTTGAACCTGAACTGAGGGATCTAGGTCTGGCTTTAGATCAGTGGGTGTCCAATTTGAAGAACTAGAGTCCGTACGGGCGGAAGGCGGCGTTATCAACGCCGGCGCAATCAGACGCTGCAAATGATGCATCGAATCTATGTCACGTACCCAAATGCTATGCGCAGCCCTGATGATGCGGCGCATGGCATCGGCGTAGCCGGGTTTATCAAATGGGCCAAACGCTTGAGGCAAAAATATATAAGGTTTGCCAGCCTTGGCAAAGCGCTCGACCTCGTTGGCGGTATGCTGTAAAAACGCCAAGGGCCATGCATCACCATAACTAAAGCCAGACACATCCAATACTGCATCAATTTCAGCTTCAGTCACAATGCCGTAGCGTTGCAACAGCGGCTGAAATGGCAAATAGCCAAGAAGTCCAGTGATATCAAAAGCACCACGGCGAAAAGACAATTTTTGCCAGGCCTTTACAGCAGCCCGTTCAAGGTATGGCAAATTTGGCCCAGGTGAGAGCACCAATTCCCAGGCGGGGAGTTGTGTATCCAGCGCCGCCATACAGCTTTTTAGCATCAAGTAGGCGCCTTTGTTGCGAAACTGTACACCTTTTAGGTCAATTTTAAGTGATGGATTCGCCATGCGATTTAATACTCTATCTCTTGAATATTGTGGTAGTTTTTGCGCAATTGCGGGGACTAAGATCTAAAGCTGTCGCACGTCATTATTCGTTTTAGTTGTTAATCTGGCCGTGTGAACCAGGCAGGACATCCAACTTTACGTATTTTTCAGAATGTGGAATACCCGCGCTTGGATCGGCATACCCCACCGCCATGAGCATGATCACCCGTTCATAATCGGCCAAAGGTAATAACGATTTTATTTGAATTTCGTATCGATCAATGTCTGGCCAATTGATGGCACAGCTGGAGAGCCCCAGTGTTTCCATGGCTAACATCGCTTGCATCGCAGCCAAACTGCTATCGATATAGATCACATGCCGATCTCGCTCGAGTGGATAGGCGCTGAGATCGCCAATTACCACCAAGATAGCAGGGATATGAGCATGATAACCCTGTGTACCCAGCGGAAGTTTGGCCAATTTTGCCAACAGGGGGTGTTCATTCACAAAAATAAACCGATAGGGCTGGCGATTACAAGCGCTGGGTGCCAATGCGGCGGCATACAATGCTTGTTGCAGCAATGGGGTAGGCACTGGTGTGGGTAAAAAATGCCGCACACTGCGCCGTTGTTGGCATAAGCGGTAAAAATCAGTGTAACTGACATCACTTTGCACCCGCTCAGCGGCAGGAAATGGAACTTTGCCCATAGCTGGAATGTTCACATCTTCTGTATGGTGGTTAGATTCATGCGTGCGGACTGGAACGCTGTTGATATTCGAGGCATGAATTCCATGGTTTACCAACCCCTGAACTGTTTGTTCCCCCTGTACCGATGCGCGCTGGCGTAAGTTCTGTAACGCGGCGAAGTCGAGTTGTTGCCACTGTGAAAAGGCATGTGGCAATCCAGCGATTTCTTGCTGTTGCAGATGCCAATCGGTGGTTGCAGCAAAGTAAGCCGAAATCACTTGGTTGGCATAATCTAGGTGTGTCAGCAACTGCACAAGCGGCGTTGTGCCTACTGCCGTGGCGTCAGCTTGCGCGGTAACGGGGTCGGCACGTTCAATGAGGCAAGTGCGCGCATAGGTGGTGAGGGTAAATAGCAGTTGCAAGGTATTTTCAATGTAATCTAGGGCAAAAATGGCTTTGCGAGGGCGCATAATCAAGCCTTTTTCCAGCCGATGCAGATTACGTTTTAGCTCACTCAGTGCTTGTGTGGCATGTTGTGCTGACAACGAGATGGGTGGGTGTCCGAAATTTCGCCCATTTTCAAAAGGTGGGTGTCCGGCAATTCCATTTCCGGCAATTCCGGCAATTCCATCTTTATGACGCGCGAGACCACGTTGCGTATTCAGGGGCGAGATGGGCGTAATGTTGTGTAATCGGCGCTGCATTGCAGCATGCTGGATCCTAGCTGCTAATACCGTACGCTGTTCGCGGCGAAAATTAACATTGGCCAGGTAATATAAGGCGGCCACGCCAGGCCAATGATAAATATATGGCAGTACCCGGTGTAACAACCATTGGTCGACCTGCGTGATCCCCTGTTTGAGGCGGCTTTTCAATGACGATAACAAAAACGTTGTCATGGCATAAACCGTAGCATACTGTTGTCAAACGCAATTGAGCGGCTGATAGCTTGCCAAAAGCTCCATTCTATAGTCATGGCTGAGTTGGCCTTTTCATTGCAAATCCAACAGCTTGCCACATCTGTGCTCGGGTTGTTTTGGCAAAAAACAAAAAGAAAAATGACGCGTAGGCATAGGAAATTAAGGTAGCCCAAGCCGCACCTTCAAGGCCAAATCGTGGGATCAGTAATAAATTCAAGCCAACATTGAGCAGGGCGCCAACACCATGGCTTAATAAACTAAGCGATTCTTGCTGGCTAATAATCAAATGTTGGCTAATAAGGCTGCGCACAAAAATAAAGCATCCCGCCCAAACATGGATCTGCAGCACACTGGCGGATGCGGCATAGGATTCACCAAAGGCGATGCGTAAAATGTCACTGGCAAAGACGGTCATCCCGATGGCGATCAGCACCCCGAGTACAAAAAATTGGCTACAGCGTTGTACCATCATCTGATAATAGCGCTCGGGTTGCTGCCATGATTTGACAAAATCTGGGTAATACCGCGCCGCTAATACAATAGGGATCACATACCACAGTTCAGAAATCCGTGATAATGCCACATACTGGCCAGTGGGACCTTCGCCCAGCATCGCTTTGATCATGACAATATCGATTTTGAGGTAGATCACCGAAATCACACCGGATAACCATAACCATTTGGCGCGTTTCAATAATGCCTTGGCGGCGGTGGTATCAAAAAAGTGCAGACGCAGCGCGGGCTGTTGTGGCGCATAGCGCCGAGCAAAACCATATTGAGCCACCGCGGTTAGCAAAAATTCGATCCCAACAATCAACAGCATCGTTTCAATACCGGCGCCTAAGAATAACGCTGCGACTCGCCATCCCAGAGTAAAAAATGAAATCAGCACTTTACTCAGCGCCACCGCACGAAAATGCCCGTGAAAATTTTGTTCATATTCATACAGGATGAGCGCAGTAAATGTTTGCAAGATGAATAAAGCTGCCAGTAGCCATGGGGCACGCATAAAATACGCCGGTTCAAACAGCGCAAAACCTAACAGCATCAGCAGCGCAAATAAGATCCCAGACCCCAGTCGTAGCCAAACCGCCGTCTGAAAGATCGCCTGATACGCCTGTTCTGCCGCTTGCTGTGCTGACATTGTGAGCGCAGAACTCGCGGGCGTTTGATTCGCGCTTTGCTGGGCATCATGTGCCATTTTTTGCACTAAGTTATTCAGCCCCATGTTGCTAAGTGGCGCCAAAAACGCCAGCCACGTCATGATATATCCATAACGCCCAAGCTCTTCTTCCCCCAAATAGCGAGCGATGAGAATGGTGACAATAGCGCCAGCACCCAGCCGTAAAAAACGTTCAGCCAGTAAGATACTGGCGCGCGCGGTGAACAGTTTGATGACCTTTTGCATGACACTCACTATGGGGTTGCAGGCGCTGATGGCGCTGTGTTAGGAATTTGGTATCATTTTAAACGGGGCTCGAGCTGCCATCATACTAGCCAAGTGTTTGACTCACCTGTGTCGCCAGCATGACGGCTCCGTGATGCAGGTATCAAGCTTGACGACGCCGAGCTTGCCGCCGTTTAAGAAAACGCGTGATGCGCCAAATGTATTGCAAGCACAATGAATACAAACTGAAGATCAATAAAAATCCAATCAGCATCACGATATCGGGCACCATCAGGTACTCACCGATCACGCCAATAGTGGCAAGCATCGCCGCTAAACTGCTAATGACCACCAGCGCTTGACGCGATGTTAAACCTAGCCGTAGGAATATATGGTGTAAGTGTTCTCGGTCAGCTTTAAAGGGCGACTGGCCCTTACGAATACGGCGAAACATAATCGCGACCATATCCATCAATGGCACTGCGATCAGCCATAAGGCGGTGACAGGTCGAAAGCTGGCACTGTCGCTTTGACTGCCAATCACCAGCAGCCAAATGACGGATAAACCAATCAGCATGGAGCCGGCGTCACCCATAAAAATCTTCCCTTTGCCACGGCCAAGCACGTCGAGGTTAAAGGCGAGATAGGGAAGTAAAGCGAACATAATCACCATGGGCAATACGGCATACTCCAGCTGTCCACCGATCCCCATCAACAGTGTCATGGCGAAAAAACTGATACCGCTAAGCATCCCGATCAAGCCATCAATACCGTCAATCATATTAAAGGCATTAATCGCGGCGATCACGGCGATCACCGTAAACGGAATGCCAATATAGCTTAAGTGGATATCGCCAAAAGCAAACAGATTACCAAGATTGGACAAATACAGATTCAGCCCATACACCATGGCGCTGCCCACCATCAGTTGCACACAGAGTCGTAGCTTGACACTCAAATCATAGTAATCATCAAATACACCCAAGATGACAATGGTGCCGGCACAGCCGAGGTATAACCAATGATGATCATAAGGCAGGCCAAAGATACTCAGGCTGGTGGCCACGCCTAAAAAAATGCTAATACCACCGATCAGCGGGATGATGCCAACGTGCTGTTTGCGACCTTTGGGCCGATCGACCAGACCGATTTTGTGGGCAATCGGCATCATGATTAAAATTGCCACGAGAGTTAAGGCGAAGGTGGTTGCAAACAAAATAAGGTGTTCACGCATAGCGCATCCGATATAAAAAACTGATTTGAAACAGCATTGTTGCCGATTATAGGTGAAGTCGCACAGCGATACTATCCAAAGGCGCGCCTTTTGCAAATTAGCATGCACTTGTCTGCTCGGTTTGCCGTTATTTTCAGCATTTTTCAACCATCTTATGCTGGATGACCATCAAAGCGCTACATTGGCGGTGTCGTTAGCTGTCATTAACCATGATCTATGTTTAGCGGCTAACCCCATCGTTATAATTTGGACAGAAGCTGCGCCAAAAAGGATACCGGACACAAGATGGACACCCATGCAGCGATCACATGGATACCAATGTAGGTTTTCAAATTTTTGCGAAGTTTATAAGTAGTTTTGCTTGCTGGGCGTGAAATATTACACGTAAGATCAGCGTATTGAATTTCGGGGAGTAGTTATGACGCCATCGCTGCTGGTGATCACCAATATGGGGCCAAAGCCGTCGGCACCCTATCAGGGGCAATTTGTTAAAAACCAAGTCGATGCACTAGCGGATCTTGCGCCTGAGTATTTTTTTATGCGTTGGAATAGCGATAGCCGATGGAATCGTTTATTCAAATACCCGGTGTTGTGGCTGCATTTTATATGGCAGGTGGTGCTGAGTCGGCGTCGTTTTGATATTTTGCATGTGCATTATTTCTACCCAACGATTTGGTTGGCCTTAACCTATCGTTGGCTACGTAACCCAAACGCAAAAATTATCGTGACCTTTCATGGCAGTGATATCTACTTATATCAACCTGAATCATCGTGGTATAAGTGGGCGGCGGCGCGCATTGATTATGCCATTTTTACCAGTGCGGCATTAAAGGCTCGTTTTTTCCGCCAAAACATCGCCAGTGAAGTATTGCCCGCAGGTATTCATGCCAGTTTTGCCGACTGCAGACCGCTTAGCATGCATGAGAAAAAATATGACCTGTTGTACGTGGGAACCATGGATAAAAATAAGGGAATGGATCGCTTGCAACTGTTACTCGAGCGCATGCCACATTTAAATGTCGCGTTGGTCGGCCATGGCCCGCTGCGACCGCAGTTGGCCCAGCTGGCGGCAAACAACCCCAACATCAATATATTTGAACCGGTCGGCCCCGAGCAATTGCGTGATTTTTACCAGCAAAGCCGGCTTTTTTTAAATTTATCGCGCAATGAATCTTTTGGGCTGGTGATGACCGAAGCCATGGCTTGTTTCACCCCCGTTCTGGCCACTGACACCGATGGCTCGCGCGCACAGTTAAATACGCTCTGGCCGAGTGCGGCTGCAAATTTGCAGGCATTGCTGCATGCCGCGCCAACACAGCATGCCGTGAATGGCTTTCGATTCGAGCAAACGGATGAAGCAGCGTGTTTAGCGAATTTGCAGACGGCAATTCAGCAGCTGTTAAGTTTACCGGAGCAAGACTATCAGCAGTTGCAGTTGGCAGGTCGGGCCAGTGCTGAGCCATTTTTAGTGACCACGATCGCAATTCGCCTACGGCAACTTTATCGCCAATAGGTGAGGGTGTTTGGGGTAGTTTTTACGTCATTATTACGCTCGGGACCTGTTAACCTGTCGTAGGCGATCGAGCATAGTCACGCCGATAAATGTTTGTACGAACGTTGATGGCATGAACCATCAACTTATCAATAGAGAAAACAGATGAATACACAACCAGAAATTGTCAACGTCGGCGGCCTTGATGTGATGGCATTTGCCAGTATGCAGCAATTGGTTGAATACATTGTGCATGAGGATGGCTCAGTGTTTGCCGGCTCAGCCATTGCCATCAATCCTGAAAAAGTCATGAAGGCACGCCAAGATGAAACGCTGCGTGCCATGTTAAACCGCGCCGAACTTCGCTACGCCGATGGCATGGGTGTGGTGAAAGTGATGCGCAAAAAACTAGGGCGCAAAGTGCAGCGCGTTCCCGGTTGTGAAACTTGGGAAGCCATTATGCGCCGTGCCGCCGAAAAACAGGTGCCGGTGTTCTTGGTAGGGGCAAAACCAGAGGTGTTAGCGCAAACCCAAGCGAAACTTGTGGCGTGGGGCGTACCGGTAGTCGGTGCGCAAGATGGCTATTTTACCGACGAGGCAGCGTTGTTTGCACGTATTGCACAATCTGGCGCCAAAATTGTGACCATTGCGATGGGATCACCCAAGCAAGAACTGTTGATTGAACGTGCGAAACAAACCATGCCCGATAAATATTATATGGGCGTGGGTGGTACTTATGACGTATTTACTGGTAATGTGCCGCGGGCGCCGGCACTTTGGTGCAAGCTGAATTTAGAGTGGCTGTACCGTCTTGTCGACCAACCATCACGCATCAAACGACAATGGGTATTGGTCGAATATTTAGCGCTTTATTTACGCGGCAAATTATAACAACCCAGCGGCAATGCACCGCCGTAGTCTGAGAACAAGATTTATGCCCCAGATGCCATTTAGCTCCAACGAAAGATACCCGTTGATCAGTGTCTATATGCCCACCTATAACCGAAGCCAAATGGTGCCGCGGGCCATTGAGTCGGTGTTGGCGCAAGATTATCCCAATTTTGAGCTATTGATTGTCGATGATTGTTCGCCCGATGATACGTGGCATATGCTGCAGCAGCGTTATGGTGACCATCCGAAAATTCGCTTGTTTCGACAGCCACAAGGGCGTGGCGCTTGTGCGGCGCGCAATATGGCGATAAAGGCTGCCGCCGGTGAGTTTGTTACCGGTATCGATGACGATGATGAATTTTTACCTGATCGGTTATCAAGCATGATGGCCGCCTATGACGATCAATATTCCTGTGTCTGTACCAGTTATTTCTGGGATTACGGCACCATGCGCAAACAGTTATATCCCGAACAACGCGTCATCGCATTGCCTGAAGTATTGGATGTGCATTGTTTATCCAATCAAGCACTGGTTCGCACCAGCCGTATGTTGGCACAAGGCGGGTTTGACGAATCCTTGGCGGCGTTTCAAGACTATGATATGTGGCTACGGATGGTAGCGGCTTATGGCCCAGCGCTGCGGTTGGGGCATGCCAGTTATATTGTGCATGTCGGTCACGAGCTTGGTCGAATTACCACATCGCCAAAACGGCTGAATGCACAAGCGCAGTTCGTAGAAAAACATCGCCATCTGATGAATGAGCGAAATCTACAAAATCAGGCCTTTTATCGGCTGAGTATGCAGCAATTACCATTTTCCACCTTAGAGCTTATTCGCAGCAGTCGGCATGGTTTGATTGAAACCAAGTTACGCTATTTTTTACGACTCAAACTGCAGTGGTTGATGGCGCTGCGCAAACAGATTTTAAATAAAGGTATTAAAGGAATATTTAACCGCAAATGAGTAAACACCCATCTGTGACCGCTGTTCTGCAAGAAGAACAGCAATTACTGCCATTTGCTGGTCAATTATTATGGCAATGGCGCTTTTGGTTACTTTGTTTTGTAGTTGCGGGTGCGTTAGGCGCGGCACTGTGGCAGCGACAGCAGCAAAGTTTTGTTACTGCGCGGCAGACCTTAACCATTGCCGATGCCCAGATTAAGCGTGTCGCAAGCATTTATCCCGCACTCCCGGCCAACAGTACCCTGATGCTGGGCGCACTGGAGATTGATGAATTGGTGCGCATTGATGCTGCCTTTAATGACGCTGCGTTTTGGCGGACGTGGCGACAAGATCCTGCGGTATGTGATGTATTAAGTAGCTGTCCAACGGGCGAGGCGTTAGCGCAAGACGCCGCGCGGTGGCAATCGCGTTTTAGTGCCGATCATACCCGTCGTGGTAATTTATTGGTGGTGAAACTCAAAGGTGAAGAACCCAATCAAACCAAAGCCTTGTTAGACAGCATCTTAGCCAGTGCGGCCATGCAATATCGTCAGCGTCAAATTGATCAGTTAACCACGCAAATCGATATCATTAGCGCCAGTTTATCGGCTGTGGTCGACACAGCATCGGTGGCGGCCGACCACCAAACAGCAACGGAGTCTCGTCACGACAGCGCGCCCTCCGCTGCGCCAGTGGCCAAACCGACGGCGGTTGCTGCTCCCGATGGTGCCTCCGATGCGGCGTTGTCGATAGGTGCGCGCGGTCAACTTGCGGCGAAATTAGATAGCTACCTTGCCGAACGTCACCTGTTACAGCAACCACAAATGCCGGTTTTTGCCGAACTCAGTCACATCCAGCTCAATTCAGCCAGTAACAAGGTCATGCGTGCCAGCGTCCTTGGTGCTCTGATGGGACTGATTTTGGGGGCTGTCTTGGCGTTATTATGGCCACGCGCTGGCCGTTTCGCACCGTCTAGCCCAGTGCTGAATCATGGCCATGCGGCTGACAATACGCGCACTGCTGAGCGTAAAGGTCATGGTTCAACGCTATGAGTTCGATGAGAACTAAGCCCGCATCCACCGCTTCCATGATGCCATCATTGGTTTTGCCACCGGCCGCCGTGCCAGGATGGCTTGATCTATGGATACTATGGATGGCGAAGTGGTTTCTTGCCGTCGATATGCTGACTGGCGGCTTGCTGCTCGGTGGATTGTCCGCGGCTTATAAATTGTGCCTACTTTTCTTGATGTGTGTTGCGCTTTGTTTTAGCTACTCACGTGCGGTCGTACTATTGCCGCTCAGTTTATTGCTGTTATTGCTGGGGCCAACCTATAGTCTGTTGCAGTACGGCCATATGGCTGGTTTTAGTTATGATGTGGGCATGGCATTGAAGCTGTTGTCCCTCTTGGTCGGGGTTCTGTACTTTGCTGAACTCTCACAGCGAGCGCCGGTCACAGCTCGGCAAGCGCTTTTTAATATTATGTTGTTTACCGCGGTATTGTTTGCCATCAACATGGCGATGGGCGCTTTAGGATTTGGCGCGACCGCCTACCAACCGAACGAATTTATTCCCAACGCGGCATTGGGTACCAAGGGCTTTTTTAAAGCAGCGAACGAAGCGTCAGCGTTACTGCTGCTGTTATCAGGATATTGGTTGGCGTGGAGTTTTCCGCGTTCTAAACCATGGTATGTACTATTTGCCGTTAGTTTTTTTGGTATGGGCGCATTAATGTTAACAAAAACCGGTATGTTGGGCGTGTTGCTACTGACGCTTGCCATTCCGTTGCTGCAATCGCGCCGTGTTTGGGGGCCTTATCGTCGAGTGACTTTAGCAAGCCTGGTGCTGCTGTTGATTGGCGCTCTCTTGGTGCTGTGGCTGTTACCCACGCTGTTATCGACACTGGGGGTAGGGCAGAAATTACTATTTACCTATCAACAACAAGGTCTTGTCGGTATTTTGCTGTCATCGCGTGACCAGTTTGCCATAGAAAATTGGCGGTTGGTAAGTCTGCATTTTGCGGATTGGCATCGCCTATTTGGGGTAGGTGTTGCCGCCTTGGGTTCTATCACTGATAAATACTTAGCTGAAATCGATCCTTTTGATTTATTGCTGTGGTTTGGTATGGCTGGTATTGGTTTTTACCTGTTGTGGTTTACGGCTATTCTGCGTTTTGCTTTGCATTATTGGCGCCGCCAACCGACCAGCACTGCCGCCGGATTGTTTGCATCGTCCGCGGTGTTGTTGTTAGTGGCGACCATGGCAGGCCATGTGCTGACTTCGGGCATGCTGTGGATTTGTTGGAGTGCCTGGATCGGCATGCTGGCCACAGAGATTGGTGGCTGTTCTTTGCAAGCGTCGTCAACCAGGAGCCAGTCCCATGTGGCGGAGTGATTTTGCCCGTAAATTCATGAGTAACTCTGTCGCGCAGGGCTTAAGTTTTGGTAGCCGCTGGCTATTGAACCTGGTGTTAGCACGTCATATGCTGCAGGCGGAATTTGGTGAGTTTAGTCTGCTGTATATGCTGGCAAATTTGTTTTATCCAACAATTGCTTTTGGTGTCAATTTTTACTTAATTCATCATGCAGCACAGGGGCAAAACATCCGTAGTTTGCTCAGTAGTTTGCTGATCAGTAGTTTTGTGTTTTTACTGCTCAGCGTCGCCACCCTTGGTTTGGTATGGTGGCAAGCCGGTGCTATTGCTATCGAACTCTACCTATTAAGTTTACTGATTGGTTTATTGTGGGCGTGGAGTCAAGGCATTTTCTGCTATCTAAAAGGCAAGCAGCAATTTGCCATTGAAGTGCAAAGCCAGTTACTTGGTGCACTCGTCACCATCGGCATTGCCGCTGTGGTATTTGTCTTTGCCATTGCCGACACCCACACTGTTTTACTGTTGGTCGCCTTAGCCAGCCTACCGGCGCTGGCGCAGGGCGTGCGGGCGATTTATCCGGAACTGCGACACTATCTAACCTTACGTCGCAGTGCTGAACACAAGCCTGCCGCCTGGTTGACGTGGCATGATTTAAAACAGCGTTGGGTATATGCCTGGCATGATGTTTTTGCGATTTACCTCACCAATATTCCGTTTGTATTTTTAGCCATTTTTAGTACCCTCGATGCCTTGGGACAATTTCGCAAAGCATTTATTTTGTTTATGCCTGTGACCTTGCTGCCCGTTGTATTCTCACAAGTATTGTTGGCTAAACTCAGTCTCAGTCAGGATCTTAAGAGTCAATGGCAGTTTTTTCGCCGCGTAAGTATCTTCACTTTACCCTTATTATCCTTACCTTATTTAGTGCTAGGTCTCACCGCAACTTGGTTATATCCGTGGTTACTGAATGAAGTGTATAGCGCAGAGACGGCGCTGATCAGCCATTTGGTGTTGGTCACACTGTGGCTGACGCTCGTTAAAACTTATGCCGAGGTTTGGTTAACCGCGTTAGGCTTTAGTCGGTGGCGTGCGATGAATGTCACTTTAATTGCCGTGTTGGGTTCCTTGGTGTACGTTTTAAATTATATGCAGTTATCCTCAGAGCGTGCGGCATGGATATTTATGTTGACCAACGCCACAGCGGTGCTATCGCTCATCGTGCTAAGTGCGTTGGCGTACCGGAAGATCGAGAAAACGCCGCAATAAAACCGAACGTGGACGTTTCGGTTTCATAAGCTTTTTTACATGGTAGCTTTTTACATGGTTGGCGTGTAGGCGCAGGCTTGCCGGTATAAATGCGAGCAGTTATGACAAGAGTGCTGTTGATTTCCATGTCAGCGCGCATAAAAAAGCCCGTACAGTGCCGACGGGCTTTTCACAACAAATCTTTTATACAACAGATGTTTTAGGGTGTTTTACTGGCGGCGCCACCAAAGGTAGCGTTCGAACTCGGGGGGCTTCGAAGTGATGCACTGTAGACGCCCCCATAGTCTTAGCCGACGACGTTAATAAAGACTTTATCGCCGATATTCATGCCGGCGAAGGCTTTGTGTTTCACCAACATCACGATGATATCAGCCTGCAAACCTTGTTCTAGGCTAACCAATTGTACTTTCGCGTTCAGTTTATTGGTTTCTTCAACATTAGGCTCGACGGCCAATACTTTACCATCGTAAGCATCAGCCAGTTTATTGACGATGTGTAGTGCTGGGCTTTCACGTAAGTCATCAATATCAGGCTTAAATGCCAAACCTAAACATGCGACAGTCGGTTTGTTCAAGCTATGATTGGCGATACTGGCCAGAATCTTTTGCAATACCCATTCTGGTTTAAAGTCGTTAACTTCACGCGCGGTGCGGATCATGCGAGCTTGTTCCGGCGCAGAATGCACAATAAACCATGGATCAACCGCGATACAATGGCCACCAACGCCAGCCCCTGGAGTTAGAATATTCACCCGCGGATGACGGTTGGCCATGCGGATCAATTCCCACACATTGATATTAAGTTTGTCGCAAATTAATGAGAGCTCGTTGGCAAACGCAATATTGACATCACGGAAGGCGTTTTCAGTCAGTTTAGACATTTCCGCGGTGCGGGCATCGGTCACTAAACACTCACCGGCTACGAAGGTTTGGTATAGCGCTTTGGCTTTCTCGGAACATGCCGGTGTCAGACCACCAATGATCCGATCGTTTGAAATTAATTCATGAACCACTTTACCCGGCAATACGCGCTCTGGACAGTACGCGACATGCAAATCCGGCGATGATGTGTCGGTTGGTACACTCAGATCAGGACGAATTTCTTTAATCCACTGACAAATTAGTTCAGTGGTACCGACGGGGCTGGTAGACTCCAACACCACCAAGTTGCCTTTTTGTAAAACCGGTGCAATGGCCTTTGTCGCGGCCTCGACATAAGACAAATCAGGCGATAAATCATCATGAAATGGCGTAGGAACGGCAATCATAAATGCATCGGCCGCAGTAGGGGTTAATTGCGCCGTTAAATAACCACCGGTCACTGCCGCATGTACCAATAAATCAAGTTCTGGCTCAACGATGTGAATTTTACCCTGATTGATGGTATCAACGGCTTTTTTACTCACATCAACACCGAACACGCGCAATTTGCGCGAAGCCAACATGGCCGCGGTGGGTAAACCAATATAACCCAACCCGATCACAGATACTGTTTTGATCATAGCGTCACTCCAATTGTTTGCTATTTTTTGCCATATGTTAACACAAGGCGATTGTCACTGTGACCACGCACGCACTGACAAACATCGAAAAAAAACGTTAGTATAATAGCTTATTGATGTGAGCTTAATGCTCAGTGAATGGAGTTCGACGTGAAAGATTTTTTAGAACCGTTTTTTTATCCACATAATATTTTTTTATGGGGGTTACTGCTGGCAACTTTGTACTATCGGAAAAAAGGCTTATTTATTTTATTGCTGTGGTTTTATGTGTTTGGCAATGGTTGGACTGCCAATCAAGTTCGACACTGGTACAGCGCACAAATCGCCACTGATATGCGGCCTGAGCGCATTGACGCCGAATTGGTGATGCTCGGCTGTGGTGGTGACCGCCAACAGATCCCTGAATGTGCCAAGCAACGTTTACAGCAATTGGCGCAATTAATGACCGTGCAAAATCCCGCACTGCCGGTTTATGTCACGACACGATACTGTCAACCTTATCTTGATTATCTTGCCAGTAGCCTACAACAGCAGCTGCCAGCGTATAGCCGCGTCGATGTGGTGGCGCGGTTGGGGCAAGTACAATGTTTTAATGGCGGCGACACTACTTACCATGAAATGTATCAGCTCACCACGCGGGTGATGCCAAATCAAGCCGTGTGGTTTATCAGCAGTGACTACCACGCCTATCGCGTGCGTCAGTTGGCTGCGCAGTATCAATTTAAAGCCACTGTATTTGCGGCGCGAAGCTCCACCTTTAAACCGGTTAACTGTGGGATAAATTGCTATTTGACGGTGAATTTGTCCAATTTTGATTTGTTTGCCAAGTTAAGTACCGAGTTTCTTAGTTTTGGTATTTATGACTGGACGAAACGTTGGACCGATTGGTATAAAACGCCGCCTGCGCCCGCGATAGAGTCCTAAGTGGCGGCGTTCATTGGCGCAGCTAATAAAAACGCAGCGTTGCGCTGCGTTTTATTGACCGACACCATAGCTAACGCATTATAAAATGCTTAGGCTTTGGCAATAATTTCCTGAGCCATAAGATCAGCAATGACATTGGTCGGTTGCTGTTCAGCATCGGCGCGACGGAAAATAGTCAGCAATGTGCCGTAGATTTGTTCCACTTTGGCGGTGGATTCGGCTTTATCGTAACCTTCAGGGCGCATTTCGAACCAAACGTTGATGATACCGCCGGCGTTAATTACATAATCTGGCGCATATAAAATACCTTTGTCGCGCAGCATCTGACCATGACGGCTTTCTTTTAGCTGATTATTGGCACAGCCAGCGATAATCTTGCAGCGGAACTGGGCAATGGTCTGGTCATTGATGGTTGCACCAAGCGCACATGGGGCGTAAATATCCACATCCAAACCGTAGATATCATCCAATGCAACCGCAGTGGCACCAAATTGTTCAACGGCACGTTCAACCGCAGCGGCATTGATATCGCTGACAAATAAAATAGCACCTTCACGGTGTAAGTATTCACACAAGTAGAAACCGACCGAGCCCAACCCTTGAATGGCTACTTTTTTGCCCTGTAAATCTTCGTTGCCAAATTTATGCAATGCGGCAGCTTTTAAACCGCGATAAGTCCCCAGCGCGGTGAACGGGGCTGGATTGCCACTTTTTCCCTCTAAACCGGCCACATAAGGCGTTTCCTTATTGACGATCATGATATCACCGGTGGTGATGTTCACATCTTCCGCGCTGACATAACGGCCGCTCAGTGAGTGCACGAATTTACCGAATTGACGGAATAATGCTTCTGACTTGATCGTTTTTGCATCGCCGATAATGACAGATTTGCCGCCACCCAATGGCAAACCTGCCATTGCATTTTTATACGTCATGCCGCGCGATAAACGCAGTACATCGACTAATGCATCATCATCTTGCGCATAATCCCACATCCGGCAGCCACCAACGGCAGGGCCTAACGCAGTGCTGTGAACTGCAATAATGGCTTTTAAACCAGTGGTTGCGTCGGCACAAAAAACGACTTGTTCGTGATTATCAAATTCTGGGTGGTTAAATAAGGCCACGTCTTGTTCTCCGTTTAAAACAGTGCGGTAGACCGCCTGTGAGTAGGGCGTTTTTAGCGCTGCGGAATGTACCATTTTGCTTGCCATTGCGCCACCGTATGGCAAAAAAAACCAGAGGTCAGGCCAGTGTATTGTCGACAATTTTGCTTCACGTGTGTTTAGCCATCGCCGTGGTTGCGAAGAAAGTTGCGTAGCACATGGTTTATTAGCAATGTCATGCTGGAAAAACAACCAATCACGCACCTCGCGGGTGACTTGGATTTTCATGGCGCTTGCACAGAACGAATCAGTTGCTTTAAAGTGTAATTTTTCAAGGAATGGCAGTAATTTTATGAGTGAGCAACAACGCCCTGCGGTAGAGGCCGCATCTCAAGATGCAGCATCTACGGTAGTCGATGCCACTGCACAAGGCAGTGACGTATCATCAACCGCACAACCTTCAACCTCAGACCAAGCGGCCGCCGATCAAGCCGCACAGCAGGAGTGGGTTCGGACCCAATACCAGAAAGCGGTAAAATATTTGGCGGAGAAAGGCGTCATCGCCCACACCGTATCACTCGCTAATAGTCGATATTTGTTACCCTATTTAGCGGTATGGCAACTAGAAGATGAACGTAAGCAAGGTTATTGGGTGATTGCCGGTGATTTACCGACCGATCATGTCGCACTGAGTGGTGCCAAGGATGCACGTGATGCGGTGCGGATGTTTTCGTTCCGCTGGCAGTTGCAGGCGGAGAATTTAATGCGGGCGGCAGTGCCATCGCAAACCACGCAAGACTTTGTCAATCTGTTGGTCAATCGCGCGCATGATTTGTACCGTCTGTATGAGCAGGATGACCTGTGGGGCGGCCCAGCCAGTTAGTACTAACACTCATGTAGTACGAACACTCATGATGAAGCCATCGCCACAAACGACATAAACAAAGGCATCCGATGGATGCCTTTGTTGTTTTCGGTCATGTTGATAGATTTCGCGCAACCTCGCCAAAGTTATAGGTTGTAACGCCTGAAATTATTCAATGAAGTACCAATAGCCCTGATTAATCAACATGGTAATGAATGCAAGCCGGGCATGATTTTCACAGAAATAGCGACAATCTTCTTCACCGAGCTGCGTTTGTTCGGTTAAACGGTGTACTGTCGACAATTCATCGTGCGGCAACACCATGGTGGTGCCATTAATAAACAACAAGATATCGGCGGTCGCGTCAGTCTGGATATAACAGCAACGCAAGCCGCCGGCGCGGGCTAGCACCGAACCTTCGGCTAAATAGTCAGCGATTTCATCCTGCTGGTAATGTGGATCAGGTTCACTTAAATCCAGCTCATGTTTGGCATGTGTGATGTAAGAGCCGAAGTAACGGTCAAACAAGGCGTCGTCGTTCAGTAAATTCAGCAGTTGTTGTTTGACTTCAGTACGGTCACTGCGGCTGATTTCGCCTTTAAAATCACAAATTTGGCGCTGTGGATCGGTAAAACGTGTTCCTTGGATGTCAGCATCAATCAGATAATCCGCCAAGCCGGTAATTAAATCTTTTTGTGCGGGGGCGCGAAATCCAACAGAGTAATTCAAGCTATTTTCCAGCGAGATCCCATCATGTGGGCAGCCTGGTGGTATATATAAAATATCGCCAGGTTCGGTAATCACATTGATACAATCTTGGAATGGGCTCACTTGCAGCAATCGCGGATGTGGGCAGTGCTGCGTCAAACTTGCATCAGGCATGCCGACGCGCCAATGACGACGGCCTAAGCCTTGAATAATAAATACATCGTATTGATCCAAATGTGGGCCGACACCGCCACCTGGCGTTGAGTAACTCACCATCAGATCATCGATGCGCCAATTTGGAATAAAGCGAAATGGCTCGATAAGCTGTGCTGCGTCAGGATGCCAGTGATCGACGGCTTGCACTAACAAAGTCCAATCCTGTTCGCCAAAGGAGGAAAAATCCTCAAATGGCCCTGTTTCCAGTGACCATTGGCCCTGTGCATTGCTGACAATACGTGATTCAATATTTTCATCAGTGGCCAATCCAGCCAGTTCATCTGGGCTAATAGGATCAACAAAATCGCGAAAGCCGCCTTTGAGTAATACTGGTTTTTTTTGCCAATATTCGGTTAAAAATGTCTCGATACTGAGGCCATTGAGATGCAGTTGCAGCATAGGTTATCCATTAGGGGCCGATAGCTCACCCCATTTAATTCATCACAAGTATCGCTATTGTACTGTCTTCGGCGACAGCTCGGTAGCTTTTTGCCGCGGACATATCAATGCAGCATCGCACTACAGCGGCTGTAGCCTGTGCGAAGCAAAAAGATATAACAAGATAAGCCTAGCGAGCTTCAGCATTTTCTGAAGCTCACTAGGTAGAGCAGGATTAATCCAGAATACTATCCACCAGGGCGATGGCATCGCCGATATAGCCGGCAGGTGTTAGTTGTAGCAGATCCGCTTTTGCCGACGCTGGCATTTCCAATTGCTGAATAAACAGGTGTAAATCAGCTGGGGTAATACGTTTACCGCGGGTCAGTTCTTTGAGCTTTTCATACGGTTTTTCAATACCATAACGTCGCATCACCGTTTGCACAGGTTCAGCCAACAGCTCCCAATTTTGGTCAAGTTCAGCCAGCAATTGTGCTTCGTTCACTTCCAATTTGCTGATGCCTTTTAGGGTGGCATGGTAGGCAATCAAGCTATAACCAAAGCCCACACCTAAATTACGCAGCACGGTGGAATCGGTTAAATCGCGTTGCCAGCGCGAAATAGGCAGCTTACTGGCCAAATGCTGGAACAACGCATTGGCGAGGCCCAAGTTACCTTCTGAATTCTCAAAATCAATTGGATTGACTTTATGTGGCATCGTGGAGGAGCCAATTTCGCCGGCAATAGTGCGCTGTTTAAAGTGACCCAGTGCAATATAACCCCAGATATCACGATCAAAATCAATCAAAATAGTATTAAAGCGCGCGATGGCATCAAATAATTCTGCAATATAATCATGCGGTTCAATTTGTGTGGTGAATGGATTCCATTGCAGACCCAAGCTGGTGACAAATTGTTCTGACACTTGATGCCAATTGACGCTGGGGTAAGCCGAACGGTGCGCATTGTAGTTGCCGACAGCGCCATTGATTTTACCTAAAATATCAACATTGGCGATTTGATCACGTTGTCGCTTTAAACGCATGTAAACGTTCGCCATTTCTTTGCCCAGCGTGGTTGGTGATGCCGGTTGGCCATGCGTCCGCGCCATCATCGGTACCGCTTTGTATTGCTGTGCCAAGGTTTTGATGGCGCTAATCAGTTGATCACAAAGTGGCAGTAATACGGTGTCGCGGGCTGTTTTTAACATCAGGCCATGCGATAGGTTATTGATATCTTCAGATGTACAAGCAAAATGGATAAATTCACTGACCGCCGCCAATTCAGGGATGGTGGCTACTTTTTCTTTTAATAAATACTCCACCGCTTTGACGTCGTGGTTGGTGGTGCGTTCAATCTCTTTAACGCGCATGGCATCGGCTACGTCGAAGTTTTCGACGATCGCGTCGAGCGCACGGTTGGCATCGGCGCTGAGGGTTGGAACTTCGGCGATAGCGGCAATCGTTGAAAGTTGCTGCAACCAGCGCACTTCCACGATCACTCGATATTTAATCAGGCCAAATTCGCTGAAAATATCGCGCAGTTCAACACTGCGGCTGCCATAACGACCATCGACAGGGGAGATGGCGGTTAATGCATTAAGTTCCATGAGCGCTCCTATA
>JACCDR012269244.1_pt1 | contig 26980 bp, 25 predicted proteins | sample 7446431 | NCBI WGS metagenome assembly JACCDR01 (sample SAMN15323443, study PRJNA562643) | freshwater metagenome | isolation source: river surface water | place: USA:Blue River Watershed | collected 2017-08-17 | reverse complement strand
TTTAGGAATGCCTGCATTTTTTGAGCGAGATGGTGCAAGTGCAAAGTACATCCTTGATCGTGGAATGGTATTATGGGGCGAAGATATGGAAGCAGACTTAGTCTAGTTTTTATATTTGGTGTCCCATTTAAGTCGTTTGATGTCAACAAAAGCTATAAAATAGACAAGTTTGGAATCTTATTTTTGGGCGCCATCAAAGCGCATGGAAATGTAGACAATAAGATCAACGAAAAATATAAAACAATGTTTAAAATGTTAGTAAATTGATTTGAAGTTGCTATGAGCTTATTTACTTATAGAATCAAAAACTGTAATTTTGGCGAGTCGCTCAAATTGACTGTTCCACCAGTCGTGGAAACCTCAATCATGCATGAGCCTCCTGCTGGATGAATACCGTACACGCGAAATAGTAAGAAGAAGCCGGAACCCTGGACGGTTAATTGGATAGGCGTCAACATGATCAGGCTTGTCGCTGTAATAAACTGGTTGTAAAACGTAAAACTGAGCGGCGAGGTATAGTTGCTGGTGCTTGTGAGACCTGTGAGCTCCAAGATGCCCGCTTGTGCGTTGACAGACCATATATTAGAGCTAAGCTGGGCAATCGAGGTTGCTTTTTGAAAAACAATCGGTATACCCATTGTAGCGATATTTGCGTCGGAAACAGTGACCAATGTCTTGGTACCGCTCGCGTTTGTATGTGTCATTGTCATGGAGCCATCTGCATTGGCTGCAGTCTTGTAATTATAGATACCATGCGACAGTGTCATAAACGTGCTAGTACCCGTCAAAGTCATACTGCTGCTCAACGTGTTTCCTGTGGCGCCAAAATTAGCAAAACGGGACGCGTTTGCGTACAAATCAAGCTGATTGAGACAATTGAGCCAAAGGTGCTGGGCAGCGTCAATACCTACGGAACAGTCTGACGCAACACTGCTCTGGTTGCTTTTCAGGACCACCAGTGTTCCAGTAGACTGGGTCCCAACCGATGGTGCAGCGTAGGTGGACCGCGTCCCACAGACAAGCGGCTGATTGAATGTGGCTGCTGTCTGAAATAGCGCATCCGTTGCAAAGTTTGTCAATGACGCAGACTGGGTCCAGACTGGTGTCAGGCCATTGTAAATGCTCACAATGCCAGACGTTGGCGTGCTAAACCACAAAGAGTCTGTCCCGCGACCGATTGCAATATCGACCGTACTTTTTGGATCTAGGACCAAGGCTGAGCCATTGGGTCTCACGCCATTGGACGCTGGTGCGCCGCTAGTGGAGGACAAAAAGATGGTGCCAGAGACGCCGAGATGATTAGAGCTGTACATAGAGTACAAGTTACTTTGCAGATTGGTACCTTGCGGAGTAGCTATTTTCGTAGCAGTCGTCTCTACTTGCTCGGAAACGAGCTTGTTTACTGTTAAAAACGTGTCCATTTCGTCATACATGGCGATGAACAGCTTATCAATCGTTTCTTTTTGCGGATCGACTACTTGTACGCCAGTACTGTCTATGACTCTGGATGTAATGTCTATATTCTTGACAGGAAGCGCCAGTAACTGCTGATTAATATCGGCAATAGTCGCTTTGATCGTCATGTTTGTTGGCGTAATGGTGCTGATCCACAAAACAAACGACATTGTGTTTCTCAATAAAGAGGATATATGAGTCATGTAATCTGCAGCGTTTGCAGTATTGACAGATACTTGGTCTAAAATGGCATAAACAACGTTTTTGGCGCCAACGACAAAGTTGCTATTGGCTGTACTGGCTTGGCTTGACGCAATGTCAACAATACCAGAGTTTGGATACGTGTGGTTGAACAGCATGACATTTTTTTCAAGGATTCGTGACTGGACCACATCTGGTACCTCTCCAGCCAAATCACCGCCTAAAATGTGCAGAGCAAAGCAGCTCTTGATAGCCCTTATTTTGATGTACGAATAAGTGGCTGGTCCAAATCCGATTGGCGTATACGAGGGACTGGTGACATTGGTGTACATTGTGTAATAGGCATTATTATAGTTGATCAATAAATGGATCATATTGCTAAATGTCTTGACATAGAGTCTGACCATACTTCCTGGGCTGTAAGAGGGTAGTACCTTTCCCGTTTGGCCTTCCAGCGTATAGGTGCCATCGGTTGCAATCGTAATCAGCTTGCCAAGAACTCTCATTTGTATACTAGACATGGAGGACACATGCACCTTTAAAAAGGTATTTGACACAGGTATATACTCTCTACCAACAAATCCAGTGTTTGTGACGGTCATTTGGTTATTTGCAAAGGAAGCTGTTGCTGTCCCTGTAAGTGTGTAGTATGCAGCGACAGAAGAGGCAAAGGTGTCCTCTGTTAGTAAACTCTGTTCATAATACTGGTTAAATTGTTCCCATTTCGATTTGTTCATACCCTCACAAATTTACATTCCTTAAATCGATATTGATTGGTCTCCGCTGTCGCATCTTTTCTGACAAAAGGCAACTTTTATTTTTTCGGGTTACCCCGTCTGAAAAAAGATGAACGTAAAAAAGGCGTTTGCTGAAAAAGTTTTATTTTGACTTTTGGTGGAAAAGATGCGACAAAGGAGACCCGCTCTGATTGGTCCGTATCTCTATAAATAAACCAATACCCCTTCTTTTTGGACGCATCTGATTGGCTCATATCTCGATAACTAGAGCACTTGTGTTTCATGTTTTCTGTCAAACGTCAAAATAAAACTTTTTCAGCAAACGCCTTTTTTACCTTCATCTTTTTTCGAAATGAAATCTCAAAATCGCAAAAGTTTGTCGCCGGGGTGAAAACATGAAACAAAAGGACGTTATTTATAGAGATATAGACCAATCAGCGCACGACTCCGTTGTCGCATGTTTTCTGACAAAAGGCAACTTTTATTTTTTCGGGTTACCCCGTCTGCATAAAGATGATCGTAAAAAAGGCGTTTGCTGAAAAAGTTTTATTTTGACTTTTGATGGAAAAGATGCGACAAAGGAGACCAATCAAGTAGGTCTAATTATTAGTCAATCTTTGACTTTAATGATTTAAAGTGATTCCATGCATGAGTAACAACTATGCTATTTCTGTGCAGGATACTATTGTGAAGAATGGCATTATCACCAAGAGCACGATTGATATGGATTACAAGAAAATAACAAGTCTTGATGACCCTGATGATGATTATGATGCTGCAAATAAGCGCTATGTAGACTTTTATGCAAACGCTGCGACAAGCGGTAGTGCACCACTGCCCGTCTCTGAGATTATTGTCTTGAACAACAACAGTTTCAGTACAATCACAAACGGCGGTACAACTGGTAGTTACTTGATCAGTGTCGTATCGCTCACAAGTGTAAATGGACCATGTGGCATTTTTATAATATCCAAACTAAGAAGCAATATGAGACCTGGATGGTCTCTGGTTGGACAGACGCCTGGGTTAAGCACACAAGAGTCCTTGGAAATATCGTGGCCATCTAATGGTCATATACAAATACGCAAGACAGGTGTCAATTATGATGGCTCCTATAAAGTCGTAATAAACAATACGTCGCTTTAAAGATATGTTTATTCTTCATCATGTCCATCACAGGAGATGCTCTTTTGACGCAGTGGCGTGAACAATTGGCTGAGTTGGCAAAGCAGTCTGAAAAGTCAGAGTCGTACTGGTCGTATACATATTATGGTCTAGCGATTCCTCAAAGTATTCTAGTTTCAACGCAGCTGGCATTGCAGTCCCTGTCTGGCAGCGAAACAGTCAAAACAGCTATTGCTACCCTTACCATGGTCCTCACCTCTCTGTTGCATATCTCTCAAAGCAGCAAGAAGCGTGCAAGATATAAACAGTTTTGCTTTGACCTGAAACAAATGATCTCCTATCTCGAAGTGCAACAAGTAAAAGGCCAGTACGACTTGGATGCTCTGCACCAGAAGATTGTCCAGATTATGAATTCATATCCAAACACCAACGTCGAATCGGCAAACTAGCACCAATAAGCGCGACACGTCGCCAAGTTGACACACACGTTATCTCCTTTTAGGCTATAAAATCGCAACAGACCCATCCATGTATGGTGAGACATGGAAATAGACCATCAATAGACCAACGTGGCAGGATTGCGTTGTTTGACAATGTCCGTGTGGACTACCGGGCACCAGACGCCTTGTTCTTTGACGCAATTCATTTCGTGACACATGGTCATCAAATCAGCCTCAGTGGCTTGTCCTACGATTCCTACGCGTCTGAACCAACCCAAGTGTACGCCGCACAGACCTGTAATACGATAGAGCCCAACCAAGTGTTGCAGTTTGATGATTTCTCTGTGACTGTGATCGATACCTTTTACTGCTACGGTTCTGTTGGATTTTTATTTGTTGACCCAACAAAAAACCAGCGTGTTTTATACCTGGGAAACTTCAACTACATACCAGAGTACCATGACATGTTCTTTGACCCGCTACCAGACCTGATTTATATTTACCCAAATACCTTGTCATTTGTACCATTGTCTAACTCGCTCATTTTTAAAAGCCACGAAGAAGTAATGATACTTGCCTTTTTACAAGAGGTTGAGCAGTGTTCCATGTACATTCACTTGCAAATAGAGTACCCGTTTCCCCTCGGATATGAGCGTATCTTTGAGTACTTGTATTTATATGGATTTCGAACGTATGTAAATGTGTTCATGTACCACTGGACCAGCATAAAGTGCTGCTTGCCGCCACTAAAACATCTAATGCTCTCTGAGATATTTGAAGAATTCAATTACAAGCACTGTCGCTTTCATCTGGATAAAGTCGATAATTTGGAATATAAGACAATCACAATTGGAAGTCGCGAAAAAGAAGACGCCATTCCATTTAATATCGACTATAGCAACTATCAGAAAGTAAAAGTGATGAATGACGCGTACGCAAATGGTTCAAATATTATGATGATTAGCTAAAAAGTAAATGGGATACCAAATTCATTTTATTTCATGTTCAAATTCGTCTCGAAAGTCTTGAGACACGTTTTGGTACTCGAAAATCGCACTTCATTTGACTTTGTGTTGAAATTCCAACAAAAAGTCTTCAGAAAGTTTCTGATATCTTGATATTACGTGCCATTTGACTCGATGTTCAAACTCTCTGATAAAGTCTTCAGAGAGTGTTTGATATTGTGATATACAATACCAATCGACTTTGTGTTGAAATTCTCGTATAAAATCTTCGTGAAGTGTTTGACACATTGTGATAAAATGCCAATAAACTTTGTCCTGAAATTCACGAATAAAAGGCTGTGAGAGTGTTTGTTTCTCTGATATCCAATACCAATCGACTTTGTGTTGAAATTCTCTGATAAAGTCTTCCGAGAGTGTTTGCTTCTCTGATATACATTCCCAATCGACTCTGTCTTTAAATTCTCTTATAAAGTCTTCAGAGAGCGTTAGCTTCCATGATATCCTGAACCAATCGACTTTGTGTTGAAATTTTCGTATAAAATCTTCAGAAAGGGTTGATGTATAAGATATCCATTTCCAATCGACTTTGTGTTCAAATTCTCTGACAAAGTCTTCAGAGAGTGTTTGAACCTCTGATATAATTCCCCAATAGACTTTGTGTTTAAATTCTCGTATAAAGTCTTCAGAAAGTGTTTGATTCCATGCTACTTGTGACCAATCGACTTTGTGTTGGAATTCCCGTATAAAGTCTTCAGAGAGCGTTTGAATATTTGATATCAATTTCCAATCAACTTTGTCTTGAAATTCTCGCATAAAGTTCTCAGAAAGTGATTGCTTCCCTGATATCCATCCCCAACTTACATTGTGTTGAAATTCTCTGATAAAGTCTTCAGAGAGTGTTTGACGACATGATATCCATATCCAATCGACTTTGTGTTGAAATTCTCGTATAAAATCTTCAGAGAGTGTTTGATCTTCTGATATACGCTGCCAATCGAGTTTGTGTTGAAATTCTCGTATAAAGTCCTCAGAAAGTTTTTGCTTCTCTGATATTTTCGTCCAATTGACATTGTGTTGAAATTCTCGTATAAAGTCTTCAGAGAGTGTTTGTGTTTCTGATATTTTTTCCCAATTGAACAAGTGTTGAAATTCTTTGACAAAAATGGGACACATGGCTTGTTTTTGTGGTATATTTTCCCAATCGACTTTGTGTTGAAATTCTCGTATAAAGTCTTCAGAGAGGGTTTGGCGCCAAGATATGGTATCCCAATCGACTTCGTGTTGGAATTCTCTGATAAAGTCTTCAGAGAGGGTTTGATATTCTGATATGTATTCCCAATCGACTTTGTGTTGGAATTCTCGTATAAAGTCTTCAGAGAGGGTTTGATATTCTGATATATATTCCCAATCAACTTTGTGTTGGAATTCTCTGATAAAGTCTTCAGAAAGTGTTTGACGACATGATATCCATATCCAATCGACTTTGTGTTGAAATTCTCTTATAAAGTCTTCAGAGAGTGAATAATATTTTGATATACAATACCAATCAATCTCGACAAGTTTTACGTATTCTTTGGCTACACGTGGAAAGTTTTTGTATATGCTCACAACGTCATAAACATTATCTTTGGATATAAAACGTTGAAGTATGATATGTTCTTTGATTTCTAATGGTATTTTGGTCATATCCACGTTTCTCCAAAATGGCGTCTCCATGAGTTGCAAAAATGATTTGTTAAATTTATATTTCTTAGGGATCAATCTTTAAATTAAACTTGATGATGAAATGACAAACTTGCACCAAAATTGTTTTATTAAAATAAATACAAACATTACTTGATTTAAAGGAAAATATATTCTTGTTGAGCGTTTATAGTCTTATGAATATTCATGGATTTTGTTCTAACTTGCAATCGCGAGGAACAATTTCTTTCATAAATGGAAATTCCTACGAGTATGAGTTCCCTGCTTACATCATTAGAGTAAATCGAATTAATGCTGACATTGTACGAGTTTCATTTCAAAATCTACAAAGAATTGATATTCCTGTACCATCCCAAACGTTTCACCATGATTTACAAACTAATGAAATTTACAATGATTTCAATGGCAGCTTTTTTGTCACATGGAATGGTCGCCATGAAATTATCACCAATGGTGTTGCTATTATTCAATTTAACAATCAACGACAAGTGAGTGTTATGAGTCACTGCGAACATTGGGCTATGCGTGATGGAGTTGGACGTCTTCTTCACCAAGATGGAAAAAGAATTGGTGCCAATTCAAGAGATCCTTTACTTGTCGTCCAAGCAAATGAAATTGATCCCAAAGAGGAAGAACATCAAATAAAATTGCTTTAGTCTAATTTTTACATTGAGTGTAAAAGATGGGACACGCGATCTTTGACATGATCATCTATTTTTTCGTTATAGCGCAAATGCCCCAATTGACTTTGTGTTGAAATTCTCGTATAAAGTCTCCAGAAAGTGCTTGATTACGAGATACCCTATTCCATTTGACTCGATTTTCAAACTCTCTGATAAAGTCTTCAGAGAGGGTTTGCTTCTCTGATATATACTGCCAATCAAGTTTGTGTTGGAATTCTCTGATAAAGTCTTCAGAGAGCGTTTGTTTCTCTGATATCCATTTCCAATCGACTTTGTGTTGAAATTCCCGTATAAAGTCTTCAGAGAGTGAATAATATTTTGATATACAATACCAATCAATCTCGACAAGTTTTACGTATTCTTTGGCTACACGTGGAAAGTTTTTGTATATGATCACAACGTCATAAACATTTTCTTTGGATATAAAACGTTGAAGTATGATATGTTCTTTGATTTCTAATGGCATTTTGGTCATATCCACGTTTCTCCAAAATGGCGTCTCCATGTGTCACAAAAATTTGTGTAATTAAGCTTTCAATTTTGTGGCGAGAGAGTTTGAATATAAAATTGAGAGAAATAAATTTTGTAATCTGTAGTTAATGCCAGAGTCTCTTGTTGATGCTGCCAAGGAGCTGCTAAAAGACACAAAAGAGTGTTCCTGTTTATACAAATTTTTACTAACTCAGAATCCGGTAACTTTGACCAAACAAATGAAGCTAGCTGTCCCAAAGTCACTTGGATCCCATGGGTGGCCCTTGTTACTCAATTACCTCAAGCGCCAAAAGGCCCAGCAAACGCCATTATTCCAAACATTCCTAAAGCGGTTAGACGAAATGGCATCTGTTCCGTCCTGCGCAACGATAGACACAAGTGACAAGCTCGTACTTCAGCGGTTCGTTATAAAGGGTAAATTACCAGCTAATACTGATGCTGCAATTACTTGTCTAACAAATGTACAGATGTGGATCGTCCCTGATCAAGAGATCCATTTTCTTAAAGTGACATCAAAGAAAACGTTTTTGGAGCAGACCCTACTCTACTTGCGGCAATTTGAGACTGACCAGGAATTTGAGGACAAATGGGATCATGTCCATACCTTCATTTTAAATGCCATCGCCAGAATGCCAGCAACAAGAGCCATTCTTATTCTCAGTGAAGCTCAGAAAACCGAGCATTCGTTGTCAAGCTACTTGCTGCACTCAATATCAACCATGGGTTGCTACGAAACATGGGCCATGCTGGTCTTTTTAAAGTATGGGCGCGACAAGGACCATTTTCACGATATTCTAACAAACGAGCTAAAACAATCGCCAAGCTGCGACCGATTGTCACGATACATTAGTGAATTTGCCGAGCAACTGGATGTACCCCTCGAAACGTGACCTATGAAATTTTTCAACCTTCCATTTGATGTTCGTCAAATCATCTTTGTATATGTCTTCCATCCTAGCAATGCAAATTGTATGCGAACCATGAAGATCCTAGGACCACTTTTGTTTAGACAATTTGTAGTAAAACACTGTAATGATATGGACGTTAATTCATGGAACGACATCATTTCTAGTCAACCCATTTGCCTTGAATTATTATGGTGTCTTCATGATCACATTCACTATCCTTGTATCTCATCCAATCCATGGTTGCCTACAAGTGTGATGCACTTGTGTCACAATAGGCTAAATTGGACACATGTCTCTAAATATAGATGTGTCCCATTTAAAACAGATGAATTGTTTGTATTTGCGGATAGATTAAATTTTGCGTACATCTTATTGAATTCTGGGCTCACCAATGAGCAATTGGATATTTTTATGACGAAAATTGATTGGACAGAAGTGTCGTTGCTTATTGAAGATTTTGATTTGATGGAAAAGTATAGTATGTACTTGGATTGGTTTGTCTTGTCTAGTCGAACCATTTACCATAGCATACAAGACATTGACCGCTTCAAAAACTATATTGTGTTTGATCGCTTGAGTATGGATGTCTTGGAGCGAATTCCTCGAATATTGACAAAATATGCTGAAAAGTTAGATTGGTACATGCTCTCATATTGTTATCCATTTACGCATAAGCAAATTCGTATGCTAGCACCATATATACATCGTCGCTTATTTCAAATGAGAAGAGATAGCGTGGTTTATAGTATGGGTGATTATTTAAGATTTTTTCAATATTTAAAGTAAACTATATTTTTTTTATTCGATCAAGAGAGCTTGTTCAAGCGATTTGTAGCTGTGTTCCGGTAGGTGCCAGTCCTTTCAGACTTGATGCACCTGCCAGTGTTGATCGAGTGTACCTGGCCTACTGGGCACTTGCGCACCAAAATTGTTTCGTAGATACTGTCGTCTGAAACCTTGCCTGTCTTTCTATACTCTCGATACGCTGCAATGTTTTGCTGCAGGGAGGACATTTTTTTTATTGTTAATGGCATGGAAAAAAGTTTATTAGAGCTTGGGTTATTGAGTATAATTATGATAATCGCTGGAAGCTTGCTAGCTGTTGGTATCCTACAGCTGATAGGTGGCTCCAGATACAAAGCCATTTTCTCAGACGACGACCTCGTGTGCTCATCAGTTCAATATATTAGTGGAAAAAATACAATGCCAAAAATGGACAGCTTTTTCGACACCATAGAACAGGTCGTCGAAAACAAGCACTGTCTCAATTCCACAGGATTCACGCTCAATAATAAGACGTATGCGCTTCAAGTGAGCCAAACTTAAGTAAGTAAAAAAAATTTTTTAGCAAATGCAAGAGATGGAGTATAAGCCTCCCATTTTTGTACCAGGTCTTACAAAGCCGTTTGAGTACCAAAAGAGCAACCATTTCAGAGACTGGGTGCTGCAAGTGCAGTCTAAGCAGGCAACGTATATTCCAAAGCACGTCATCATCACCGTGCGCAAGGAGCTCGACGCGCTGTGGATCACAGAGCCCAAGGACGTCACATACAAGATCATCCGAAACATACTCAAGCGCATGAAGCTCTCAAAGTATTTTGAGCACATCCATTATATTCAGTCTGTCCTTACAAACGCAGAATTTACCATCCCAGACCACATTGTGCAGAAAATGTTCAACATGTTCAAGGACATGCAGGAGCCTTATGAGCGCTTAAAGCCCAAGAATCGCAAGAGTTTTTTCAGCTACGAATTTATTTTGCACAAATTTTTTTTGGTACTCGGATATCCTGAATATGCAAAATTATTCAGACTGCTCAAAGGCCGCTCCAAAGTGTACAAGCAGGAGCTCGTTTTTCGCATGATATGCGACGAATTGAAATGGTCTTACATTGCTTCAGTGTAACACCAATTTGTCGCTAGTCTAAGTGTATCTTTTACATCTCCTAATGCCAGCCTTGTCCATGTCCTCTTTAGATAGCGACCACAGCTTTAGCACCATGGGAGATGCACCAAAGCACCGCGCCAAGCCGTTTGACTGGAATATGGCGTACATCAAGTGGATGATCTTATTTGTCATCGTTACCTTGGTATTATTATGCCAAGACGTTTTTTTAGTAACAATAAAAAGAACATCACACGACCTGCTAGGCGCAATGTCATTGGGAGCATTAATTGTAGGTATTTACTTAATGGTCAACTCAATTGAATAAATACATTTCAAACACTTTTTCAACATAATGCGAAAAGGCGCTTTTAAACGGTGCTGTTTTACAAAACCAGGCTTCTAATGGTACATAATCAGGGACTTTGTCTAAAATGACAGCAAAGTACAATGGCGTTCGTCCAAATACATCTACTTGGTACCACGCGTCTTTTGGTACAGTTTTTATAAACGCCTCTGTGAAAAATTGCTTTGGCTGGGTCTTTATAAGAATGTGCAGCCACGTCTGACCATACTTGTTCTTTTCATGTCTGTCTCTGCGTGGCTCTTGGCAAAGAGGGCAGCAAGAGCAAGCATATTTACACATGTCACAATACAAATGTCCACACTTGAAAGGCATCGACGCGACTTCTTCAAAGTCTTCCATACAAATAGGACAAGTCTCACGAATAAATACACGAGTCATGACAGACGGTAATTTACGTTTTATATCCTTAGAAGCGCTTCCACACATTTTGATATTATGGGATGCAAAACGTCATTTATGTTAAGCATTTTAATGTTATGGTGAGATGGCTGTCATTATAAAGTCGTTTATTGAAAGAAAAGTGAAATCGCTCAAACGACGAGAGAGGCTGAGAAAAATACAGTTGACGACATTAGATGTCTTTTGTGCGATGCTCACTATTGTAATTAACGTGTGCACATTTCTACAAATGACAGACGTCAATTTCTACCTGTCATCGTTTAATTCCGTCACAGCCTTGCTGCGCATGATTGTAGCCCTCATCCCTACAAAAGAAGGCAGTGTAAAAGACCTAGAATATCTTCTACACAATATCGAGCAGAAAACAAAAAAGGAAGTAATTGAGGCCTACTTGGATATTACTGGGCAGTTGTTGCCTATACCAATAGCGACACCGGATGACGCCTTGGTTCACGAAGCGCATCGTCTTAGAGATATTGATTAAGTAAATCCACATGATGTATGACGTCTTTGCTTCATTGGTCTATACTTGGCGATTGTTTCACAACCCCGTCTAATTCGACGTGCTTGGCGCTACATAAACCAGCTTAATCCCAAAAAGCTTGATGCACATGGAACTCAACGCAAAGACCGCCAAGTCGGCCATCAAAAAGGCACTAGAAGATTGTAGTAAATTCAGATATGACACCAACGATGTCATTGGTCGTGCCTTTATTACAAACTACCAGAAGCGCGGAAAATTTGAGAGCTGGAGTTTTGTAATGGATCTGATGAATATAATGAACAGTAATGACCTCATATATCACGAATGGCTACCTGAACAGATGCCAGTCAAGCCGTACTTGGATATTGAGTGGGAAAGTAACAAAAAAAACATAGATCCAAGCGTCGTCGTCGCACACCTGCGCCAGGAAATCCCAGTTGTTCTAAGAGAGAATTGGGACGTTGACATTACAGATGGCGATATTTTCATATCAGAATGCTCGCGCACTCTTGCCAGTGGTGCCATAAAATACTCATTCCATGTAATCGTGTCGACTCACGATCCTGTGCTGGTGTTTGAAAACAGTGTTTTTGGTAAATATTTTGCTCAGCAGGTCAAGCTAGCCTTTGACAGAAATGGCCTTGATGGGTCCATCATTGATTTGGGCGTGTATAAACGAAGTCAAAACTTCCGCCTCATTCACAACCGCAAAGTCGCAAATAATATCATTAGCGATCCATTTGTTATCAGAATGCACGACCTCAATAATCCTACAAACGAGCAATTTAGGAGGCTCCAAGATCCTAAAAACTACATCGTCACCCACTTTGGCGATTCAGAGCTGCAAATGCTGCCAGTGGAAGAAACTGCCGACCAAATGACATATAACCAGTTTAGGGAGCAATGCGATGTGGAACATATACCATTGGAGCACTATGACTTTGTTATCAATGAAGTTAAGCGACAATTTCACCCGACCGCATATATTGAGCCCAGTCAGCCCCACAATGGGTTTATCCACTTTAATTATGCTAACAGAAACGAGCCGTGCTTTATTAATCCCATGTATAAACACGCCAAGCTGGGCTTTTTTGGCTACAATGTACCTGGTAAAGGATTTTATGTGGGCTGCTTTAGCGAACGCTGCTCCAATAGCAGTGGTAAAAAAATAACAAGAATATTGGCCAGACTGCCGAGACCTGTCCAAGAGATTCCTCAAAACTGCAGGCCCGTTTCTCGAAATGAATCTGAGTTTGACGTTCCGATTGATCTCTTGTCCAATGAAATCATGAGAGGCTACAAAGGATTACTGACGATATTTGTAGAAATGTATTCTAAACCGCAAAAGCGGATTATTGTATTTAATAACTGTGTTTACTTTTGGAATGGGAACATATGGCAGGAGGACACTGTCAACTTTCTATATGCCCTTTTTCCACACACGCTTGTAAATGTCTTGGAACAATTTAGGACCTTTTTGCAGACCATGCAGGAATCTAGCGAATTTGTCACAGTAGACGTTGATCAGGAAACCAAGATCAAAAAAATCAATAAACACATCACAGCACTCGAGTCTTTTGTCGTCAGCCAGTCGCTACAAAAAGCGATGCAGTATGACTTTCACATGCCAGATTTTGGCACCAAGCGCGACAGACATCCGGGTTTTTTAAGCATAAAAAACGGGCTCCTCGATTTGCGCACTGGTCACGTCCGTCCAAGACATCCAGACGACCTGTGTACTGAATTCTTGGACATTGAGTATGATCCAATGGCAGACTGTGGCAATATGGATCGATTTGTGCGAGAAATTCTGTCAAATCCAGACGGTGAGCGACCAGAGCTCTACGAGTTTTTTAGGTGGCTGGTTGGCTACATTGTTAATGGCGATCCACATCGAAAGATGTTTTTTGTGTTTTATGGACCAGGTGCCAACAATGGAAAATCAACCATTTTAAACGTGCTGTCCAACATCTTGGACTTTTACGCGTCTCCAATGGACTCGACCGTTTTGTTTGGCACGTCCAAAAAACAAGTCGGTGCAGCAACCTCTGAACTTTGCCAGCTTGATGGAAAGCGCTTAGCAATGGTCTCTGATATTGATAGCGACTCAAAACTGAATAACATGCAAATTAAGACGCTGTGCAGTGGTGGCCAAGACGAGATTAGTGTACGGGCGTTGTATCAAAATGCAACTAAAATGAAACCAAAATTTACAATCATTGTCAATACCAACTCTCCATTTTCGTTTGACGCATCTGAGAGCGCTTTGAGGAGTCGTTTGTGTGCTATACCATTCACCATGTCGTTTGTAGAAAATCCGCAACATGAGACAGAACGGCCAAAGGTTGCTGGACTAGAAGAGCAGCTCGTTGGCACTGAAACGGCAAGAGAAGGCGTCCTAAAATGGATAGTCGAATGCTGCAAGGACTACTACTTTGTCAACAAAACGTGGCCTATCCCACAAGTCATTAAAAACGAAAATCAAAAGTACTACGCCAACAGCGACCACACGGTTGACTTTATCATGCAAGTCTTACATCATGACAGACGCGTTGACTCACAAGGTCAAATTAAGAAGCTGTCGTTGCAAAACGTTTGGAGATTATATGAGCGATTTTGCCATAGAAATGGCGACAAGCCTATCGGAAAAAAAGCCCTCAAATCCAAGCTGAACATGATGCAGTTCAAGGTCGAAAACGACACGATTTCGTTTGCAAGACTAGACGAGCAAAAGCAGGCGCAAATACTCGATTACTAAAAGTAAATTTTTTTTGGTCGTCATTTTTTGCTGCGGGGTCCTCCTTGATACATGAAAATCATTTCTTCATTGAGTACCGCTGAATCAACACTCGACATCATTTTAAACTATATTAGTACACATGCAGACGGATATTATAGCTTGGACGACGAGGAGAAAACCATTATGCTTGGCAAGTGTGATGAGATAACTGAAATTATCAACACGGTTGTTGAGTCATTTCATAGCACGCGCGGAACTGATAAGATGTCGTTTTACATGCGCACGTATAAGCGAGTGTACAACATGGCAAAAAATCTCGAGCCATCCTATGAGCACCAGTGTATTGGACTGTGTTCCTTTATTATTGCGTTTTGCAAGACTGCTCTTAATACTTCTTATTTATCTGTAGATATTATCGACGAGATAAAAGACATTTTAATGGTCATAGGTAGCATAAAAAAGGAAATAGACTGTGCACAACAAGAGAATCACATCTTTATTAAGAAACATTATATAAATGACTTGTTTGCACGACTGGTTGATATTGGACACACGGTTTGTAAACTTGCGCTAGTGACCCTACCTGTACAAGAGGCCAAACGATACATTAAGAACATTTACAAAAAGTCTAAATTGGTGCAAACGTCGCTCGTTCAAAAGAAGCTCGAATTAGCAGCCGAATATATTGTCAGAAATTGCTTAGAATAAATTCGTTTTTATTACTAATAAATACGTCGAAGCCACAAAAAGGCATTGTCATAGGTCAGCGTGGTGCCATTTGGGCTCGCCACGTCAAATGTAAAGTAGTAGTCTGATCTTTCAGGCAGCTGAATCGGAAACTCGTCTCTTGCTACAAACGTATCGGCTTGCACCGCTTTTGTCAACCGATTGGTCGCTATCACCAGATTATTGACGGTCATCTGAAAGCTGTAGACAGAGTTTGAATTCGCGCTTGTGAGTCTACATCTGTAAGAAATAATATACGTCCCACCAGGGATTCCTGGCGTCTGAAGGTAGCATTTTGTGACAAAAGACGTACTCGTTATAGATGAGACGGTGAGATCTGTGTCCACAAAACAGTACGAGCCAAATGGCTTGTCAAAGTATATGGCGTTTACAGGCAGCCCAATTTTGATCACCAAAATCGAATTTGCACCAGGGCCTGTGGTTTGAAGCGCGCCAGTTGTCGATATACGAAAGACTTGGCTCTTTATCGTTTGTCCAGCACCTAGCGCCAGTGACGTGTGTGAAAAGGTAGAGTTTGTGTTTGCCGTCGTTGCATTTGGCGCAACGTAGCACTGTGAGTAGCAGCCGTTAATCATGTTGAACCCTCTAAGCAAGAACAGCTGTGGCGACGCGGCCGCGTTGGTCGTGGTCTGGTACGTGTTTGTTGCAAAGACCCAATATAATCCATTTGTCGGTACTGTAATTGCATTGGCACCAATCGTGAAGCCACCGACATTTGCGACTTGTGTGTACGTCTGATTGGCTGGAGATGTTGTGAGTGTCTGCGTCGCTGCAGTCGCGTACGCGTACCCGACATTTGACTGTCCATTACTGGTGCTGCTCAAGTATACAATGGTGCACTGACAGGCATTTGCTACCAAGAAGCAGTTTGCAACAGAGACCGTTTGAAACGCCTGCACCTGGACAGTAGAATTTGCGGAAACGTTGTTTAGCAAGACTGTATTGCTCGCAGAGTCATATTCATTTATCGTATTTAAAATGTAACAGTCTGCAGTTGGACCAGTCGCCACGCCGTTGAGCAGCACTCTTGTACGAACGACTGTGGCCGTGCTGACAGCGCCTGAATTGACTGCACTTAGCTGGTAAAACAAAATGTACGTTCCAGCAGTGTTTAGAGTAATTGTTGCACTAGTATTAGACCATGTGTAATTTTCACCAACGATCCTACTGGTGTTAAATATGACAGACTGGGGCGTTGTCGTCAGAGAAAAGGAAGAATTTGAAGTGCTATACACGTCCAAGTAGGACGAGTTGTCATTATAGTCCAAGTTTACTTGGCACGCGGTCAGCGTCACGCCAAATACTCTAGGTGTGACCGTAGATACACCTATAATAGATCTCGCCTGCACTCTAATCTGCGCACCTCTAGCATATGTCTTGACATACCACACGCAAGTCGTGTCAGTTGGATTTGCAGTAGAATTACACATGACGTAGCCATTTGTCCCTGGTACCTCTGAAAACGTCCCAACGCCAAGAGGATCATCTGAGACTCGCGTATTATACGTACCAGCGCTCGTAACAGCGGTCGCCGTCAAGCAGACGCGCGCCATAACCAAATACGTACCAGGATGTGTCACAAACATTGTCGTGTTGTCTAAACGAGAAATACCACCATAGTTTGTTGGTTCTCTGATTTGGTCAAATGGAATATCAGTAAAAGACGCGCCAATTGTTGGGACAGAGGTGCCATAATGCTCTATATTGTACGCCACTTCAGGTCTGCCCCAAACCAGCCCAGTGTCACTGTGGGCCAGCGAATACAAGTTTTTAAAGTTGTCTCCAGCCGGCAGTCGCGTCTGTGTATCCGTGGCGCTGCTGAATGTCGCCAGATCGCCCTTTGTGGTGATAGGCTGATACGTCGTGACGGCGCCCGTACTGTCCTTGGATTTGAGCAAGGTCTCTGTTGAATCCACATAAAGCAACTCACTGTTTGCTAGAGTGTTGTTCGGCTCTGCAATAGATGGTAACAGCATCATACCACTAACTACCTTGTCCTGTGTCGCAATTCCACCAGCAACAAGCAGTGCGCCAGACGTTGTTGAGGTGCTCGTTGTTGTATTGGAAATAGTCGTCACGCCAGAAAAGTTTGGTGCATTCGACACGGAAATCACACCAGACAATATAGAAATATTGGTGCCAGCCGAGTAGGACTGGACTGGATTGCCGCCTACAGTGAGATTAGAGCAGTAAATAGCGCCAGTCACCCCCAGACCGCCCTGTATCTGGACAGAGCCGGTTGTTGTACTGGTCGCTGCCGAGTTCTTGGCAAAGATGGTTGTGTCATACAAAGTAGTTGATGTACCCAAAGTGTTTGCGTAAATTCTGTCCGTATAAATACTGTAGTCGACGGCAAGTGAGCCGTTTGAACCGTCTGGTGAGTCCATAATAGCAAAGGTTCCCTGGAAAGTCTGGTTTGCAATCTGATTGTCTCTCTGACTCATGGTACCTAAGTGGAAAATTTATACTAGCTAAATGAGCTTAGCGGCGCCTTGGGTCACCTCAAAATCTGGAAAAACTGCTCACTATTACTACACAAACTGGGCTACCTATGGACGAAACTACCAAGTGGCTGACATTCCAATGGACAAAGTGACTGACATTGTTTACGCATTTTTTGACGTGCAAGCAGATGGGACTTGCAAGTCGGTTGATTCTTGGGCTGATTTTGAAAACGGGTTGAGTGGTAAAACGCAAATTCCACCAACCAACACCTGGGACTCGCCAAAAGAGCTGTTGGGCAATCTCGGCCAGTTTAACAAGTTACGTAAATCTGGTAAGCAGTTTAATTTACACTTGTCCGTTGGAGGCTGGACGCTCAGCAAAAACTTTAGCCCAGCTGTCAGCACACAAGACAACAGACAGAGATTTGTTGACAGCTTGAAATCACTGTTCAGCAAGTATCCTGGATTGTTTAACGCGATTGACCTAGATTGGGAATATTTATCAGGGAACAATGTCAATTATGGCAACGCTGGAAACTTGACAGATCCAAAAGATCCTGAAAATGTCATTATCTTATTGAAAATGTTGCGCCAACAACTACCTGGCTTCAAATTGAGTTTATGTATTGGAGCAGCGCCAGAAAAATGTCAGTTCCCAGTCAAGGACGTCTGTGAACACTTGGATTTTTTAAGTGTAATGGGATACGACATGTCTGACGGCAATTGGTCAGAAACCATCACTGCGCATCACTGCAATCCAAGAAAAAGCAGCTTTGGTAAATGGAGTAATGAAGCGGCTGCAGACTTTTTCATCAGTCAAGGTGTACCTTCTGAGAAAATATTGATTGGTGTGGCTATGTACTCTCGAGGATTTTCAAATACAGAAGGTATAGGAAAACCAGCGCAAGGGGGGTCTTCTGATTTTGAATTCGAGGTTGAAAAGGGCATTGTACCTTTTAGAATGCTTCCAAGGCCAGGTGCAACTGAGACAATCGATCCAGAATCTAAAGGAGCATACTCATATGACCCGGTGAAAAAAATCGTAAACACCTATGACAATCCAGAGTCTGTAAGAGAAAAATGCAGAATTGTGTTTGAGAAGAAATTAGCGGGTGTTATTTGTTGGGAAATTTCAGGTGATATTCGCGACGCAAACAGTGACAGATCATTGGTCAATACCTTGTACAAAAATCTGTTGATTGGCAAACCAGCCGATGTGCCAGTTCCTGGCAACCCAGCGCCAGCTCCTGCGCCAAAACCTACAAACCCACCACCAACTAATCCAGTTCCTACACCAAAACCAACCAATCCAAACCCAAAACCAAACAAACCTGCTGCATGGGCACCATGGGTCAATGTAAAAATTGGGGATATTGTCACGTATAATGGATTCACATACAAGTGTATTCAAGCGCATAAAACACAGCCAGACTGGGGGTGTAGCGCTACACCGGCCCTATGGATGAAATTATAAGTAAAATATTTTTATTCATTCATTTCATTAAAAAACTGAAACTGTCATAATCACGTCAAATATAAAGTAACTATAACATACCAATTCCAAATAAGACATGAGCACTAACCATCAAAATATAATAACGAATTTGTCGCCATGTATACATTACTTTCAAAAAATATTAAAAATTATTTTAGTACTCCTCGAAACATGTTCTCTTGCGACATTTGTCAATGTGAATTTGAAAATAAAGAGGACATGGTACGTATTGGATCAGGATTGAGTATTCAAAGACCTAATACTGGTGGGTATAGTCATTATGCGGGTCACTCAAAATACAAATGTGGGTCAGTGTTTTTTGGATGTATTGATTGTTTCCAAAGTTGTCGAGACAAATTTGACACGATTCTTCAAGAACGTTTGAGACGATCCGAATTTCAGTCTGATGAGGGTGGTAGCTTTTATGTATATTATTATGTCTATTTTCGTGGAATATTGGACCCAATCGATGAGAAAACATTGCGTCACTTTGACGAACGATTAAATAAGTACATTGGATTGTACGATTGGATTGAGACGAATATTAATAGACAAGAATACATTGAACAAAAAGACGACTCTGTTGTTGTTACATCTTCTCGTGTTAAAATGGCTCCAATTCGTAGAACACCAATAAAACATCAATATACATGTAGATACGATTGTGTTGACATTCTCGGTGTGTGCTATTGTATTTGTTTTATTGGTTTCTCAATAACCTTTTTTGTCATTTTGAGTAGTCGAACTAAGTAAATTCTTATTCTATTAAATATGAAAAAAGTAGGTCTTGTTGGTATATGTATTATTGGCTATTGCTATTTATCTTACATTGATAGTAAAGAAAGAACGAAACGAGAAGATAACGCTATTAAGAGTTTTGAGGAAAGATGGAAACTTGAATAAATATGCAATTTTATTTTGTTGTCTTCACTAAAATTTGTCTATGGGGATGAACCACTTTTAAAAATCCAATCTTCTTTCTCAGAGATCCTTAATTATTTGACAATGTTTTGTAAAGTGTCATAAATTTTTCAATTGCTTTTGCACGATGTGACACCTTATTCTTCTCGTCCTTGCTCATTTCTCCAAATGTTTTCCCTTTATATTCAAATATTGGATCCCATCCAAAGTAATTACCACGTGGTGGCACTAATGTGCCTTGTGTTTTGCCTTTTATGGTATGAATGGTTTTACCATCATGATAACAAATTACACAAATAGCTTCAATCGTCCCATTCCCAAATTGTGCCAATTTGCACAATTTTTCTAATCCCATGGGTATAAAACATTTAATATATGGACCTGGCAATCCATTCATACCATCAATATACAGTGCAACATCTTCTACCAAACATGGTTTCTTCACAATATCATACGCCTGACGACATTTATGCTGCGCAATCTCTTCCACAGTGCCCTGTATTTCTTCAAAATCTATCTTTTGGGTCTCTATTGGAATCAAATTGGACCATTCTTTTACTTTATCTTCATTTCCAGTGATTAGCACAACCATTTGAAAGTAGCGAGAGATTATCTTTGAATGTTAAACGTTCAATTAAACCAAGTTTTTATGCTATAGACATCACTAGAATAACATTAGAATTCAAGGAACACGATATCCCAAAATACGCTTGTTGTCACACTACCTTAAACATAAATTTCTTCCATTTTACAGAAATTTTTGCCTTTAATAATTCGAGTAGACTTGGTTCATTGAAACAATACATGAAATATATAATAGTGTCGCGTCTATGCAATGCAAGGAGTCCTTTTCTCAATAGAGGATAATATTTGTTAAGAAAATCTCTTTGCAAGTTTTTATTTTGACCAATAAAAAACCAATCCTCTTTCTTCGCATGTTTTACAATAAAAGCTTCGCTTAATGTCTGATACACCCATATACATCTCCAATGTACATGATCTTTAAACTCTATGATGAACGACTCGCTCAAATTCTGAAATCGAGAGATCTCATACCAATCAGCTGGATTCCATGGTCCATGGTTTCTCAGAAATGTGTCACTGAGACGTTGATAATAAAATAAAACTCTTTTGTTAATCATGTGTCCAAAGTCACATATAAATGCTTGTGTAATAAATTTTGTTTCGAATATTTCTTCTATTTGCTTTTTCGAAAATTGTTCAACTATTTCGCGACGAAATAGTGGACGAAATGTGTCATACAATGTATAGTCGTTCGTAGCTATACATTCTCTAATAACGTGAATTAGAATCTTTTCGCGTAACTCCAATGGCAATGTGTTCATTGCAAGGGGGATATCAGTAACTTTTTTCATTTATGCAACAAAATGGAACGTCTTTTTAATTTAAGTATATTATTTTAAACAAGTCATAATGATTATGGATGCGGAAAAACACAAATATTTAAAGGATTTGGATAGCCTGAATTATTTGGAGGAATATTGGGAAGATGATGATTTTGATTCTGATTTTGAAGAATTTACGTATAAAGGCCCCTTTGTGGAACGTCGTTACGATGATAGCAAGGATGGTGAAAATAACAATAAATATGTCGCAGTCAATTGGAAGGCATTGTGTAGTCGTAGAGAATTATCTGAAGATTTTATTAGAGAGCTTAAGGACTATGTCGACTGGCAAATGATATCCGAGAAACAGACGTTAACAGAGGTTTTTATTAGAGAGTTTACTGAAAAAGTCGATTGGTCAAAAGTCTCGCAACATCAAGACCTCTCAGAGGATTTTATCCGAGAATTTAAAGATGACGTCGATTGGTCAAAAGTCTCGCAACATCGAAGACTCCCAGAGGCCTTTATCAGAGAATTTACTGATAAAGTCGATTGGTCAAAAGTCTCGCAACATCAAGACCTCTCAGAGGATTTTATCCGAGAATTTAAAGATGAAGTCGATTGGTCAAAAGTCTCGCAACATCGAAGACTCTCAGAGGATTTTATCCGAGAATTTAAAGATAAAGTCGATTGGGCAGATGTCTCAGCACGTCAAACACTTTCAGAGGATTTTATCCGAGAATTTAAAGATAAAGTCGATTGGACAGATGTCTCAGCATGTCAAAATCTCTCAGAGAGTTTTATCATTGAATTTCGTCATAAAGTCGATTGGTTAAATATCTCAGCACATCAGAACCTATCCGAAAAGTTTATTCTCGAGTTTAAAAATTGTGTCTATTGGTCTAAAATTCTGGATAAATACCAATTGAGCGAAGAAACTATTTTCGAGGCAAGAAACTACGTGAATTGGACTGACGTCATCGAAAAGCAATCTAATTTGTCTATGGAGTTTTTACGCAAAAATGATAAATATATTGATTTGCATTTGGCGACACGATATCAAACATTATCACGCTCATTCATACGCGATTATAAAGACAAGGTAAACTGGGAACGTATTTCTTCACACTATAAACTTGATGGAGAATTTGCAGTCGAGTTTAAAGACTATTTGAGCAAAAAAGCGTTGATGCGACACCTTCCAACAATGCACAAGGTTTTCGCGAATGGAAGATATGGACCAGTGAGTGCTGACGTGTTTGGATTGTAAATAAATTTATTCATGTCAAATTTCCGCTGTTTCCATGAACGTACCACACATTCGTCACAGTCGAGTAAATAAAACTAAATGTGAATCCTTGTTCGAGTGTGAGTACAGTACTTCCAGTGCCTCCGCTCATTGGGTCGACCAGGGTGTTATTTACCTGCACCTCTGCCTTGCCTTGTGCCATGACAATGGTCTTTAGGAAGCCGTCTATGGTGGGTGTAGGGAGTTGCACAAACACGTAGCCGGAAGCCGTTGAGTGGATAAAAGAGACGTTGGCGTTTGTCAGTAGCACATTGTCGCCGGCGGTGTACAGGTGCTCAACGCTGGGGTTATAGCAGACTGTGTCCCTTGGCAGGACAACTTGTCCGCCCGCAGGCGGCTCGATTAGTAGATCGCCATTGCTCACAGAAAGCGAGCTGCCCGACAGCTGCAGCGCGGTAAACTGGGCGGGTCCATTGTACACAAATCGGCCGAGCGACACGCCAAAGAAGCTGGTGCCGAATTGGACGCCGTGGACAGGATTGGAGAGGTCGCCCAGGTTGATGACGTTGCTGAGACTGTTCACCGTGGAGGCGGTGAGGTCGGTGAAATTGCCAAAGGTCGGGTTGAGCGACCCGATCTCTAAGTTCTCGGCACGGCCGTTTTGGATCTGAATGTATGGAAAGATGAAGCCATTGGTAGTGGACACGGTGCTGAAGCTACCTGTGTTTGCGACAGCGACGGTGACCGCTTGCGACTGATTAAGCGTCTTTTGTGTTTGATTGACGGTCATTTACTCGTATGATGATAATATTCATGGCTCTAGTACATCCAAGTCCACCCAGTTGAATTGCGTGTCTGCTTCTGTGAACATCGGGTACTGAGAGATACCCTGGACGACGAGCGGTAGGGTTAGGCTTCTGTCGTGGTACTGGTGCAGGATGACGTTGCCAAGCAGGTAGCGCAGGCGGCCGAGCTGCTCCCGCATTTTTGTCATGATATTCTGGTCAGAAGGCAGCTGGAAAACGATTGTGTGGAAGTGGTTGAGGGCCAATTTGGCCATGTCCTGCAGGTCCTTTAACTTGGGCTTGGAGCGGTAGTCGTTGAGAAAGACTTGCTGCAGAAAGGCGTTGGTCGCGTCGATGGACGCATAGAACGCTTTCGGCGCAAAGTGACCCAAGTCCTGGTTGTCGTAGAAAAAGTGGATCACATTGGGCTCGTTGAAAAAGTATTCTGGTCGCCCGATAGCGTCCCATTCCATGTCGAGCTCTTTAGAGGCTTTCCAGCGCAGGTAGAGTCCTAAGGAAAAAATTGCTATAATCGCTAAGCGAACGTTCATGACTATATTTAGAGGAGAAAATAAAGGAAAAACTTTTTTTTACTACGCTGGGAAACCGTTTAGCCCAAGAGCGATGCAGTACCTGCTGGCGAGGAAACAAAATGTAGAAGTGGACATTGAGCTCAACGACCTCGAGCGCCGCCAAGTAGAAAGCGCTTTAGTCACACTTGATTTGGCTTGATCATTGTAATAAAGATACTTGGTCTAGTTTTTGTATTTTGATTTCCGCTTTTTTTGTTTCAAGAGTGCATACGTACCCAAGCTAGCAGCTGCGATGGCTGTGGCTATGGCTGGGACAATGACATTGGTCTTTGATTGTTTCTTTTCCACAGGTGTATCCACTGACGACTGCTTGGGTGGATCAATTCGTTTTGTATCATTGGAGATAGCCGGACGGGCGATGTCTGATTCTACTTTGGGTGTTTCTACTGGTTTTTCTAGCTCTGGTTGTTTGACTGGTTCTGGTTGTTTTTCTGGTTCTTTGACTGGTTCTTGGTTTGGAGTCGTTGCGTCTTTTTGTACATTTGGTGGGAGAGGTGCGTCTTGTTCTTGCGCATTATCATATCTATCTGGGATACCTTCGTTTTGCTGTGATAACTGTGGTGTAACTACTATATTATTCGGTACACTTTGATCCATGTTTACAGCAACTGTATTTTCTAATCGTTCAGGACTAGCATTGTTTTCTGATATTATAGTATCCTGAATTGGTGTTGAACTACGCGCCTGGATTCCGTCATCAGATGATTGTGAGGCACTTGGGGTAAAACCAGAGTCGTTTCGTGAATCCGAATCTTCTTCATCTGTACTTGTTTCATCAGTATCCTGTTGTACTGGTTCCGGTTGTTGTTGTGACATAATTTCAGGTTGTTGTGTTGGTTGTTGCTCAGGTTGTTGCTGTACTGGTTCTGGCTGTTGCTCAGGTTGTTGTTGTGACATAATTTCGGGTTCTGATTGTTGCTGTACTGGTTCTTGGTTTGGAGTTGTGTCTGGTTGTTGCTCAGATTGTTGTTGAGACATAATTTCTGGTTGTTGATTTGGAGTTGTGTCAGGTTCTGGTTGTTGTTGAGACATAATTTCAGGTTCAGGTTGTTGTTCAGGTTGTTGCTGTGCTGGTTCTTGGTTTGGAGTTGTGTCGGGTTCTGGTTGTATTGGTTCTAATACAACAATGGTATTCTGAAACCCTGTAATTTGTTTACCATTTGCATTCTGGATAACATCAATTACAGTATCCTTAGTTGTCATTTTAACCTGACCATAATTCTGATTCGAGATTGGTTGTAATACCGGTCTATCTTGAACATAATCTATCATGCGTTTGTTGGCCACTTCATTGTCTATTTTATCTAGCAATGTGTCTGGTTTAGGTTTTGTAGCCTCTTTCTTTTTTTTTAAATCATCTTCTACATAGTCATTAACCCGAGATACCATATACTGATTTGCATTTTCGATTCCGTCATTTAAATTTTCTAGCACACCACTAACATTAAAATTTATAACTGAATCTTGGATATTATTCAATACAGATTTTTCATGACTATCAGGTACTCCAAATGGTTTAGAAAATACATATATGTTTTTTAAAAGAACTTCATCCTTAAAGTTTTCAGGTATTTTTTTAGTCTGTGCAGCAAAAATAATCAAACTCAGGTACCAGAACCCATAATATCGATAATTAAAATAATTCGGATCCGGTTTATATGCCGCATATTGAAATTCAAATCCAAATTTATACTGTATTCTTTTAAATATCTCATCAATACTTATAACAATATCATTTTTCGGTTGAAATGCTTCGTTTAATATACTATCATGTTTATATAATAAGCTACGAATACCAGTCTCTCTAAACTCCTCAAATGCCAGGATGGCTCTAAAATATAGTTTGATATAATTAAAAAGGTTGGCGTCAAATTGCCCATTCTTTTTTTGAATTTCAGTATGTCCTTCGAATTTATGTATATATTTGAGTTCCTCTAAAACATACTTAAATAATGAAAGTAAATCATCTTCGTTGTATTGTTTATAAACATAAATACGTTTATATTCAGAATCGTCTTTAGATGGAAATTTATCAAAATCATTCCATATACTATCATGGTGTATACCTGTAATTGCTATTTTTAATATCTTCTGTTCTGATTCACGTAAACGATCGCCTAGTTTTTGAAATTCATTGGAAAATGGGTTCACATTTGTTTTGATTTTCCGGACTGTTTGTTCATTTAAATTTCTCCTCTCTCTCTCACTTTCCTCATCATTCTGTGTTTTATAAGAATATGTAAAAGTATATGTCTCATTAACCGACATATATATGTAACTTAGAATTCATAAAGAAAATTATTTGCTTAAAGAGACATTGTCGTCGTCTAGCTTTGGAGACGAGGACGATATTTTGCCATGTAGCTCTATCCACGAATTACAATTCGCCATGTCTTGTTACAAGGAGACAAATAACAAACAAAAGGGACACCAAATGTGAAACCTAGACTAAGTCACTCAAGGTCAACTTTTCAAAATAAACACATTGGACACCCAATGTAAAAACTAGATCAAGTCACTTTAGTAAAATTGATATGAAACAAATGTCCGTCTACTCCTTTTCACGTGTAGTGTAAATATCTTGATTTCTGAGGGGAAATTTTTCTGACATGGTAAAGCGCAAAAAGAAACAATGGCATGTTGCTAGAAGTTCAAAGAAGCAAAGAGTAGATGAGGCGCCTATGGATAATAAGGAAACGAGACATCGCACAATTAAGCATAAATTGAAATCTGAGAAAGCCACAAAAATCCAGATTCGCCAATTCGTAGAACACTACCAATTGATACGCGTTCAACTTTATGAGCTCATTAGTTG
>JACCDR011238582.1_pt1 | contig 26982 bp, 26 predicted proteins | sample 7446431 | NCBI WGS metagenome assembly JACCDR01 (sample SAMN15323443, study PRJNA562643) | freshwater metagenome | isolation source: river surface water | place: USA:Blue River Watershed | collected 2017-08-17 | reverse complement strand
GTTCCCAATTCCATTTATCTTCGATGTATAAGCCTTTGAATAATTCTTTTTTCCCTAAAAATAAACACTCCAACGTACTAATAAGCAATGACTTACCAAAACGACGAGGACGAGAAAAAAAGTAATACCCTCCGATATTTGCCATTCTATAGACAAACGCTGTTTTGTCAATATATAAAAAGTCTTCATTCCGAAGTTTCTGAAAATCTTGAATGCCTACTGGATATTTTTGAATCATAGCATTTCACTTTTTAACTTATTTCATCTGATTATCATGTTCAGTTATTTTTAAAGGTATCAAATGGAACGCCTAATCATATCTCTGTGTGTCAAATCTTTTTGGCATAGGCGTTTCATCTATATCTCTTTGCTACAAAGTGCGACCAATGAAACAATATTCCAATTTAACGAAAACGAATAAACTTTACCAATGTTCCTGCTGGGAATTCCTGTTGTTCGGCAGGTAATAGCACAAAGCCATCGCAACTGGTGAGGTTAGCAAAGTCGGCCGAGCCGCTTCCTTCAAAAGGTAGAGCCATCTGTTTACCTTCATCAAAATAGGTTTTTGCTGGGGCAAAATACGTAAGCGAAGGTTTAAAATAGACTTTTTGAGCCAAATGCACCTCTTCGTAACGCAGGATTTGATTAGTAATAACAGGTTGTGCATATTGCAAAAAACATAAAAAAGTAGAAACAGGATTGCCCGGCAGTGCAAATACCAATTGGGTTATCGAACCAGTTTCATTCTTTTTGGTCCCGAACCAAAAGGGTTTTCCAGGTTTTTGTGCTACTTTATGGAAACGTTGCTGCACGCCCAAAGCCCTCAATATTTCAGGAACATAATCTTTTTTCCCTGCCGAAACACCTCCACTGAGCAGAAGGATGTCGTGATTTTCGAGGATATTGGCTAGACGTTGGGACAAAACCGCTGGGTCGTCTATGAGATGAAAACGCTGTGCTTTGATGCCATGTTGTTGCAAAGCACTCGCAAGCATATAGCTATTCGATTGGCGAATTTGATATGAAAGTGGCGTTTCATTAATTTCGACCAACTCGTCGCCCGTAGAAATGATGGCCACTTTGGGAGGCATTTCTACCCATACTTGCGTTTTTCCTACTGTCGCCAGAATGGCGATTTCGGCAGGAGTAATCCGTAAGCCTTTGGCAAGAATGACACTTCCTTCTTTTCTATCTATTCCTTTTTGATGTACGTGCTGCCCTTTTTTTATTTCCTCCAATGGTACTACCAAGCGAGCTTGCTTGCTGCCTTCTGCTGGTCGTATGTCGAGGTCTTCATACCGAATGACGGTATCGCATCCTGCTGGCAAAATAGCTCCAGTCATTACTTCTATGCCATGCGTTGCTTGTTCAAGAGCCAACTGTGGCGTTCCTGCATATTGAATTTTTTCAATAGTCCACGTGGTGCGTGCTTCGTAAGTGATAGCGATGCCATCCATTGCCACTCGATTGAACGGGGGAAAATCACGGTCGGCTATGACATCTTCTGCCAATATTTTTCCGATAGAATCAAGCAAATCAACCTGCTGTATGCGGCGATTGAGAGGAGATTGAGCAATAAAATTGAGGGCTTCTTGTACCGAAATCATGGATAACAATATGGGTTGAATCATGCGAATTAACAAATTTCAGCAATTTGTTTTAGCTTTAGGCAATACATACCTGTAATTTTGTAGAAACAATGGTATAAAACAGCAGTTCAATGCAAGATTTTTCTCATCTCGACGAACAACAAAACCCCAGTATGGTCGATGTTTCGGCCAAACAAGTGACTAAACGAACAGCTACGGCAAGAAGCATCGTTGTTCTTACGCCTGAGATTGTAGCCCAGTTTCAGCAAGGAGATATTCAAACCAAGAAAGGAGCTGTTTTCCAAACGGCTATCATCGCTGGTACAATGGGCGTAAAGCGTACCGCCGACCTCATTCCTTTGTGTCATCCGATAGGATTAGAATCTTGTAAATTTGAAGTACGCTTACAGGGTTTAGAAGTGTGGATAGAATGCACCTGCACAATTACCGCCAAAACAGGCGTAGAGATGGAAGCTCTTACAGGGGCGAGCATTGCCGCACTGACCGTATATGATATGTGCAAAGCTTTTTCTCATGAACTTATCATCAAGGAAACCAAGCTTTTACGCAAAACTGGCGGAAAAAGAACAGTACTGGTTGAATCTTAACATACAACAAAAAATGCTCAAAGGTCTTATTTTATCGGGAGGACAAAGTACAAGAATGGGCGAGGAAAAACGCCTAATTACCTATCATGGCGTAAGCCAAGAACAATACCTCTATGACCTTTTGAGCAATTATTGTACAGAAGTATTTGTGTCTATCAATGCCAATCAGCAAACGCACTTGCCTTTTATTCGGGACCAATATACCGAAGTCAATAGCCCTATGGTGGGCATTTTATCGGCATTTGCTCATGACCCAACAACGGCGTGGCTAGTAGTAGCCTGCGATATGCCTTTAGTTGACGAAAAAGTCATAGAAGAATTAGTCACACAACGCAATCCTAGCAAAATGGCAACGGCTTTTAGCAATCCAGAAGAGCTGTTTCCAGAACCCTTGCTAACCATTTACGAGCCGATGATTGCCCCCTATTTAATGGAGGCATACTCGGCAGGGCGTAAATCTGCGATGAAAGTATTGCAAAATCAACCGATTGAACGCCTGACGATACAACAACCGCAAGCCCTTACCAATATCAATACGCCTCAACAAAAGGCTTTATTCCAACAGTCCTAAATTTACCACAAAGCCATGTCATCACACCACATTATTCGAGACGACCAAGAACCAGCTTTGATTATTGCCAATGGCGAAGCTTGTAGTATGGAATTGCTCGGACAACTATTAGAATGGTCGCCTTTGGTAGTTGTACTTGACTCTGCCATTCATCGGGTACTAGACTTGGGCATCAAAGTTGATGTGTTATTAGGCGATTTTGATAGAAATTTAGATACCGAAGCCATCCAAGCCAAACAATACCCTTTAGAGATTGTCCATACCCCCGACCAAGAAAAACACGATTTGGAAAAAGCCTTTGATTATTTGGTTGAAAGGGGCTTTAAAGCTGCCAACGTGCTATGGGCAACAGGCAGAAGAGCCGACCATACCATGACGAATATCACCAATATCACTCGGTTTAGAGATAGCCTGAAAATTGTATTATTAGATGATTATTCCAAAATTTATCTTTTACCCAAGCGTTTCGAGAAATGGTATGCCAAGGCCACGCCTATCTCTCTGATTCCTATTGGTATAGTAGAAGGGATTGTCACCGATGGACTTAAATACAACCTTGCCAACGAGTCGCTTACGTTGGGTTATCGGACGGGCAGTAGCAACGAAGCCGCCGAAGATGGTTTTGTCAAAATCACTTATGAAAAAGGAGATTTATTGATGATGGAATGCAATGATTAGCATAAGACAAATTATTGCAAAGGTACAGAAACGATAAAATTTGAACCTTTACCCATTTCAATATCAAATTTGATTTGTCCTCGAATCAAGCTAATGCGGCTTTCAATATTTTTTATCCCGATTCCTCGATTAGGCTTGTTTACTTCGTTTAGGTCAAAGCCCTTACCATCGTCTATCACCTGCAAAGAAAGCACTGCGTTTTCTTCAAATAATACAATTTTTATTTGACTCGCTTCGGCGTGTTTTAAGGCATTATTGACCAATTCTTGGGCTGTTCGGTACAGGGAAAGTTCTATTTTAGCATCATAGCGTTTACGCAACTCACCACACACGAAAGAAACAGGCATATTGGTGTGTAGCGTCATTTTTTGGGAAAAATCTTTCAACGCTTCCAATAGCCCAAACTCATCTAAAGTACTAGGCATCAAATCTTTAGAAAGCCTTCGTACATTGTTCAGTGATTCGTTGAGTAGCTCTTGCGTTTGGTTGAATATTTGTTCGCCTTTGGCGGTACAAGTATGATGTTTTTTGAGTTGAGAAAGGCTCATTCTGGTAGCAGACAACAGCGTACCGATTTCATCGTGCAAATCGCCTCCAATTTGGCGACGCACTACCTCTTGTGAAAGAACACTAGCCTCAAGCATTGCTTGCTGTAGGGCTTCTTCGTGAGCTTTTTGTTGAACACGTTGACGATGGTAGTAAACAATAACAAATAGAATAACGGCCGATATGGGTAGCAGCATCGCAACTGTTCCTAATATGACCATTTTAATAGCGTCCATTTTTTGTTATTTCTTTTACAAGCCTCCCATTTTTTGTTTAATTAATCTCTCATGTAACACATACACCAAAACAATGATAGAAGTAGAAAAGAATAACATCACTGCTGTTCCTGTCTGGATAATAGAGATGATTGTAGATGCGTCTTGCTGAACCATAAACCTACTGCTAAAAGGATTCTAAAGATGAAAAGTAATGTGTAATAGATTAGCCAAAGATTGGCGTAAAGCATTTTACTTTTTTCATTCAAGATAATTTCTCCGTAGAGAAACAAAAATAAATTTCCTGAAAAGTAAAAAGAGCAACCTACACTTATCCAAAACATGGGAACTTGAAACAATGTTTGGTACTGTAGCTGCTGTAAAATCTGATAAAAATAAGCAAATACCCAAGTGCTAACTAAAAGACAAGCAACTGTACTTATCGTACTATTAAATACGAAAAACGATTTTAGTATAAATAAAGTAATTGAAAAAACGGTAAAAGTGGCTATAACAGTGGGTACTATTCTTTTTAGTAAAGTACTTACAAATACTTGATGATACATAAAGCTTATCAAAATACATTCGGTCACAGTAAAGGTGTTAATCATAAAATGATTAGACCTATGTAACACAAACGCCCAAAAGGTAGCGAATACTTCAATTGTAAGTGATGCAAATAAATATACAAGCAATATTTTTAATACTTTATCGAGATAACGTATTCTTATCAAGGCAAAGACCAATGGAAAAAGAACGGATACCGATGATACATAAACAAGGCTTCTAAACATTTTACACGTACTATTTAATCATACACAAGCTATATTTCTCTTTATTTTCTACCCGTAAATCGTAAAATATTATTATTTTATCGAAGCCTTATTTTGAATTAATTCTTTACTGTACCAAAGACCAATACCTAGGAAAGCCCTCTGAACAAAAGAAGCATAATCTGTTATAAACCAATACTTTACAACATCTGGATTTTTACTAAATGTAATGTATTCTGAATAAATCAACGTAAAGAATATCCCTGAAAAATTCATCAGAATCGAAATACTAATCCAAAAATGTGCATAAGTAAATAAATTAGGAACTTCAAGGTTATTTAACAATTGATAAAAAAATATCAACGACATTGCTATCAATGTTATATTCGTGATACTCTGAGCTATTGAATCAATTGTATTAAAATCTTTTCCTACATTAGACCACATAGTAGCTATTATAGAAATAAACATCAAACCTTTGATAAGGTTTACTTGTACTGCGTTTCTGAGCGTATGTATATAATAAAAACCAAAAAACAGTACATTTACATAGCACATCGTATTATTTATGAAGTGATTTTGCCACCCATTATATACAAAAACCCAAGCCATCACTTCAAAAAGTGATATTACAATACAGTAATTATGTACAATTTTTACAGATGTTAGTCTAACATCACTGATGTTAATCATTCCAATAATGAGAGGAAATAGTAACATCAGTGATGAAGAATAAACAATGATTGGAAACAGAGCGAAAATCATCTAATTATGATAAAAATAGTTACACACTATGCACTCCAATTACAAACTGGAGGACAGGTCGGTAAACTTGACACATACGTATTTAAGCTTTCACCTGTTTTAGTTACTCCTTCAAAAACCAAGGTTCTTGTTCCGTCTTCTGCTCTTGCATGGTGTATTTTAAAAGCATCGAAATCAGGATTTTCTAAAAGCTTTTGAATGGCATCTTTGCTAAGAAAATGAGCATCAATAGAATTTTCTTTTTTTGTATCTTGATAATTTTGGATTGCCCCTAATGCTGATTGAAAATCATCTGGGTGTTCTTCGGGATTAATTACTTGACTCATTGTCGTTAAATGATTGTTAAAGGTTCAACTAGAATACTAAGCTATATATGTGCTAGTTTTTTTTCAAGAAATACTCATCAAATAGCGTATAAATACGCTATAAAAAAGGGGTTTGTACGTAATGGTTATCTTGAGCAATTGCCGTTTTTGAATTGTATTAAGACGATACAATAGCAAGCAATTAGGCTTTTTTGTATCTTTAAACTTTTAATACAAAGAATAAAAAAATCGTATTTCTCATCATCTTTACATACTCAACAAACAGATTCAAATATAATGATTTCTGCTAGTATTTCATCTTTACTTTTGTTATTTCCTTTGGTTGTCGGATATATTCATCGCAAAGACGTATTTCGCTCTGAACTCAACCTTGTGTACCGATATATGCTTGTATTTCTATTGTACGAAATTGTTGGCTGGATTTTTGCGTTGAATGGCTGGAGAAACCATTTTTTAAGCAATACCATTACCTATTCTGATTTACTCTTTTGGGGTTATTATTTTTATAAAAGGTTATCTTTATCTTTCCTCAAAAAAATCATCTTGTTTTTAGGCTTATTAGCATTGGTTAGTATAACCTATTTTTATTGGTACCAGCACGATTTTAATACGATTAATTCTTATACCCACAGCATTGTCAATCTTAGTATAATGCTATTTTCTTTATCGTTTTTTTATCAACTATTTTATGATTCAAGTACCGAAAACATACTTACATACGCCCATTTTTGGATAGGTGTTGGCGTTTTAATTTACTTTTCTGGTGTTATTTTCGTTCATTTATACGCAAAATACATATACGATAGCAAAGAAACAAAAGTTGTATCTTACTGGAATATAACGTATTACCTTTTAATCGCCCATCGTATAGCCTTGGGCATTGCATTTTTATTGCACAAACACAATACAAATGCGTCTAATATCACTTAAATACAAGTCTTTATTTATTTTATCTTTTCTTTGTACAAAACTATGCTTAAACAAGATGCGTCAGAAATTATTTCCATTATAGAAACCGGCACCACAGCCATGTTGGTTTTTTCCGTATCTGTTATTATCTTAGTCTATGTATTCCATAGAAAATTAGTGAAGCAAAAAAGAGGAGGGATTTAACTTGTCACAGATGAGAATGAACGAAATACAAATTGTGGTTTTTGGCACAATAGCGATATTATTACCCGTTTCAGCTATTATTATTTTTGTTATACTTTATTACCATCGACAGCGTTTGCAGAAAGCCGCCCAAGAAGAGGCATTATTAGAAGCGAGTGTTCTTTCTCAAGAGATTGTACGCCGACAAATAGGTGGTGACTTGCACGACGAAATTGGCACATTACTTTCGGCAACACGCATGAGTTTGTCGCAAATGAATAAATTTTTTGCCAACGAAACCAAACGGGAACAGCTTTTCAATAATACCCAAGAACTCCTCAACGAAGCTCTTTCTAACGTCAGAAGAATCTCTAAAGACCTCATGCCAAGCACCTTAGACGAATTTGGCTTAATTGAAGCACTCAAAGATTTTTCGCTCAAAATGACTTCTCATACAGGACTACCCATTGTATTTGAATGCGGTGATTTGACCAAACGATACGATGCAAAAATAGAACTCGCCTTATATCGAACCTCCCAAGAATTGGTCAACAATGCCCTAAAACATGCACAAGCCAATCAAATTAACATCATTTTATCAGAACATAAATCCCAGCTTATTCTACAAGTTTCTGACGATGGCAAAGGCTTTGATTTAAGAGAAGTGAATAAACCCAGCAGAGGTATTGGAATAAAAAATATCGAAAGCCGTATCAGTCTTATCAAAGGAGTCATTAAATTTGATGTTGCAATTGGAAAAGGTTCAAGTTTTATTATCGCCGTGCCGATAACCAATCCTTCAAATCATTAATTTTTGATAAACTTTATAATTCATTCATGAGCCAGCAACCTAAAATTAGCATAGCTGTTGCCGATGACCACGCCTTGTTTCGCCGAGGAATGGTCTCTTTGTTGAATAATATGAATGACGACTTTGCAGTTGTTATTGAAGCCTCCAACGGACAAGAACTGATTGATGCACTACCACTCGAAATGCCCAATGTTATCCTGATGGACTTACAAATGCCTGTTTTAGATGGCATTAGAGCTACCGAGCAAATCAAAAAAACTTATCCTCACATCAAAGTCATCGTTATTTCGATGCACGACGAAGACCAATTTGTCACTCGTCTTATGGAATTGGGAGCAAACGGTTATTTACTGAAAGATGCCGACCCCGACGAAGTAGAAAAAGCGATTTATACCGTAGTAAAAGAAGATTATTACTATGGAGCTTTCTTAATCAAGGTAATGCACAACCGTTTTACGCAAAAGCCTTCTAAGAGAGAACAAACAAAATTGCTCCTTCCTGTTGATTTATCTGATAGAGAGCTAGAAATATTAAAATTAATTTGTGAAGGCCAAACCACCCCACAAATCGCCGATATGCTGTTTATCAGTACAAGAACTGTTGAAGGACACAGAAATCGACTGATGGAAAAAACAGGTACAAAAAACGTGGCGGGCTTGGTTGCTTGGGCTGTTCGCAACGGGGTTTGCTAAATTGGAACAAACAATTGCCCCTTTGGAGAAAAGGATTTACCTATTCTTGTTGAATTAATTAGAAGACTTTAGGCAAAATAATGCGTTTTCACCTAAAGTCTTCAAGCAAAACCCAACTTTACAGCTCTAACCTTCTATCAACCATGAATTATCCTTTTTTACAAATGATAAAAACCCTTCGAGCACAAGAAGAAGTGATTTTATCAACCTATCTCCTTCAAACCTCAGCACAAGAACAAGCCCTTGTGGGGCAATATCTCAAAGAGGAATACACCCAAGAAGCATGGGAGTATCCTGTGCCAATTCCTGCTTTCGATGAAACTGCCGCTCTTTGGGCTGCACAAACCCTTTACACGGCCACCCAATTGGTGCTTTATCGCAAGCATGAGCCCACGGCGTTTACGCAGTTGTTTTCGCCTTTTCCCGATGCCATGAGCCCAGCAGCAGTATTATCGGCCGATTTGTGTCTGCGTTTCATGCCCGACTTACTTACTTTTCTTAGCCATATATCACCCGAAGACCCCTTGATAGTATTTTTACAAAAAATACTTACCCAATGGCATTATTCAGGCGTTGCCTACAGGGAATTAGCCATCACACAACTCGATACCCAGCACGATACATTTCAACATACTTGTATTCAAAACCTATACGCCCAACGCATCATTCAATACAACCGAAAAGACTTGGCAGGGCATCAACCTTGGGCAACTTGGGTAGCGATAGCCCTAGGGCCATACGCACCCGTCTTGTGGTAAATACATTTAACTCCTTATCTCATTTTTACTGATGAACAACACCATAGAAAAACTCAATCAAGTACTGACTTACCTAAAAAAAGTCTTTATTGGCAAAGACGACATCATTGATTTACTAGGCATCAGCTTGGTTGCACAAGAAAATGCTTTTTTACTAGGCCCTCCAGGAACAGCCAAAAGTGCTATTGTAAAGCTCTTTGCCAGTTGTATCGAAGAAGGACAAAATTTTGAATACTTACTCACCCGCTTTACCGAACCCAACGAACTTTTTGGTCCTTTCGACATCCGAAAACTCAAAGAAGGGGAGCTCGTCACCAATACCCAAGGAATGCTTCCAGAAGCTTCTATGGTATTTTTAGACGAAATATTCAATGCCAACAGTGCCATTTTGAATAGCTTACTCATGGCACTGAACGAACGTATTTTTAGAAGAGGCAAAGAAACCCGTCAATTGCCCGCCCTGATGTTTGTAGGAGCAAGCAATGTACTGCCCGAAGACGAAGCACTCAATGCCCTTTTAGACCGATTTTTGATACGCATCAAATGCGACTACGTAGCACCCGATTTGCTAGAAAAGGTATTGATAGAAGGCTGGAAACTCGCCAAACTTGACACCAGCCTCAAACCGAGTATCAGCATTACCGAAGTACAAGCCCTACAACAAGCCAGTAAACAAATAGACCTCAGCGAAGTGCGTAAGCCCTACGTCAATCTGGTGCATACCCTCCGCAATACAGGCATCAAAATATCTGACCGCAGGGCTGTGAAAATCCAACATTTGTTGGTTGCCTCAGCGTTGTTGTGTGGACGAACCAAAGTACTCATTTCAGACCTGTGGGTACTCAAACACATTTGGGACACCGAAGAACAAATAGAAATATTGGCAGGCTTGGTTGATAACCTGATTGGCAACCAAATAGAACCCTTGAGCCATCCGCAAGTACTTTTCAACAAAGCACCCAACAGCGAGGAATTAATGAAAGAAGTACAGCAATTGCAAGATAAATGGCAACAAGGAAACCTCAGTTTTGAAGAACAAAACCTGATAAAAGACCAATTACGCTATTTACAAAACCGCAGTAGTTGGGTAAGTCACGTCCAACACCGACAGCACATTCAACAAGCAATAGAAGCACTATGGCAACAAATTCTACAGAGCATTTGAGCTATTTTATACAAATAGCCAAAATTCACCTCAACCACCTGAGCGGCATTAGGCATTGGAGCAACCTGGTGGTAGCAAGCGAAGGAGATTGCTTTTGGATAAAAGATTGGACGAAAGAACAAATAGATTCAATAGAAGTAAAGGCGATTCCTTATAAAACGATATATTATGCCAAAGCACCACACTTGTACAAACAACACAGCCTGTTACCCGAAATGCCTATTCCTTCGTTGTTGTGGACAGCCATTGAGCGTGCCTTGCCTATCGAATTGCCAGCCTATAACTTCAATTACTTTGGTGTGCAAACAAAAGTAGAAGTTGGCTTGGTGGCTTCATCGCTCGAAAAAGCAGCGGTTGGTATGCTTACGCATCGGCAACAACTCGAAGCGTATATCGAACAAGCCCCTAGCGTCAGACTGGCACGACTGCAATGGGTGATGCTCGAACAAGAAAATGTCTTTTTACTAGGCGAACCCAATTTGCCCATCCAAGGCACTATGTTTTGGCGAGAAGCCCAATGCTTTCTACCCATTGGCTTCGACTTAGAACTGCCAATACTCAGACCCTTGCTTCCTTCTATACTGCGTATAGCGAATGATACCTTTGCTATTTTTACAGAAGATGGCACGTTTTTCACCTTCAACCAAGCACTTTTACAGCCATTGAGTAGAAGTTCTTTTCGGAAAAGCTATGAGGGGGATGATTTGAAAATTTGATGATTTGAAAATTTGGAGATTTGAAAATTTGATGATTTGAAAAGGGTTAGCCATGTTAAAAGCTTCGTACAATTCATCATTTTGCATTAGTACTTAATTTAAGTAATCGTGTAAAATTAAGTCAGACTAAAAAAAATAAAACACTGAAAATCAAAGAGCTAATTTAAAATTTTGCATTCATACTTACCTAGATGAAATTTCGAGATTATTTTGGAAATATAGAAAATTACTTTTGGACATGGGACTTTGAGGAAGCCACCAGTGCCAACGACGACATGGTTATTACCATTGCCGAAGGAAATACCATTGTGTATTTGCCACAACTCCTCGAAGCCCTCCAAGCATTCGGGAGCATTCCGCCTTTGGGAACGCTCCTGTTATTGTTTATCGCCACCAATGCCGATGCCCCCACGGCGTTGGCACAAGTACGCAATCAATTATTACCTCAACTCGATACTTTTCCTCAAGACCCTGCCCTACTCGATTACCGCAGTATGTTGGAAGAATCATTGGAGTTTCTTGCGTTGCTTGGTCAGCTTCCTGCCGTCATCAAACAAGGCGAGAGCCGTTTGCTGTTGTTGTCGAGTCTAATACGGCAAATGCACTTGCGTTATCGCAGAGATAAAATACTGCCTTTGATTAAGGCCAAAGCACCATCATCAGATAAGTTTATCGCTTTTGAGCAGCACGTCAACGATATTTTACCACCTAGACCTTTGACAGCAGCCATTTTCAAGAAAGATTTTACCAATATTAGGCTATTGTCAAGAGCGATTCAAACCATCAAAGACCTCGAAGCCATCCTCAAAAACGACAATATTCTAGACGAATCCTTGGCTTTAGAGCCAGCCTTGAATACCCAACCACTTGCCAAAGAACAGCATTTTGTAGATGAACTTATCGCCAATCAACATACCTTTCCGATAGGTTGTTTAATTTCCTATATATGGTCGGGGTTGAATGTACCTTTTAATCCCAGCATACCCAGTAGGCAAGCCCTTGGAGGCGTTTCTGATTTATCGAACAAAGGTCATTTCGACCAGCTATTACTATCGGAATTTGCCTACAGCGAAACCCTATTTTTGGTACGAATTGCCAACAACGAATCGTTGTATTATCAGCGAGAAGCACCGCCACAAGCCGAGCAGATGTCGAGGATATTGCTTCTTGATATTTCTATTAAAAATTGGGGTATTCCCAAAATCCTCGCCCATGCCATTGCCATCGCCATCAGTAAGCATCCCAAATCAAGCTTGCTGTGCCAAGCATTTGCCATTGGCGAGCATTACCAAGCATTGCAATACGACAGCCTCGGCGAAACCGTGCAAAGTACAGGCTATTTATCTAGCAACCTCGATGCCCACCAGGGTTTGGAGGCTTATTTTAAAGAAAATCCTCCCAAAAAAAACCAAGAAATTTTCTTTATCAGTAGTCAAGAGGCTACTCAAAACCCTGATATACAACGGATAATAGCCCAATACCAAGCAGCTATTCAATATTGGATTTTTACCGATGCCACAGGAAAAATTGACTTATACCGCCAACAAAACAAGAGCCGCCGACACCTCCAAAAATTGGTATTGCCCTTAGAAAATATATGGTCGAAAAAAAGAAATATGTCTATGCAAACGCCTAGTAGCGATACGACGAATTTGCTTCCACTATTGCTCTACCCGACCAAATCTAAATACACCTTGAGCACCGAAAATAAGGTTTTTTATATTTTTAAAAACTTTTTACTCGAATCGTTCCCCGACCAGCGAGGTTGGCTCATGCACTACACCAATGTGCCTGTAGCGAGTGCATACGCCCTTGGATATACCAGCCACAACCACCTGCAACTCCTTTGCTATAAAGGCGACAACGGGCAATTGAGTATCATTGATATTCAACAAAACACAGAAGCAAGTTATCATTTTGACTGGCGTTTTGGTAGGAAAAAAATGTTTGTTTTTCATCAAAACGCCTTTTATATACAGATGAACTCAGGGCAAAGCACTTCGTTCCAGTTAATTGACGGGCAAATAAAAGAAGAGAAAACCGACAGTCCGCCGCCTGTTGCCGAGCAATTCTCAGCTTCTTATACAAGTCCTGTCATAAAGACACAAGCGTTCAAGAAAAATGTTATTATCAATGTAAAAAAACTGTATATCAACCGCAATAAGCATCTTTGTATCAACAATAATGCGTATAAATTACTACACAAAAACCTTTCGTTGTCCCCCGACAACAACATGAACACTTGGGTAGCCGCCCAACCTCACAGCACAGAGCCCAATGTTTTTTATTTTACCAATGGCTATCAAATTGTTGTTCATCCTTTAGGCATCATTATGCTAGGCAAGCCCAATCAGATGGGAAATTTTTCGTATATTTATCTACCCACCGTTGTACAATATCATTTAGGAGCAAGCACCGAACGCATTTTTGCTGGCAATCCTTTTTTCAAGCACCCAGTGCATAGCCAAACACAAGAAATGACCGTGTTTTGGGAAACATACATTAAACCTTTCATAGAAGACATTATACAATATGAAACTCAGTTTAACACCCCACAACCATAACAGCTATCCGATAGCAGGTATTTTAATCGCTGGAGCTTCGCCCAACATTTGGCTTAAAGAAATCCAAATGTTAGGCTTGTCGCTCGCCAATACACAGGTGTATCCCCTACCCGACACTACACCTCATAGTGTTTGGGGATGCCTATTACTTGCCACATTCGACCCACAACGCATTGATATTCGCTTACATACCTTTGTACAAAGCATCGAACAAATTTTATATATTCCTGAAAAAACCAAGGTTTCGCCCTTGCTTTCGAGCAAAGACCTAGACCGTCTTTTTTTAGGAAAACCCTCCTTTTGGCATCCAGTAATTGGGCTTGTCGAATTGGGCGAACCGCTCATTTGGGCCGATATACTGGCCATTCCAACAGAGCGACAAGTGGCTTGTCGGCGACCAGCCTCTTCGGTATTTATTCCTCAAACCATTCTTTCGTATGAAGTGATAGCACAGCCCGAAAACGAACACGCCCAGTTAGAAGAACAATTATTTCCCCAACCTGCACCTCAAAAGCTTGAACCAGACAAACTTTCGTGGCTAGAAAAAACCAAGTTGGCTCTTTATAAAAGCCTTTTTCATAAAAAAACACCTCAGTCGTATAAGCCCGAAGACTATCAGCCCAAGGAATTATTGACGCAAATTACCTCCTTTTGGCAAGCCATAACAGGCAAAGCACCAGTCGATACCCAACAAATGCAAATAGACTTGGCGGCTTTAGAAGAAAGAAATAGAAAAGTAATGGATAAGTTTTTAGATATGCTCAAAAACAATCCACAAGAAGCCTTGAAATACGCCATTCCGTTGAGCGACAACACAGAAAGAGGTGAAGAAAGTACCAATGCACTACTCGACCTTATGCCTCGCTGGAGCTTGCTCGACTGGTTGCATAGCAGTGGAGCAGGAACACAAGGAGGCGGAGGCGTTGTCAACAACGACCTCTATCAAAAACTATATCAGCAGTATTCGGCTACAGCACAAGAACTTATAGCTAAAAAGCAATACAAAGACGCAGCTTTTACCTATATGCGTTTGTTGAAAGATTACCATAGTGCTGCCCAAGCCCTCCAAGACGGAGGCTATTATGAAGAAGCGGCTATGATTTACTTGAAATACATCAAAGATAAACCCAAAGCTGCTTTATGCTATGAAAAAGGCAATATGTATCAAAAAGCCATACAACTATACACCGAGCTAGGCAACCACGAAGCCGTTGGCGATTTGTACATGAAGCTCAACCGCAAGCCAGAAGCCTTGCAACATTATCAGTTGCTGGCAAACGATTTTGAAAAAAGAAACCAATACCTCAAAGCATCGCTTATTTATAAAAATAAAATGGGTAAACCCGAACTCGGACAACACGTTTTGTTGCAAGGTTGGAAAACCAACCAAGATGCTTTCAATTGCCTGAACAACTACCTGCACAACATTCCCGACGAAAATGTGCGTTGGCATAGCTTAATGCAGGTTTATGCACAAGACGTAGCCACAGGGCAACGAGAAACCTTTTTGCAGGTATTAGCACATGAATACAAAAGAGAAAAGCAATACGCTACTCAAATAAGAGAAATCGCTTATGAAATACTGGCACAGGAACTTCCTAAAAAGCCTTACTTGGCTTCTGAGCTTATTCATTTCAACAACGACAGCCAACTGGCACAAGACACCATGCGGTACAAGTATCGTAGGAAATAAGTATGAATGCTAAATTGCGAGTGCCAAGTTACGAATTTAAAATACTGTTTTTCAGGAATTTACAACTATGTTCAATTAAATAAAACTATAAGTTGCTAAAAAAGAAAAACATAATTCATAATTTTTCACTCACCCTTAGAGCCACAATATCACACATTTGAAATCAGCAGCAGGCTTCATGCAAATTTTCTTGCAAACGGCTATGCTCAAACTTCCAACCAAACTATGAAAAGAAGAACCTTTACCCAACAAGTATTGACTGCCACAGGCCTTGCCTCCATGACAGCACCCATCGCTACTGCCACTAGCATGACCGCTAACGCATCGGCGACCGACGCTTCGGCGACCGACGCTTCGGCATTTTCACTGTTGTATGCTCCTCATTTTGGTATGTTTGAAAACAGTGCTGGCAAAGACCCTATCGACCAAATCAAGTTTATGTACGATAATGGTTTTAGGGCTATCGAAGACAATGGTATGATGAGTAAACCGCCTGAATTACAGCAAAAAATAGGCGATACTTTAGAAAAGCTAGGCATGACAATGGGCGTATTTGTTGTTTCTTTCGACAATTGGCCACCCAAATCGACCCTTACTACAGGCGATAAAGCTTGGCGAGAAGCTTTTCTGAAAAAATGCAAAGAAGCCGTTGAAGTCGCCAAGCGATGCCGTGCCAAATGGATGACCGTTGTACCAGGAAATTTCGACCGTAATTTACCCCTCGGCATTCAAACAGCCCATGTGATTGAATCGTTGCGACAAGCATCGGCTATTTTTGAGCCACACGGACAAGTGATGGTACTGGAAGCCCTGAGCGATAATCCTGATTTATTTTTGCGTTATTCCGACCAAACCTACATGATATGCAAAGCGGTGAATAGTCCTGCTTGTAAATTTTTATTTGATATGTGGCATATCCAACGCAACGAGGGAAGATTGCTGTATCATATTGATTTGACTTGGGAAGAAATCGGGTATTTTCAAATTGGCGACGAACCCGGACGCAAAGAACCCACCACTGGCGAGGTGAATTATAAGCATATTTTTAAATACATCCGAGAAAAATCGCAAGCAGCGGGGCGAAACTTTGTATTAGGCATGGAGCATGGCAATGCTTTTGCAGGAAAAGAAGGCGAACAAAAGCTTATTGAGGCGTATCGTTGGTGCGATAAATAAACAAAAAGGCAGTGTAACCATTGCTTACACTGCCTTTTTTAAAACTTATTCCGCCCGTTTTACTTTCTCCCAAATACCCGACGTTAATCCTTTTCTATAACGCAAATATCCTTGAATTGCACACCAATTCATGAACGAAAAGTAGAACGGAACAAACAAAGCCTTTACCCTAATCTGTTTATTTTCAAGCCTATAACCCATAATAGCTAATCCATAAAAAGCCGTTTGGGCAAGCAGTAAACCCGTGTAAACATAAGCAGGCAACCACGACTCACCGATGGGCAACACCAGCAATACATTGAGCAAATACATCAGAGGCAAACAAAACGGTGCTACCGCCCAACGCATCGCCCGATGCGATACATACTGAAACGACAGCCAGCCATATTTGAAGATATTCCAAAGAAAAGCCAAACGGGCAATTGCTTGAAAACCACCCGATGCAATACGCACTTTGCGTTTCATTTCATCTTGGATAGAAAACGAAGGTCGCTCAATAGCATAGGCTTCTGGCTCATAAATAACCCTAAAACCCTCGGCGGCAATCCGCAAGGAAATAATAAAATCGTCGAGTAAAGTATCTTTTTCTACCTCATGAAAAAGATTAGTTCTTACAGCAAACAATTCTCCTGCCGCTCCTACAACGCTGTACAGTTCGGTATCAAGTTTTTTCAGAAACGATTCGTATTTCCAGTACAAGCCCTCTCCTGCCCCAGCCGCCGCTTCGGCATCGTTCATTTGGATACGCTTTTCGCCCGCAACCGCCCCTACTTTTTCATCTTTAAAGTGCCTAACAATATTTTTAATAGCCTCTTTGTTGAGGGTAGTGTTGGCATCGGTAAAAATCACAACTGGGTTTTTGATGGTCTTCACAGCCATATTCATCGCCTCTATTTTCCCACGGCGAACATTGCCCCCGATGATTCTGATGTTGGGATATTGCGTTTGGGCTTGTTCGACAAACTCGGTTGTGCCATCGGTAGAACCCTCTGTAACGAATAGAAACTCAATTTTACGAGAAGGATATTCAAGGCTTAGAGAATTGAAAAGCTTACTTTCGATACAAGACATTTCGTTGTAGGCAGGTACAACCAAGGTGACATCGGGCAAAAACGTAGGGTCGTTCATTATAGGAAACACTTTACCCATCGCTTTTCTGATTTTCACAAAAATCCAAGCTACCAAGCCATAGCCTACATACGTGTAAACTACGAGGAACATGGCCGTAACAAGTAGTAATTCGAGCGTGTTCTTCATAAAGATGCGGTTTATCAATAGAAGGGCATAAAACGTTAAAATAGCGTTTTATTGAAATAATTATTGCAAAATACTTAAAATCACAATAGTATTTGCCCTATAGTGGAAGGTTTATTACTCAAGCTTTTTAGCAAATATATACGCTTACCTATTCATAAATTCATCAATCAAAGGCAACACCACGGTAAGCTCGTCGTCGATAAGTTGGTACAAATCGGCAATTTGTTTGGGGTCATTAGGTGCTTTCAAGAGTGCTTCTAGCAACTGCACAGGCTCGTGGAAATCTTTCAGCCCTACCATCGTAAAAGAAGGTTTGATGCGATGTACCTCTTTTTTAGCACTTTCATAATCTCTCGATTGGATAGCCCCTTTCGTGCCTTGCCAAGAAGGAAGGCTATCATTTAGGAAAATCATCATCATTGTTTTGACAATCTCTTCATCATTACCATATATGATATTCAGATAATCTGAATCTATTTTTCTTGAAAAATGAAACATAAATTTTTGTGTCTTATAAAGTTATCAGCTTAGGCGTTGAAATCAGTCCTCGAAAAACGCCTAGCTTAATAGATAAATGCCGTAAATTTGATATAGATAAAATACGCCAGTATTGTACCTATTGATGCTCTATGAACCATCACTTGTATTCAAATATAGTAAATTACTTATTTAGAATAATCATTCAGCAAAGAATAAATCCTTGTTAACAAACTTTTATCCGTTTTACGCAAACATAAAAATCAATTTTGTATAAATGCTACATACAGAAACAATTGGTTTTTACTACCGAGATATGGAATAATTTTATAAAAGCGGAACGCCTTTACGTAGCTCGCCGTAGCACACGGGGTTGGCTCATCCTAATATTTTCTCCATTTTTGTATTATCACCGACTGTTATCCAATTAAAACCTTATTTAGACTGTATGAATATACATTATCATTGAATTGGGCAGATTCAGGTACAACACAAGATTGGTCTCGTTTCAATTTTTTATTATTTTTACACCTAAAAGAAAAAGATATGAACGAACAAAACATCATAGCCATACACGATGCCCTCTACGAATACTTGCTTGGCTTGCATCATGCTAACCATGAGTTCAGGTTTAGGATTCGCCCAAAAGACGACGAACGCTTTCGGAAAGGCTATTGGTTTTATGGTGATGAAAGTTCCATAAATATATCTTTTTGGAAGGGTAATATTAATAATACTCATACTATTCACTTGTATCTGCCAATAGATTTGGCAAAAAATATCTACTGCAATCTTGAATATGTTGATAAAACGAAGACATTTATTCAAAAAATGTCAAAAAAACTGGAGTTTAGTAATAGTAATTATTATCCAAACTATTACAAGCAAATCCAAAACAAGAATCATTATATCAATACCCTAAAATACTTTATAGAAAACGAAAAGCAATCCATTGACGAATATCTCAGACAAAACCCGAATGATGACGTAGTTGGGTTTATTGACCGAGCACAATTTGAATCAGATTTTGCGAGAGTTGAAGCTATCAGAAACAGCATCAAAAATCCAATTATTCAAGGTTTAAAAGACCAGATTTTAGCAGATGCAAAACTGAGAGAAAACATCACTAACGAATGTCTTCCTAACGCTCTTTCAAGAATATATATATCTAATTTTCAGGGAATTAAAGAATTATGTATTGAAGGTTTGCCACTTACATCACAATGGATTTTTATTACAGGCGAGAATGGTTTTGGTAAAACCTCTGTATTAAGAGCTATTGCAAAAGGCTTAATTGGCGACGAGAGTTTTGTTGCTCCAAGTCCCAAAGAAGCAACTATTTTAGTCAATGCAGTAATTAATGGTCAACCCTTTAATAATCAGTTTGATACAAGTACACCAAACCTTGTCTCATTGGCAACTTATGGCGTTTCAAGGTTTCGTTTGGTAGGAGGCGATGCCACAGCTTTAGAAAGAAGTCAGCAAAAAACCTATTCTTTGTTTCACGACGACGGGCAACTTTATAATATTGAGCAGCAGTTGATAAACTACAATGCTTATGATAAGCCTCGTTTTGAAAAATTGAAAAGTATTTTTTTAAGGCTTATTCCTCATTTAAAAGATATTGCAATTGAACCCAACAAAGGAAAGCCAAAAGTAATTTATCATGAAAAAGACGACAATAACCAACTTTATGAGGCTGTATCTTTGAACGATTTAGCGGCTGGATTTCGCAATATTTTGACGATGGTTGGCGATATGGTCATGCGTCTTTCTGAAAAATCTGATAATTTAGAGGAATTATCAGGCATTGTCCTAATTGATGAAATTGATGCTCATTTACATCCAAAGTATCAGTATGAATTACCTAAACTGCTTGCTGAGGTTTTTCCTAAAGTACAGTTTATTGCCACTACGCATAGTCCAATTCCGATATTGGGTTTACCCAAAAACAATAAACCTGTTATTTTAACAGTTGAACGAAACGCTGAAAACGGCATTACCATTGATAGAAAAGATGATGATTTTAACTTCCGCCAACTTAGTCCAGAAGCACTTTTGACCTCTCCCATTTTTAGCTTTCAGACCTTATTTGCTCGTGATACCACAGCAGATGAAGTTATGCCAACAAGTGATTTTAATGAAGTGATAGAGATTTCAGCAATACAAGAAAGGATTAAAAAACTTCGTGAAGAAGGATTAGTAAAATGAAAAAAATTACACCTTATTTCGATAATCCTCCTTCAGAACTTTTGGAAGATGCCACAAGATACAGAAACCATACTAAAGAAAACCCAGAAGGTAAATCAAAAATCAGGCAAGCCTTAGCTGACAAAGAAAAGCATGATTTTGATAATAATGTGTATGGTTCTACTGCTGTCAAAAGTAAGTTAAGAGAAATTTTTAAAGACAAATGTGCTTTTTGTGAAACGAATACCAATGCAGGGGCATCTCATGATGTTGAGCATTTTCGTTTCACAAAACATTACTATTGGCTTGGTTATGAGTGGACTAACCTATTATTGTCTTGCCAAATTTGCAATCGAATTTACAAAAAAACACAGTTTCCACTTGAAAAGGAAGAAAACCGAATACATCAAGCTCCTTTAGATTCCGCAGGTACATTGATAACCGCTCAATGCCATATTTTACACAAACCGCTATCAGCAGAAAAACCTCTTTTGCTACATCCAGCCATTGATGACCCTACGAAGCACTTGAAGTTTGTACCCAATGGTTCTATCGAAGGAATATCAGAAAAAGGGAAAAATTCAATTGAAGTATATGGATTAGAGAGAGATGAATTGATTAAAAAGAGAAAGAGCATTATTAAAGGGTATCAAAAAGATCTTTTACGAATATACCAATACGAAACTCCTACTAATCAAAGAATTACAATTGAGATTAATCGCTTGATAAGTAAAATTTTAGACCAAATAGAAAACCCAAGTACAGAATATTGGAGTTTCTATATCGCCATCTTAAATAACTTTGAAGATTTTATCATCAACAATACAAGTAATGAGATGGATTTGCCCAATAAGGAAGTCATGAGAGCAATCGTAAGACCAATCTTAACTCCATCGGCATAAAAAAGCCTCGTAGCTGATAGCTACGAGGCTCAAATAATAAGCGTGTTTGCTATTATCCTTTAGAAGATACCACAGCACCAAAGTACTCACGGTTCATGCGAGCAATGTTTTCTAAAGAGATTTCTTTAGGACATTCAGCTTCACAAGCACCAGTGTTGGTACATGCACCGAAGCCTTCGGCATCCATTTGAGCTACCATTTTCTCGGCACGAATCAAGCGTTCTGCTTGTCCTTGTGGCAACAACGACAATTGTGAAATCTTAGCCGAAGTAAACAACATAGCCGAAGCGTTTTTACAAGCTGCTACGCAAGCGCCACAACCGATACAAGCAGCGGCTGCAAAAGCATCATCTGCATTTTCTTTCGGAATAGGTAAAGCGTTGGCATCTTGTGCGTTACCAGTATTAACAGAAACGAAACCACCTGCGGCAATGATACGGTCGAACGACGAACGGTTTACAACCAAGTCTTTCACCACAGGGAACGCCGAAGCTCTCCAAGGCTCTACCGTAATCGTTTCGCCAGATTGGAACGAACGCATGTGCAACTGACAAGTAGTTACGCCACGTTTTGGGCCGTGCGGGCTACCGTTGATATACATCGAGCACATACCGCAAATACCTTCACGGCAATCGTGGTCGAAAGCGATAGGCTCTTTGCCATCGTTGATAAGTCTTTCGTTTAATACGTCGAACATTTCGAGGAACGACATATCCTCTGAAATACCTGTTACGTCGTATGTTTCAAATTTGCCTTCTGTGTTGGCATTTTTTTGACGCCACACTTTGAGCGTCAGGTTCATATTTCCTTCCATTTTTGAGTCAATTTGAAGATTTGAAAATTTGAAGATTTGAAAATGGTCAAACAATCCGTCAAAAGATTATTTTTTATCCATTTTTGAACTACTAACTATTCTGGAGAGTATCCGAATAATTTGAGTTAATTCTTCAATGATACTTGGTTCTGGTTGTGGGTAGGATTCTGATAGCTCACAAAGTTTTAGCCAGTAACTTACTTCATCGGCTTCTTTGGCTGCAATTTTTATTTTATGAATAAAATCTACTTTGCTTTCTGAATTTTGAGCTTCCCAAACATTTGCTCCAATAGATGTGCCTGCTCTTAGCAATTGGTTGGCAATCACAAACTTTCTATTGAGCTCTAATACCTCACAGAATTTGATGATTTTTATTGAAAATGAAAGTGTCTTACTAACAATAAGGTTTTCTTTATCGTTTCGCATGAGAGTGTAGATTTTGTTTTATTAGCTAAAATAAAACATCTTTGCCAAACATTAGCTACGCTCTTACAAAACTTTCATTTTCAAATTTTCAAATCATCAAACTTTCAAATTATTTGTAACTTCTTTGGGCAATCTTAATATTTTCATACACCAATTCTTCTTTGTGTAATTCAAATTTAGAATCGCCTTTATATTCCCAAGCAGCTACATAAGCATAATTTTCGTCATCACGAAGTGCTTCGCCTTCTTCTGTTTGATACTCTTCACGGAAGTGACCACCACAAGATTCGTTACGATTCAAGGCATCAATACACATTAATTCGCCTAATTCGATAAAGTCAGCTACACGAGTGGCTTTTTCTAATTCAGGGTTAAATTCGTCTGCATCGCCCGGAATACGTACATCCGACCAGAACTGTCTTTTGATTTCTTGAATTTCAGCAATAGCTTCTTTCAAACCTTTTTCGTTACGAGCCATACCGCATTTATCCCACATAATTAAACCTAATTTTTTGTGGAAATAATCAACCGATTTTGTCCCTTTGATAGACATCAATTTGTTGATTGTATCTTGTACTGCTTTTTCGGCTGCTACAAATTCAGGGGCATCAGTCGGAACAGCTTTTGTGCGAATTTCGCCAGACAAGTAAGCTCCAATAGTGTAAGGGATAACAAAATAACCATCAGCCAAACCTTGCATCAAGGCAGAAGCGCCTAGGCGGTTTGCTCCATGGTCAGAGAAGTTAGCTTCGCCTAAAGCATAAAGCCCTGGCACAGTTGTCATTAAGTTATAATCAACCCAAAGTCCACCCATTGTATAGTGCACCGCAGGGTAAATACGCATCGGTACTTCGTAAGGGTCTTCGCCAGTAATTTGTTTGTACATATCAAACAAGTTACCGTATTTCTCTTTCACTACTTCTTTACCTAATACTTGCAATTCTTCTGTTGAAGGATTTTGAATACCTCTCTTGAGCGACTCAACACGGCCATAACGTAAAATAGCCGCAGCAAAATCAAGGTAAACGGCTTTTTTAGAAGCACCTACACCATAACCTTCATCACAACGCTCTTTGGCTGCACGAGAAGCAATATCACGAGGAACTAAGTTACCGAATGCAGGATAACGACGCTCTAAGTAATAGTCACGTTCGTCTTCAGGAATTTGAGCAGCAGGACGGTTATCATCTTTCTTTTTAGGCACCCAAATACGACCATCGTTACGCAATGATTCAGACATCAACGTCAATTTCGATTGGTGGTCGCCAGAAACTGGGATACAAGTTGGGTGAATTTGTGTATAGCAAGGGTTGCCGAAGAACGCCCCTTTTTTATGTGCTTTCCAAGCCGCCGTAACGTTTGAACCCATTGCATTGGTTGACAAGTAAAATACGTTTCCGTATCCACCTGTACACAACAACACAGCGTGACCAAAGTGACGTTCTAATTTACCAGAAATCAAATCACGAGCAATGATACCACGGGCTTTGCCGTCAATCATTACAACGTCCATCATTTCGTGGCGCGTAAACATTTCTACGTTACCCAAACCTACTTGGCGTTGTAAAGCAGAATAAGCACCTAATAATAATTGTTGACCCGTTTGGCCTGCCGCATAGAAAGTACGTTGTACTTGCGTACCACCGAACGAACGGTTCGACAACAAACCGCCGTACTCACGAGCAAAAGGTACACCTTGAGCCACACATTGGTCGATGATGTTACCAGAAACTTCAGCCAAACGGTGAACGTTTGCCTCTCTTGCACGGTAGTCGCCACCTTTGATAGTATCGTAGAATAAACGATACACAGAGTCACCATCGTTTTGGTAGTTTTTAGCAGCATTCACCCCTCCTTGTGCAGCAATCGAGTGTGCACGACGAGGAGAATCTTGGAAGCAGAAAGCCTTAACTTTATAGCCCATTTCTGCCAAAGAAGCTGCCGCAGAAGCACCAGCCAAGCCGGTTCCTACAACAATGATTTCGATATTCCGCTTGTTGGCGGGGTTTACTAATGGTACTGTCGAACGGTATTTTGTCCATTTGTCAGCCAGTTGACCACCAGGGATTTTAGCATCTAATTTTGGTGAAGTTGCCATAACTTATGAATTATGTAATGATGAATATTTTTAGCGATATTGCTGTTGTTGAGCAACAAACAACTACTGAATAAATCCTAAATAGATTGCTACTGGCATGGCTGCGAAAACCAATGGCACGATAATAGCAAATCCTGCACCAAACGATTTTACGAACGGAGTGTATTTAGGGTGATTCCATCCAAGCGACTGAAATGCACTTTGAAATCCATGTAATAAATGGTAAGACAAAGAGATACAACCCACTACATACACAATCACAACCCAAAGGTATTGGAATGTCTCCTTCATTTCTTGGAACAACGTTTCTTCGCCACTGGTAATGTGGTCGGTAAAACGGCTTACAACCCAAAAGTGTTTTAAGTGTAATACCAAGAAAATCAACAATAATGTACCCAACAAGCCCATTGAGCGAGAATACCATGTACTGTTAGTTTTTGAAATAACAGCGTACTTCACAGGACGCTTTTTGCTATTGGCCGACCATAGTATTAATCCATCAATGATGTGCAGTAATAATCCTGCAAAAAGACCAAACTCAGCCGCACGAATAAAAAAGTTTTTCGCCATAAACTCTGCCGCCGCATTGAAAGTTTCGCCACCGTCATTTACAAAAATGCAAGCATTGATTCCACAATGGACAACAAGGAAGGCTACCAACGATAAGCCTGTTACCGCCATGATGAGCTTTCGGCCCAACGAACTTGATAAATTTTTTGTTACCCAAGACATTTTTTTATAAGTTATTGGTTGTTAATTACTTAATAATTAATAGTTTTTTTATCGCTTTTACAAACTTTTTTTTTGTATTGGCAGATTCCTATTAACTATTAATTAGTTTAAAAAAATTGAACTCAAAACTACAATCGAAACGCCTGTCAATCAAATAATATATAAGATTTTAGCAATTATTTACAATAATTCTACGTTTTTGTACTGTTTTAAGTGTATTTGTTGGGGTTTTCTTAAAATCCAATACTTTTCGTAAAAAAAACAAACATTTTGTTGCAATTTCGACTCTTTCCTTTAAGCTCAATACTTTTACAGTTGTTATAATTTCTATCACTATTTTTGGGTAATTCTAACAATTGCTTACAACTGATAATCCAACTTTGTGTTTGAATTTTTTGTTTTGTTAGTTACAAAAAAAATATTCTAGTAAATTGTCCGAACTAAAGTGTGTTTGACTTATCGAAACCCTTGTTAGGTGCTTTGTAACATTGGTCATTCCCAACTTTTCTTACTATAAAACATGATGAAATCGACGCATTACTTATACCTTTTTTTGGTAGGTTTCTTTTTAAGCTTATGGGCTGCTCCAAAGTCTATGGCAACACACATGAAAGGTGGCGAAATTACAGTTAGACGTATTTCTAGTACCGCCCTAACTTACGAATTTACGCTTACCATTTATTGCGAAAACAACCAAGCATGGCTACAACAGCGTGATGTTTTGTTCTGCTTTGGCGATGGTATCGGCTCGGCGGTCGCTACTCGCTCAAACGGTGGCGGCAATGGCGAAGACCTCGGCAATGGTACTTGGAAGGGTGTCTATAAAGCTACTTATACCTACTCTGCTCCCAATACCTATCGGGTCAACGTGGCAATCCAAAACCGAAATGCCAACGTTCGGAATATTCCGAACTCCGACCAAATTGGCTTTTACGTAGAAACAATTTTCAGGATAGATGCAGGATTAGGACTCAACTCAACGCCCTTGCTACTAAACCCTGCCGTTGACTTAACGGCCGTAGTGGGTCAAAAATTTATCCACAACCCCAATGCCGTTGATTTACAAGGCGATAGCTTGGCATATCGACTAATTTCTTGTCGCCAAGGTTTACAATCAAGCTGTACTGGACGTGGTACAGCCATTTCGGGCTTTACTCAACCCGACCAAGTAGCGGCTACGCCTTCTAGTTTTACGATCAATGCTATCACTGGCGATTTGATTTGGAACACGCCTCAAGAAGTAGGGCTTTACAACTGTGCTTTTGTAATTGAAGAATGGAGAAATGGCGTAAAAATTTCGGAAACGGTGCGCGATATGCAAATAGAGGTGAAAGATGCCGACAACAGT
>JACCDR011035751.1_pt1 | contig 26987 bp, 22 predicted proteins | sample 7446431 | NCBI WGS metagenome assembly JACCDR01 (sample SAMN15323443, study PRJNA562643) | freshwater metagenome | isolation source: river surface water | place: USA:Blue River Watershed | collected 2017-08-17 | reverse complement strand
GCCCGGTCGCAGGCCGCCAACAGCAGCAGCAGCGCCCCTGCCGTGCACAGCCGGGCCCGCCGCCGACCGAGGTGGGAAAAGCCGGAAAACCTGCACAGGGGTGCGGAAACGGGCGCGGAAACGGGCGCCGAAACACCAAAACGTTGGAACATGGGGCGGTGGCCAGCGGTGCCGGCCGATGTACGCGGAACCTCAAGCCTACAGCCTGTGGAAACCGGCGCCGGCATCGAACGCAACGAAACAGCCGCAACGGGACAGCCGCGACGACACCACGGCCGGGCGCCACCGCAGGCGGCCCGCGCGCACGACCCAGCGCGCTGGCTCTCAGTTTTCCAGCACGCGCAACTGCAGGTCCTCGGGCGCAACTGCCCTTCGTTCACCCTGGGACGCCACCACCTTGGCCGCACGGGTGCCCAGGTCGGCCTGCAGCTCCACCGGCCCGGCCGGCAGCGCCGTGGCGGCCAAGGCTGCGTAAGCGGCTGCCAGGGCCTCGTCGTCAGAGTGCACCTGAACCTCGGGCAGCGCCGGTATGACGGGCAGGTTGTCCATCACGGCCGTGGTGGACGGGGCTTCAGGCCCGTGGTCGTTGACGTGCTCGCGGTCGATGATGGCCACCGCCATCTTGGACCGCAGGCTGGCCAGCCCGGTCGGTGACCAGTTGCTGACCAGGCTCTCAAACTGCTCCAGTGCACGCTGCAACACGTCCAGCGGAACCTTGTGCAGCGCACGCAGCCCCTTTTTGTGCAACGACTGGCGCACAAAGTCGATATGGCGCAGCGTCTGGCGTGAGCCCGGCTGCCGTTCCAGCAGGTCGTCGAGCTCGCGCAACATCACCTGCAGCTCGCTGCGTTCTTGCTGCAGGCGCGCCTGTTCGCGCACGCCCTGCCCCGGCTTGCCCGGCGCGGCGCGCGCCTGCAGCACAACCTCCAGGCCGTGGCGGGAACGGCGCAGCGTCAGGTCGTGCCTAAAAAAGGCCACGACCGCCTTTTGTAGGGGGCGCAAGACTTTGGCAAAAGCGCTCATGGGACGGGCCGGCTGCGGTAGGCAGCGGCGGGATCGGGCGCTGTCTGGGTTGTCGACGTCCGCAAGGCACCGCTTGAAGCGGCAGGTGTAATCAGGCGCTAACAGCCGTTGCAGCAGGCAACCGGGCGGGCCGGGCGGGGCGGGGCGGGGCAGGCGGGCCTGGCACATAAGGCTCACGCCACGCAGGTGCGGTTTTTGCCGGTGCGCTTGGCTTCGTACATCGCCGTGTCGGCGCGGCCCAGCGCGTCTTCCAGGCTTTCGCCGGGCACCCAGGTGGTAACGCCGGCCGAGAAGGTGACAAACACCTCGCGCCCTTCGTGCAAAAACAGGGCCTCGCTCAGGCTGCGCTGCAGCCGCGTCAGCGCTTGCTGGGCGTCGGCGGCGGCGGTGCCGGGTATCAGCACCACAAACTCTTCGCCGCCAAACCGGGCCAGGTGGTCGGTGGGGCGCAGCCGGGCTTGCACCTGGTGCGCCAGGTTTTGCAGTGCCAGGTCGCCGGCGGCGTGGCCCAGCGTGTCGTTGAGCTTTTTGAAGTTGTCAATGTCGATCAGCCCCACCGCCAGGCCCGGCCCACCCTCACGCTGCAGGCGGGCGCACTCGGCTTCAAAGACCTGGGCCAGACCACGGCGGTTGGCCACCTTGGTCAGCGCGTCGGTCAGCACCTCGTCGGACAAGCGGCGCAGTTCACTTTCCAGTTCACGCACACGCGTTTCCAGTTCCCGGGCGCGGGTGTGGTCGGCCTGCAGCCTGGTGCTGGACATCTGCACCGCAGCCTGCACCGCCCGGCTGTCGGCGAGCAGCGACTTCACCACGCCAGCCAAACTTTCCAGCGAACCGGCCTCTTCGATGGCCTGCACATGGGCTGCGGTGGCCAGCTGGAAGCGGCCGGTTTGTTCGCCCAGTTCGCCCACTTCGAGCAGCATGCGCTGGATCAGCTCTTTCAGCGCCCGCTGGGCGGCAGCACGTTCACTGCGTACAGCACGCTGGCGCTGCCGCGCTTCGGCCAACAACGCGCTGGCGCTGCGCACGGCCCGCAGGCTGGGCTCGCCGCCCTCGCCGGCCTGCAGGCAGTCCACCACCGCCTGGCAGGGGCCCTGCACCCAGCTGCCGTCTTCCACCATCTCGGCCAGGCCGCCGCCCAGTTCACGGCACAGGCGGCTGAGCTGCTGCACCAGGTGGTGACGCTGGCCCAGCCAGTGCCGCGCCTGCACGCACAGGGTGTCGACCTGCGCCACGTGCGCGGCAGTGGCGCCGTCGCGGGCCAGCGCCTGCGCCACCACCGACAGGCGTTGCGCCAGCGCGGCCGCTGTGGGCTCGTGCACCGGCAAGGCGGTGCGCACGGTGTTTTCCAGTGCCGCCACCACATCGGGCCAGGCCTGCACAGCAGCACCCGGCCCGCCGGCCACTGGGGCCAAGCCGGCCAGTGGCGCGGGCGCGGTGGCGGCCGGTTCGGTGGATGCGTCAAAGCCCTCGCCAAGTTCAACGCCGTCGGCGGGCCGGTCGTCTTCCCAGGCTTTCATCAGGCCCTGCAGGCGCTGGTGCAGCCGCGTGGCGTCGCTGCGGCTGCCGTCAAACACGCGGCCCAGGCTTTCTTTGCGGCGCGCCGCTGTCCACTGCTTGCCCACGCGCGACAGGTTGCGCGCCATGCGCTCGCTCAGCGCGGCCCAGGCGGCGGCCTGGGCTTCGGCCTCGGCCAGCGCCGTGCTGGCGGTCGCCGCTGCAGCGGCCGGTGGTTCTACGCCCGAGTGACTGCCTGCTTCTTGCGCATAAGCACGGGCGTAGTTGTCGGGCGTGGGCTCCAGCTTCGCTGCCAACAGCCGCTTGAAGGCCGCCTTGGCCAGATCAGTGGCGTTGGCAGTGGCGGCGCCCTGTGCAACCGGCGCGGGCACGGGTGGGCTTGCGGCCAGGCCGGTTGAAGGACGGCCACTCACAGCAGCTTGGGAAATCAGTGCACCCGGTCACCGAGCGCGCCAGCCCTGCCGCCGCCCCGAGAAACGGTCACCCACGGCGCCTTGCGCGGCAGCACGGTCTGCTCCAGCCAGGCCAGCAAATCGGCTGCGGGCACGGCACGGCTGAACAGGAAACCCTGCATCAGCCCACAGCCCAGGCGGTGCAGCACCTCCATCTGGCGCAGGGTTTCCACACCCTCGGCCACCACGCGCAGGCCCAGGCTGCGCGCCAGCGCGATGATGGCGGTGACCACGGCAGCGCTCTGCGGCGTGATGCCCAGGTCGCGCACAAAACTGCGGTCGATCTTCAGCTCGGAGATGGGCAGCGTGGTCAGGTAGGCCAGCGACGAGTACCCGGTGCCGAAGTCGTCGATGGATATCTCGACGCCGATGTCGTTCAAGCGGTGCAGCGACGGGATGACGTTTTGCAACTCTTTCATCAGGTTGCTCTCGGTGATCTCAAGCTGAATCACGCGGTGCGGCACGTTCACCGCCGTCACACACTGGTGGATGGTTTCCACCAGGTCACGGCGTTCAAACAGGCGGCTGGGCATGTTCACGGCGATGGAGTCGGAAAAGCCAAACCGGTCTTTCCACACCCGCGCCTGGCGTGCCGCTTCGCGCAGCGCCCATTCGGAAAACGGCACGATGAGCCCGTTTTCTTCGGCCAGCGGTATGAAGTCGGCCGGCGGCACCAGCTTGCCACTGCGCTGCCAACGCATCAGCGCTTCGGCGCCGGCCATGCGGGCGGTGTGCACATCAATCTTGGGCTGGTAGTGCAGCACCAGTTCTTCACGCTCGATGGCGCGGTTCAGGTCGGACTCGAGCTCCAGCTTCTCGCGGCCACGGCCCGCGAGCATGGGGCTGTAGACGACGGCGGAGTTCTTGCCCTGCGTCTTGGCGGCGTACATCGCCACGTCGGAGTTGCGCAGCAGGTCGACGACGCTGCTGCCGTCGCGCGGGAACAGCGCCACGCCCACGCTGCCCGTGACAAAACACTCCTGTCCGGTAACGAAAATGGGCTCGCGCAAGCTGTCCAGCACACGCTGGGCCACGCGCTGGGCGTCACCCTCGTCCTGCACCTCGGGCAGCAGCGCCACAAACTCGTCGCCGCCCAGCCGCCCCACGGCTTCCAGGGCGCGGTGAAAACGCAGGCCCAGGGTCTCGGCGGCGCCGTCCATCACCTGGTCGGAGTGGCGCACGCAGGAACGCAGCCGACGCCCCACTTCGACCAGCAGTTCGTCGCCTGCGCCGTGGCCCAGCGTGTCGTTGATGATCTTGAAGCGGTCCAGGTCGATGAGCAGCAGCGCACACTGGTGGCGCATGCGCCGCGCCTGTTCCAGCGCACGCTCGGCGCGCCAGATGAGCTGGCGGCGGTTGGGCAGGCCGGTGAGCGCGTCGAAGTTGGCGAGCTGGCGGATCTTGTCTTCGGCCACACGGCGGTCGGTCACGTCCTGCACGATGCCCGAGTAGCCGGCGCCCTGGCCGCGGTCGTTGAATTCGGGCTCTGCTTCGACGTGGATGATGCGCTGGCGCCCGTCCGGCAGCACCAGCGCCACGTCGGTGGCCAGCGTGGTGGCGCGGCGCAGCGCGGCCTGCAACTGGCGCAACAGCACATGCCGTTCGTCTTTGTGCACCATGCGCACCAGGCCACGCACCGTGACGGTTTCCGTCGCGTCCAGGCCCAGCACCCGCAGCGCCTCGGGCGACATGCTCAGGCCAGAACCAGCCTGGCGCCGCCAGTCAAAGCTGCCCATGCGCGCCAGGTCCTGCGCCCGTGCCAACTTGGCGCGGTTGCGTTCAAGCTCGATGCGGGTGCGCGAGGCGCGCAGCAGATAGTGCAAGCGGCCGCTGAGCAAAGCCCATTGCGGCGCCTTGACGTAAAAGTCGGTGGCCCCGGCGTCGTAGGCGCGGGCGATGGAAGCATCGTCGTCCAGCCCGGTGAGCATGAGGATGGGGATGTTCTCGAAGCCGGGGGTGGCCCGCACCTCGCGGCAGGTCTGAAAACCGTCCATCACCGGCATCAAAGCATCGAGCACGATGATGTCAAAAGCCAGCCCCTGCAGCGCGGCCAGTGCCTGCTCGCCACTGGCGGCCGGGGTGACACGAAAGCCCCGGTCACCCAACGCGATCGTGGTCAACATCAGGTTGACTTCGTCGTCGTCAACCAGCAGAACTTGCGGCCCGTCGGGCTGCGAGCTGGCGCCAAAGGGGTGGTCTGCACCCCGCAAGCCGCTGGGGGGCGAAGCACTCACCGGGACGTCAGGCAGGTGATTCAAGGGTCGACGTTTCTAAATGTATCAAGATCGCAGCATAGCGCGAACCGCCGCCAGTGCAGCGGCGGAATCTGACAGCAGTTGTTCGATTTCGGGTGCGAGTTCACGACCTGGGCGTTCCCTGATCAGCCGCTCCACCTCTGCACAGCGCCGCGCCAAAGCCAGTGCGCCCACGCTGGCTGAAGACGACTTCAAAGTATGGGCAATGCTGTTGATAACACTCTCGTCAGGCTGCTCGGCCCGTGCCTGGTCCTGCAGCACCGTGCACATGCGGGCCAGCGAACCTTCAAACGCCGTCAGCACACGCTGCACCACGCCGTGCCGGCCGTCGGGGTCGAGCTCGCGCAGGCGGTCCAGCGCCTGTTGATCAAGGCCCGCGGGGCCGCGAGGGGAATCGTCGGTAACTGCCATGCCGGGTTTCGATGCTGTTCAGTGGGACGTCGGGTGCAGGACCCAGAACACCTGGTTGTTCGGGCCCCTGGCCGCATTGCTGCGCCTGATGACGCCTTTTTGACGCCAATTTCCAACGACACATGCTACCGGGCCGGCCGCCGACTGCAGGCTGTGCTCCAGGATGGCAACACCAACAGCGGTGTCGGCGGTGGCCGCCCGGGCTTGAGGTGCGGCGCGACAGGCAAGGGCTACCGCTGGCAGGCGGTGGCGGGCCAGGCCCGTCCGTACAATCACGGCTATGCCCAAGCTGCGGCCGAGCCCGTGCCCGAACCCCGAGCGCCCCCCTTCAGGCCAGCCCGCCGCCGCCCCGGGCATCGGGGCGCGCCGGCAGGGGTGGCCGCCGGCCCTGTGCAGCGCGGTCGGGGTGGCTTGCACCGGGCTCGCGCAAGCCAGCGATACAACGGCAGCGCAGTCTGCTGGCACGCCTGCGGGCCTGTGGTGGTTTGCGCTGGCGGCCTTGTTGGGTCTGGCTGCGGCCGGCTACACACTGGGGCGGATGAGCGAACGCCGCCGCCTGGCTGCGGCCCTGTTCGAAACGCGCAGCCAACACCAGGCCCTGCTGGCCAGCCTGCACGACACCGTGTGGCGCACCGACGCCCAGCACCGTTTTGTGTCGCTGCACGCTGCAGGCCCGCACCCGACACCGCACCACACGATGCATGCCGTACCGGTGCCACCTTGGTCGGCGCACGCGGCGTGGGCGGGATTGATGCAGGCCCAGCGCAGCTTTGCCAATGTGGCCTTGCAAACTGAGACAGGGCCTGCGGTTGTTGCTCCGGCAGATGCCGCGGCGCCGGCGCAAGCCACAGCGCCGGGGGCCGACCCAGCCCCACAACAGCCCACCGCCTGGCTGCTGAGCGGCCAACCCGTGCTGGGCGCCGATGGGCGCTTTGCCGGTTTTGTGGGCACGGCACGGGCGGCCGCCGCTGCCCAGAGCACCGCCGCAGGCACTGGGGCCGGCCTCACCGGGCCAGCGACGGGCGGCGCGGCCGCTGCGGGCCAGGCCCCTGCCGCCCGCAGCGATGCCGGTGCCGCAAACGCGGGCCTGTCAGGGGCCCTGCCGGGGGCGGATGCAGCAGCGAACGCCGAGAAGGATGCCAGGACGGAAACCAAGACGGGCGCCGCCGCGCTGGCCGCCGCGCTGGCCGAAAGCGACGAGGCCTACAACTTCAGCTACACCGTGGTGCACGACTTGCGGGCGCCGATACGGGTGGTCGACGGCTTCACGCGCATCGTCAAGGAAGACTACGGCCCGGTGCTGGACCGCGTGGCCAACGACCACCTGGAACGGGTGCTGAACGCGGCTGCGCGCATGAACAAGATGATCGACGCGCTGCTCACGCTGGCGCGCCTGTCCAACCAGCCCCTGACCCGGCAACCGGTGAACCTGAGCCAGATCGCGCGCTATGTGGTTGACGAACTGCAGAGCGCGCAGCCGGCACGCGAGGTGGACGTCCACATCGAAGAAGGCCTGCTGGTGACCGGCGACCCCACGCTGCTGCGTGTGGTGTTGGAAAACCTGCTGGGCAACGCTTGGAAGTACAGCTCACGCACCGCCCAGGCCCAGATTTCACTGACCAGCACACGCCACGGGGCCGGCCGTGCTTTTGTGGTGCGCGACAACGGCGTTGGCTTTGACATGCGCGCCGCCGACCGCCTGTTTGGCGTGTTCCAGCGCTTGCACAGCCCGAGCGAGTTTCCGGGTCATGGTGTGGGCCTGACGTCGACACGCCGCATCGTGCGCCGCCACGGTGGCGACATCTGGGCCGAGTCCGAGCCGGCACGCGGCGCGGCTTTCAGCTTCACGCTGGCCGAAGGCTGAGGCGCAGGCGCTGCAGGCGCCAAGAGCGGGAAAAGCGCAAAAAGCCCGCAGTGCCTTACAACGCCGAGCGCGCCAGCTCTTCCACCGCCAGCAGCAGCCGTTCGGCTTGCGCCTCCACGCTGAGCTGGTTGTCGTCGGCCAGGCGCTGCAGCCGGCGCGCAGCATCGGCGCGCAGCAGTGAGTAACGGTGCATCAGCACACCCACGGCCATGGCCACCACGGCGTCGGTGGCAGGTACTGCCGCCGTTGCAGCCGTTGCAGCCGTGGCAGCAGTCGGCGCCCCGCTGGCGGCCACCACGCCTGCAAGCGATCGCACGGCACCGCTGGCCACCCCGGCGGCAACCCCCGAAGCAGCCTGCGTGGCCAGCCGCGACAACACCGCAGCCACACCGGGCACGATCTGCCCCACGTCCAGCGGCTTGATCAGGTAGGCCTGCGCGCCCAGTGCCTGCACCTTGGCCAGCGTGGCGGCATCGGCAAAGGCCGACAGGAACATAAAGGGGATGCTATAGACGTCGCGCAGGGTTTCGGCGACGTCAAAGCCGCTTTTGCCTTCCATCCGGATGTCCAGCAGCGCCAGCTGCGGCCGGTGTTCGCGTGCCAGCAAGATCGCGTCGTCGCCATTGTCGGCGTCTATCACCTCGTAGCCGGCTGCGGTCAGGCCGTGCACCACGGTGGCCAGCACCAGGCGGTCGTCGTCCACCACCAGGATGCGTGTTTTGGCCGCGCCAGCACCGCCGCCAAAAGCGGTGGGGCTGGGGGCGGCAGGGGCGCTGTTCACAGCTCCAATTGTCGCTGATCGTGTTCGTTGCGCGGCTCGTTGTCGGGCCAGCGCACCGAGGGCGGGCGCAGTTCCACCTCGGCCACCACCTCGTTGCCTTGTTGGCTGAGCGCCAGTGTGGCAGTGCGTTTGGGCAGCAGCGCACGCACCAGGCCCAGGCCCGAGACACCGGCAGGCACACGCTTCAAGTCAAAGCCCGCTGCGAGCTGGCCGCGCCCGCTGATGCGGATGCACACCCCCTCCTCGCGCGCTATCAGCGTGCAGCGCACACCTGCACCCGGGCCGTGTTTGATGGCGTTGGTGAGCAGCTCGTTGACGGTCAGCGCCACCGGTATCGACTCGGCCTCGGGCAGCAAATGCGGCACGCGGCCTTCCAGCGCCACTTCCACCGCGCAGCCAAAGGTGCGCTGCACCGACACCGCGATGGCACGCAGCAGCCCGGCCATTTCCAGCGGCTTGCCGCCGCCCACCTGCAGGCCGTGCACCTGCGCGATGGCCTGCACCTGGCCCACGGCTTCGTTCAGCACACCCGCCAGTTCGGGCCTGCGGGCGGCGTTTTGCTGCAGCAGGCCGGCCACGCCTTGCAGGTTGTTCTTGATGCGGTGGTGCACCTCGCGCACCAGCACCTCGCGCTGGTCGATGGCGGCTTGCAGCCGGGCGCGTTCGGCTTCGCGCTGGTGTGTCACGTCGCTGGCCACCAGCAGCAGTTGCGTGACGCCGTCTGCGTCTTCGTCCAACGGCGCGATGCGGCAGTCCCACACACGCAGGGCTACGGACACGGGTTCGGCACTGCCGCCTACAGCGCCGGGAACTGCGCCGGCGCCGGTGCGGCTGTCGGCCGCCGTTGGCGCACTGTCACCAGGGCCGTTGGGCGCTGGCGCCCCTGCGGCCTGCGCGCCAGCCACCGCACCTTCGTGCCACTCGTGTTCGCTGGCCACCCGCGAGTGGGCGACTTCGCGCAGCCACAGCGCCAGCGCGGCGGCCTGCGCCGGTTCACACATTTCCTGCGGCGTCGAGCCCGCCAGTGCCAGCAGCGGGCGGCCAAAAAACTCACCGGCGGTCTGGTTCAATTGCCGCACACGCAACGAGCGGGCGTCAAACAGCGCAATGGCCAGCGGCGCGGTTTCGATGACCCGCTGCAGCGACGCCTTGGCCTGCGCGATGCTCACCTCGGCCTGGCGACGGCGCTCGATGTCGAGCAGCGCAAAGGTGATCTCTTGTTCACCCGCATGCCCGGCTGAGGTCAGCACCGCCGAGCCCACCACCCAGAACTCGCGGCCGTCACGGCCGCGCAGGCGGCATTCGAAGGTTTCGGCCTGGCCTTCTGACAGGGTCTGCAGCCGCTGCATCCAGTCGGTGCGGCGCAGCGGGTGGTCTTCTTCGGGGGTGGCCACGGCGCTGATGGGGCGGGCAAAAAAGTCGGCCAGATCGCCAGCAAACATGCGCCGCGCCGAGCGGTTCATCCACACGATGCCGCGCTCTGACACGGTGACGATGCCCACCAGCACCGAATTCAGCATCGAACGTGTGCGCTCGGCTTGCGAGGCCAGGCTCTGGCGCGCGCGGCGGCGTTCGTCGACGTCGACAAAAGAGCAGATCACGCCAGCATCGATGTTGCTCGTGTCTACCGGCCGCACCGACACCTGCACCCACAGCAGGCTGCCATCGCGGCGCTTGAGCTTGCGCTCGGCGCTGTAGCGGCCGCGTTCGCGCAGGCCGTGGGCGATGCGGGCCTCGAATTCCACACAATCGCGCGCGCTCTCGTACAACTCGGCGGCGTCCAGCGTGCTCAGCTCCGAGCTGCCCCAGCCGGTGATGGCGGCCATGGCCTGGTTGGCGCGTTCGATGCGCGCGCCGCGCTGGTAGACGATGCCCACCTCTGACAGGCTGAACATCAGCTCGCGGTCGCGCAGCAGTTGTTCCAGTTCAGACTGCTGCAGCTTCAGCCGCGTGATGTCGGTCAGCACCGCCACCGCTTCGTCCACCGGGCCGCCGCCGCTGGCGCCGCTGCTTTTGCCGTTGCTGCTGTCGCCGGCACGGCGCAACGACAGCGAATACCAACGCAGGTCAACACCGGGCTGGCCATGGCTGATTTCGGTTTCAAAAGCCTGGCCTTGGGCCAGCGCTTCGGCGGCGGCGGCCAGCACCCCGCCGGGCTCGGCGGTCGGCACACCACCGGCCTCGGCCGCCGACACACCTTCGGACTCAGCCGCCAGGGCGCTGCTGCGCGCCAGAATCTCCTGCAGCGAAGCACCGGCCGCGCCGCCGGGCTCAAAACCCAGCATACGCTCGAAGCGGCGGTTGCAGCGCACCAGCGCCGGCCCGCGCAGGTAGGCGATACCGGCGGTGGAGGTGTCGAGGATGGTGGTCAGCTCGCGCAGCAGTTGTTCGTTGCGGCGCTGCGCGGCTTCCTGGTCGGTGACGTCCAGCGTCACGATAGATGTGGTGTTGCGCCCACCGGCCAGCGCCGTCGGCTCTACCCGCGTAAGCAGCCAGCGCCGCCCCATCTCTGGGTGCAGCACGGCGTAACGCGCCTCGGTGCGTTCGCCCTGCCGCATGGCCCGCTGCAGGCGTTCAAATTCGGGCAATGAGTCGGGCTCCACCAGGTCGCGGCCTATGCCCAGCAAGGCGCCGCTGGCCGGCCCGGCGCGCGGGCCTGCAGGCTTGCGCAGGTGGCCCGGCGCAGAGGCGGGCGCCAACGCCGGCCCCAGCCAGCCGCGGCCGGGGTCGAAGGTGGCCACGCCGATGCTGGCGGTGTCCATCAACATGCCCATTTCCAGCTGCGCCAGATCGCGCTCGTCTTCGGCGCTGCGGTCTTGCACCACGGCATGCACGCGCCGCGCCGGGGCGCCAGCCTCGTTTTGCGCCAGGCAACCCAGGCGCGCCCACAGGTGGCGCACACGCCCGCCGGCCGCGCCGGGCTTGAGCACCACCTGCGTTTCCAGCGGTGGTGCACCGGGCTGCACAGCGGCGGCGAGCGCGCCGCCTTGCCAGGCCAGCAGCGTCTGCAGCTCGGGGCTGGCCTGGCGCAGGTCGGGGGGTACGGGGCCGAGCAGGCTTTCAAAGGCGCGGTTGTAGCGCACGATGAGGCCGCTGTCGTCAAACACCAGCATGCCGCTGCTGCTGAGCTCGAACCACTGCGACAGCTCGTGCTCGGCGCGCTGCGCGGCCTGTTGGGCCTGTTGGGCCTGTTGGGCCTGTTGGGCCTGTTGATCCTGTTGGTCCTGTTGGGTTCGAAATTCAGCACTGCAGTCCTGCACCAGGCAAAACCAGCGCGGCAGCGCACCGGCAGGCGCCAGGTTGCTCATCAACACCGACAGCCACTGCTCGCGCCCCAGCGCGTCCACGTAGCGGTGGCGCAGGGCCGGTGCGGTGTGCCCTTGCAGCGCCGCGTTGCAGGCCTGCACACGCTGGGCGCGGTTTGCAGCCTGGTCGCCAGCGGGCTGCCAGTCCAGCGGGTCGCGGCCCGGCAGTTCGGCCATGGGCCGGCCCAGCAGTTCGGCATAGGCAGCGTTGCAATCCACAAGCTTGAAATCGGCGCCCTGCAAGGCCACCGCCTGCCCCGAGGCCCACAAGGTGCGCAGCAAGGCACTGGCCTGCCCATCCAGCGGCCCCACGCCCAGGGCTGGCGCCGCCCGGGCCGGGCGCTTGAGCACAGCGGGGCGCACGCCGGACGGGTTCATCCGTCGAGTTGCCGCCCGGCCAGCAGCGCCGCCAGCAGGGCCTGGTTGACTTCGGCCATGCCCAACATCAAGCGGTCGGCGGCTTCACGGGTGTCGTAGGCCGCCTCCTGTTCCACCGCAGTGACCAGCGCCAGGTAGGGCGCAAAAGGGCCGCCCTGCCCCAGCAGCGCCTGCTGCACCGTTTCGGGCACCGGCAGCGCGGTCAACATGTCGGCAAAGGGCTGGTTGAGCAGGCGGTCGAGCAGCGAAAACACACCGCAGATGAACATCTGGCCGCGCAACTCGGCGTCGTCATGGCCGCGTGCCAGCTCTTCCATCATCAGGCCGCGGCGCACGGCGGCGTGCATCAGCGGCTGCGCGTTGTTGCCTTTGGAAGCTGAAGCCAGCAGCAGCGCCAACCAGCGCTTGAGCCGCTGGCTGCCCAGCAGCATCAGGGCATGGGCGAAAGACGTGATTTCCACCGACAGCCCGAAGGCCGGCGAGTTCAGATAACGCATCAGCCGGTAGGCCAGCGTGGGTTCGCGCTTGAGCAGCGTTTCCAGCTTGGCGGCCGGCCAGTCGCGGTCCACACCGTTGATCAGCTCCAGCACCACCTGCACGTCGGGTGGCACACCGTTGCGGTTGCCGGTTTGTGGCAGCGGGTCGTCCAGCGGCCAGCCGAGCACGGCCACGGCATCACGCTCAAACGCCTGGCCAGCGGCCACACTGGTGCGCACACCGCTTTGCACCAGGCCCAGGCGGCGTGTGCCCGGCAACGCGGCGGGCAGCGCGCGGCGTTCTTCGTCGGTTTCCACCAGGGCGTGGCTGAAGCAGGCCATCACATCGGGCTGCAGCGGCTGCAGCGGCCGGCCCTTGAGCATCAGCAAGGTGCCGCTGGCGTGCAACTGGCGCAGCGCCGGGGCGACAGCGGAATCGGCGGCCATGAAAGCCGGCACTTCCAGCATGAATTGCGGCGGCAGCGGCTGCACGAGCATGGCGCGCAGCCAGTTTTCGTCGGCCACGTTCAGCGCCACCGCGGCCAGTGCAGGCACAACAGCGCTGGCCGCTGCAGCGGCGCCGGCCGCAGGCGGCTTGGCGATCTGCTGCGCTGGCGCAGCACCGCCCACCGGGCGCAGGGTCAGGTGCAGTGGCGCGGCAGGGGCCGAAACGGGTTCGGCGCCCATGACCACCGGGCCCTCGGGCGGTACGCCAGCCGTCCAGGTGCTGCCCGGGGGCAAGGGCCACACCGTCTGCAGCACCTGCAACAGCGCCACTGCGTCGGGCACGCCGCCGGGCTGGGCCGGCGCCACAGTGATGCGGGTGGCCACCACCTGCCGTTTCTTGCCAACAAAGGGGCTGTAGCCCAGTGTGAGGTTGCTCAGTAAGGGATGGGTTTGCATGGGAGAAACGGCCCCGGGCGGGCCTGGTTGAAGACAGCGGGCAGGCAGGAAGGGCCGTCAGCGGATGTAGTCGAAGAGCGACATCTTCTGCACGATCGAGTAAGTCTTCAGAGCGGCATCGTAGCCGGTCTGGCGGTTTTGGAAGTCAGAGATGGCGGCCAGCATGTCCAGGTCTTCGGCGTCGGAGCGCGCGCGCTGCGCGTCCAGCTTGGTCTGGCTCAACCGTTCGGCCATGCCTTCGATACGGTTGAGTGATTCACCAGCACGTGCCCGCCACGAGCCCAGGTTTTCGGTGTTGGCATCGATGTCGCGCAGGCCGGCGCTGACCACCGCGCCCACCTGCGCCTTGGTCATGCCGGGTGTGTTGAGTTCGCCGACGATGCGGTCCAGCACGTCGAACATCGAGATCGTGCCCCCGGGGTTGGCCGGGTCTGCGGCCTGCAGCCAGGCCAGCTCACCGTCGATGGTCAGCGGCGACGACTCGCCCGAGGCCGCGCGTGCCTGCCCGTTGGCCGCCGTGTAGACCACACCACCCGGTGCGTCCAAGAACGGTGGCTGGTCCGACCCCTGGCCGCCAAACAAGTAGCGGCCGGCACCGTCGCTGCGGTTGGCAATGGAGAACAGCTCGTCGCGCAAGCCGCGCAGCACCGTGGCCAGCGAGCGGCGCTCGCTGTCGCTGAAGGTGCCATTGCCGGCGGCCACCACCTGTTCACGCGCCTGCTGCAGCACGTTGGCGGCGGCGCCCAACGAAGACTCGGTGAGCTCCATCGCTTGGCGGCTGGTGTCCAGCGCGCGCTGCAGCGATTCACTGCGCGCCACCTGCGCCAGCGCACGCTCGGCCTGCGCCGCTGCGGCCGGGTCGTCGCTGGGCTTGCGCACGCGCTTGCCGCTGGTCATTTGCTCCTGGCCCTCCACCAGCGCCGCCTGGCGCCGCTGCAAGGTGGCCACCGAGTTTTCGTAGGCAAAAGCCGTGGCAATGCGCATGGTGGGGCTCCGGGTGCGGGTGGAATGAAAGGGCGGGCAGGCACTGCGGCGGGTGGCAGCAGGTTCAGTGCGGCAAAGGCATCACACCCCCCGGCATTTCGGGTGCTGCGGGTGCGACCATCAACGGGCTGCGTCCAGCACGGCATCGAACAGCGCCTGCGCCACCTGCAGCACCTTGGCCGCGGCCTGGTAGCTTTGCTGGTACTGGATCAGGGTGGCAGCCTCTTCGTCCAGGTTCACGCCGGCAGCGGCGCTGCGGATGGACTCGGCGCTGGTGGCCACCGCAGACGAAATGTCGGCCGAAATCCTGCCGCCCTGGGTGCGCACACCCACCTCGGACAAGGCCAGTGCCCAGGCATCCGTGGGCGAACGGCCGCCCACGATGGCGGCGTCACGCAGGCCCATCAGCAGCAACGCGTTGCCGTTGTTGGTGGTGACGGCACCGGCCGGTGTGGGCGCAATGCGCAGCGTGTCGCCGCTGCGCGGCACGCCTTCGAGCAACAGCGAAAAGCCGTTGATGTCGGTGGGTGGTGTGGGCACCGGCTGCCCCGGTGTCCAGGTGCCGGCGCCGCTGGACAACAGCGCATTGCCAGCGTCGCGCAGCTCCCAGGTGTAGTCGCCGGTGTCGTTGATGAAGCTGATCTGCGCTGCAGCGCCCGGTGTGGGCAGCGGCACGGCGGTCATCTGCAAGCTGGCCACCGCCACGGTGCCGGTGTTGGCAATGCCCTTGGTGGCCACCAGGGGCAGCGCCGCAGCCAGGTCGCGCGGGTCGTTCAACAGGCGCTGCATGCCGCTGGCGGCCCGCGTCACCGGTTCCAGCAAAAACTGGTCACCCGTTTGCGGGCCGGGAACGCCGAAGTCGATGCGAAAGCCGTCCACCGTGTCGCCATCGGCAACAACCGTGAGCTTGCCGTCGGTCAGGCGCTGCAGCTGCCAAGTGCCGGGGGCACCGGGAGCCTCGCGCAGTTCATAGCCTGTGGCTTGCAGCGCGGCGGGGTCGGTGATGGTGAGCGACACGCTGCCCACCAACACGCCCAGGGCGTCGCGCGCGTTGCTCTCAAAACCCAGGGCCCGGCTCGGCCCGGTGGCAAAAAGCGGCATCGACGCCACCGTGCCCAGCGGCACCTGCAGGTTCAGGCCGAACATCTGCTGCTCGTTGATGGCGCCGGCCAGTGAAGCGGCCATACGGCCGACCATGTTGCGCCCAGCCACGAGGTCGTCGTTCTGGTACTTCAGCAGGCCGGCCACGCTGCCACCGCCGAGTGTGTTTTCGTTGAGCTTGCGTTTGATGCCGAAGTCGTCAAAGCCGACCGAAACACGCTGCGGGTCGGCCTCGTGGGGCAGCACCTCCAGCCTCAGATGGTCAGGCCCCAGCACCAGACGTTGGCCGTCAGCGGTGAACAAACCCACCGAGCCGTCTTGTGCTTCGATGCGCGTCACCTGCACCAGTTCTGACAAGTCGGAGATCATGCGATCGCGTTCGTCCAGCAGGTCGTTGGGCACGTGCTCCAAGCCTTGCATCAGGGCCAGACGCTGGTTGGACTTCGCCACACCGCTGAGCAGACCGTTGATTTGCGCCACCGCCGCATTCAGCTCGGCCGTGACGCGCAGCTGCGAGTCGTCCAAGCCGGTGGAGGCTTCGTTGAAGCGCCCCGCCAAGTCGCCCGCGCGCGCCAGCACCACCTGGCGCGTGGCCAGGTCCGAGGGCCGGCTGGACAGGTCGGAGAAGGCCGCCATCAGCTCGCTGCTGGCGTGTCCCAGGCCCATCTCGCCCGGCTTGAACACATCCTCGAGCTGCCGCAAGTGCTGCAGCCGTTTGGCGTCCATGGCGGCCACCGATTTGGTGGAGGTGGCCTCGCGGCTGAGAAAAGCGTCGTGCTGGCGGATCACCGTACCCACTTCAACACCCTGGCCGAAGTAACCACGGCCGGTCATCAGGCCTTTGGAGGTATCCAGCGTCACCTGCTGGCGCGAGTAGCCCTCGACGCTGACGTTGGCAATGTTGTGGCTCGTGGTCTGCAGCCCCGCATAACTGGCCGTCATGGCGCGTGCGCCCAAACCCATCAAACTGACTGACATTGGCCTTGCTCCGCTTCAGGTGGGCGCGCGCGCCGCCATCAAGCCACCAGCGAGCGCTGCAAGCGCAAGGTGGTGTTGATCACACGCGACAGCTTGTCGGCGTATTCGGGGTCGGTGGCGTAACCCGCGCGCTGCATGTTCTGCGCAAAGCGCACCGCGTTGTCGCGCGTGGCGGTGGTGCTGTTGGGCGCGGCGGGGCTGGCGGCCACGGCCTGCGCCTGCTGCACACCCTTGAGCACGTTTTGGTAGCGCGGGCTGTTGCTCATCAGCCGCGCGTAGTCTGCAAACGACTCGGCATAACTGCCGTAGGCGCGGAACTTGGCCATCACGCGGCTGGGCTTGCCGTTGATGAACTCGGTGGTGGACACCTCGGCCACTGGCCCCTTCCACGAACCACCGGCCTTGATGCCAAACAGGTTGAAGCTGGGGCTGCCGTCGCTGTGCTTGATTTCCTTGCGCCCCCAGCCGGTTTCCAGCGCCGCCTGCGACACCATGAAAGAGGCCGGTATGCCGGTGGCGGTTTCGGCTTCGCGCGCCGCGGCCATGTGCTGCAGCACAAAACCGGCGGGGCCGGTTTGGGGGCTGCGCGGCGGCGTGGGTTGGCCCTGCAGCCGGGTTGGCTGCGAGCCGGCGCGCGGGGTGCTGGCCGCACCGGGTGCCAAGCCGTTGACGGCACCGTTGCTGGCACCGTTGCTGGCACCGTTAGCGGCGCCGTTGTTGGCACCGTTGGCAGCATTCGGGCCGGAGGCCATGCCCATCTGCCGCTCCACCTGCTTGAGGATGATGTCAGCCAGGCCACCCGGGCGGCCGCTGATCTGACCCGACAGCTGCTGGTCCAGCAACTCGGTGCCCAGCTGCGTGCCGGCGTTGTCGAGCATGCCGGTGGCCTGGGTGGAGCCGCGCATCGACTTCACCAACTCGCCCATGAACAGCGACTCAAACTGCTTGGCCGCTTCGCGCGCGGCGCTCTTGGGGTCGGCAGCGGCCTGGCTGCGCAGGCCGTTGAGCGACTTCGTATCGGCACTCAGGCCGTTCACGCTGGAAGGTTTGATCAACGCCGAGTTGACGCTCACCACCGAGGTGTTGGTGTTGTTGGTGTTGTTGGGAATGGCGGGCATTTACAGAACCTCGATCTCGGCGCGCAGGGCGCCGGCACTCTTCATCGCTTGCAAAATGGCCAGCAGGTCCATGGGCGTGGCGCCCAGCGTGTTCAACGCCTTCACGACGTCGGTCAGGCGCGCCCCAGCAGGCATCTGGATCAGGGCACCAGGCTGCTGGTTGATGGCGATGTCACTCTTGTCGGCTTGCACCGTCTGGCCCTGGCTCAGCGGGTTGGGCTGGCTGACCATGGGCGTGGTGCTGATGGTGACGGTGAGGCTGCCGTGCGCCACCGCGCAGGGGCCGAGCGTGACCGATTCGTTGACCACCACCGAACCGGTGCGGGCATTGATGACCACACGCGCGGCCGGGGTGGCCAGCGACACGGGCAGGTTTTCGATGTCGGCCAGGAAGGCCACGCGGTCTTGTGCAGACCCAGGCAGGCGCACGGTGATGGTGCGGCCGTCCACCGCTGCCGCTGTGTCGGCGCCCTTGGCCTTGTTGATGGCGTCGACCACCGAGCGGGCGGTGGCGTAGTCGGCAGCCTGCAGGCCCAGTTGCAGCGACGCACCTTGCAAGGCTGCCGTGGGCACGGCGCGTTCAACGCTGGCGCCTTCAGGCACACGGCCGGCCGACAAGTGGTTGATCTGCACCTTGCTGCCGTTGGCAGAAGCCCCGGCACCACCCACGATGAGGTTGCCTTGCGCCAGCGCATAAACCTGACCGTCTGCGCCCTTCAGCGGTGTGGTGATGAGCGTACCGCCGCGCAGGCTCTTGGCGTTGCCGATGGAAGACACCACCACGTCCAGCGTCTGCCCGGGCTGTGCAAAGGGCGGCAGCTGGGTCGTCACCATCACGGCAGCCACGTTGCGCAGCTGCATGCTGGCACCAGGCGGCATGGTCACCCCCATTTGCTGCAGCAGCGCAGTCATGCTCTGGCCGGTGAAGGGGTTTTGCGTGGTTTGGTCTCCCGTGCCGTCCAGGCCCACCACCAGCCCGTAGCCCACCAGCGCGTTGCTGCGCACGCCCTGCACGGCGGCCAGTTCCTTGATGCGCACGGTGGCACCGGCCGCCGGGGGCGCGGGGCTGGCCGGGGGTTGGGCCACCGATGCGCGCACCGCCGCGTTGCCGGGTGCGGCCAGCGCCAGCATCACGCAGGCGGCCACCGCCAGCACGGCCGTCCACAGGGTGGAATTGAAGGTCAAGCGCCACGGTGAGCGCAGGCTTTTGAAGGAAGAACGCTGCAGCAAGGCCATGTCAGGCTTCAGATGGGCATGAGGTTGAGGAATACGCGCGACAACCAGCCCAGGGCCTGGGCTTCGGCCTGCTGGCCACGCCCGCGCTGCTCGAGCCTGACGTTGGCGATCTGCACACTTTGCACGCTGTTGCCGGGCTGGATGGCGCGCGGGTCGACCTGGCCCGAAAAGCGCAGCACGTCGACGTTTTGGTTCACGCCGATCTGCTTTTCGCCGGCAATCAGCAGGTGGCCATTGGGCAGCACCTGGCGCACCACCACGGTGATGGTGCCGCTGAAGTCGTTGCTGCTTTCGGTGCTGCCCTTGCCGGCGAAGGTGTTGCCCGATGTGGCGTCAGCGGTGGCGCGTGCAAAAGCCGAAGGCCGCACGCCGGGCAGTGCCGAGACCGAGCCGCGCAGCGTGGCGCTCTTGTCCAGCGAGCTGGTGCTGGACTGCGTGGCAGTGATCTTCTCGACGATGCTGACGGTCAGCGTGTCGCCCACCAACCGCGCGCGGTGGTCTTCGAACAGCGGCCGGTAGGTGCTGGCGTTGTAAACGGCGCCGGGCAGGGCCGGGGTTGCCACCACCGGCGGCGGCAGCACGGGCGCCGGGGTGGGCATGTTCAAGCGCGGGTCGTAGAGTGCGCAGCCGGGCAAGGCCAGGGCCAAGAGCAGGCCCCAGTCCCAGAGCCAACCCCGGCAGCGGGCGGTGGGCGGGTTCATCACAGCTGACCCAGCTTTTGCAGCATCTGGTCCGAGGTCTGGATGGCCTTGCTGTTCAGCTCATAGGCGCGCTGGGTGGCGATCATCGACACCAGCTCCTCCACCACGTTCACGTTGCTGCCTTCGACAAAACCACGCTGCAGCGTGCCCAGGCCGGCAGCACCCGGTGCGCCTGCGTTGGGGCCGCCCGAAGCCACGGTTTCGCCGTACAGGTTGCCGCCCTTCGATTCCAGCCCGGCCGGGTTGATGAAAGAGGCCAGCTGCAACTGCCCCAGCGTCTGCGGCGCGGTCTGACCGCCGATGTACGCCGTGACCGTGCCGTCTTCGGCAACGTTCACCGACGTGGCCCCCGCCGGCACCGTGATGCCGGGCAACAGCGTGTAGCCCGAGCTGGTGACCATGGCGCCGGTGGCGTCGACCTGGAAGGCACCGTCACGGGTGTAAGCGGTGGTGCCGTCGGGCATCTGCACCTGAAAAAAACCGTTGCCCTTGATGGCCACGTCCAGCGGGTTGCCGGTCTGCTGCATCGAGCCCTGCGAAAAGTTGCGCACCGAAGCCGCCACCTTCACGCCCAAGCCCACCTGCAGCCCCGTGGGCAGTTGGGCCTGCTCGGCGACGGCCGCACCTGCGGGCCGCAGCGTCTGGTACATCAGGTCTTCAAACAGCACACCACCGCGCTTGTAGCCGTTGGTGCCGACGTTGGCCAGGTTGTTGGATATGGCGTCCAGCTTGGCTTGCTGGCCCTCCATGCCGGTCTTGGCTATCCACAGCGATCGGATCATGGCCTGGGTTCCCCTTCATTGCGAAGATTGATCTTCGGCGGAACTGAAGGGGGGCCAGCGGCGGAAAAGCCCGGTTACAGGGCTGCTTATCGGTTGGTTACAAAGGGCGCCGCCGGCAGCGGCCTGCGCTACAGCGTGCCGAGCAGCTTTGCAGCGCCTTGCTCGCGCTGTTCAGCGTCGCGCAGCAGCTTCATCTGGTGTTCAAACTGGCGCGCGGCCGAGATCATGGCCACCATGGTTTCCACCGGGCTCACGTTCGATCCCTCCAGCGCACCGCCCTGCACCCGTGCGGTGGGCTCGGCCTGCAAGTCGCCGTCGGCGGGCCTGAACAGGCCGTCATCACCCCGCTGCATGGGCTGCTCGGGCACCACCAGCTTCAGCCGCCCGGCTTGCTGCGGCCGGGCTGAGCCCACGGTGGTGCTGATGGTGCCGTCGTTGGCAATTTCCACCGCAGCGTCAGCCGGCAGCGTGATCGGCCCGCCGTCACCCAGCACCGGCAAACCGGCTGCGGTGACCAGTTGACCTTCGGCGTTCACCTGCAGCGAACCGGCGCGTGTGTAGGCCTCGGCGCCGTCAGCGCCCTGCACCGCCAGCCAGGCGTTGCCTTGCAACGCCACGTCCAGCGGCCGGCCGGTGGTCTGCACCGGGCCAGGCCGGTGGTCGTGGCCGATGGTGGTTTCCAGCGCATACACCCGCGTGCTGGCGCCGTCGCCGCGCACGGGCACGGCGCGAAAGGCCTGCATCTCGGCCCGAAAACCGTTGGTCGACACATTGGCCAGGTTGTTGGCCAGCGAGTCCTGGCGCTGCAGCGAGGCCTTGGCGCCGGCCATCGACAGGTAGATGAGGCGGTCCATTGCTCAATGAAGTCGGTGAGCCCGCAGCGGGCGCGGCCTGCCGCCGCGCTGCCCCCGGTGTGGCATCAACGCAGGTTGACCAAGGTCTGCAGCACCTGGTCTTGTGTCTTGACGGTCTGCGCATTGGCCTGGTAGATGCGCTGCGCGACGATCATGTTCACCAGCTCGCCCGTCAGGTCGACATTGCTCTCTTCCAGGGCGCCCGCCTGCAGCAGGCCCAGGTTGCCGTCACCAGGCACACCCGCCACGGGGTCGCCTGATGCGAAGGTGTTCGCCCAGCCGTTTTCACCCAACGGTGCCAGGCCCTGCGGGTTGCGGAAGTTGGCCAGTTCAATCTGCCCGGCGGGGCGTGTTTGGCCGTTGGAATAACGCGCCATCACCACGCCGTTGGCCTCGACACCAATGGCGCTCAGCAAGCCCGGAGCGAAGCCGTTTTGCTGCACATCGGTGACACCAAAACCCGAGCCGTATTGCGTCACGTCGGCCAGGTCCAGGGTCATCACAAAAGGTACCGTCGAGGCGCCTACGCCGTTGGCGGTGCTCGGCACGTTGACGGTAACCGGCGCAGCCGGCGTCACCGGGCCAGAGCCGTTGGTGGCAAAGGTGATGGTGGTCAGCGGCGCTGGCGAGCCGGGCGTACCGGCCACGTCGGTGCCGTTGGCGGTGGCAAACACGTGCCAAACGTCGTTGTCGGCTTTTTGGAAGTACAAGGTCAGCGCCACCTGCTGGCCTTTTTCGTCGTACACCGTCATGGAGGTGGCACTGTTGTAAGTGCGGGCGTCGTCAAACTCGATGTCGGGTGTGGCCACACTGCCGGTGACAGCCAGGCGTGCATCCAAGTTGGCCTCGATCGCGCCCGTAGAGGTGACCTGGGGCGACACATTGCCCGTGGGCAGGCGCAGCGCGCTGGAGGCGCCGGGTTGCACGATGCCCGTGTCATCCACCGGGTAGCCCATCAAGCGCAGCCGCGAGTTGTTGACCACAAACCCTTCGCGATCGATTTTGAACTGACCGTTGCGCGTGTAGGTGATGGCGCCCTGGTTGTCGGTGAGCTGGAAGAAGCCACTGCCGCTGATGCCCACATCCAACGGGTTGTCGGTGGCCTTGATGTTGCCTTGCGTGAACTGCTGCGCCACGGCGACAACGCTGACACCAATGCCCACTGCGGTATTGGTGCCCATCGCCGAGGCAAACATATCGCCAAACTCCGCGCGCGCGGTCTTGGCGCCAAAGGTGCTGGCATTGGCAATGTTGTTGCCGATCACATCCAGGTTCCTTGCGGTGGCGTTAAGCCCTGACAGTCCTTGCTGAAAACTCATGGTGCTGCTTTCTGAGTGGGGAGGGAGTTAATTGATGGCCTTGACATCGGCATAGCTGACCCGGCCGCTGTACTGGGTGTCGATGAGCAGGCCCTTGGCGCCGGTGGACACCGATTCGACGCGGTCGCGCATCAGCGCCGTGGTGGGCACGGGCACGGTGCCGTTGCTTGCCACCACACGGAAGCGGTGCTCGGCGCCATCGGCCACGCCGGGGGCTTTCCATTCAAAGCCGTGCACACCTGCGGGCAGCGTGCCCAGGTCCAGCGTTTCGACAACACGGCCGCCCGCGTTCATGACTTCCACCTGCACCCTGCTGGCCGTGCCCGAGAGGTCAAAACCAGCAACGCCCACGCCGCTTTCCACCGCCACGCGGTTGCCGGCCACGGTGACGTCGCGGCCCACCAGCGAGGCGCCCGTCACGGCCTGCATTTGCATGAACTGGGCGTTCAGCCCTTCAACCGAGGTGTTGAGCTTTTCAATGCCGTTGACGGTGTTGATCTGCGCCAACTGGCTGGTGACCTGCGCGTTGTCCATCGGGTTGAGCGGGTCCTGGTTCTGCATCTGCGTGACCAGCAGCTTGAGAAACCGGTCGGCGCTGGCCGTGTCGTTGGCCGTGCTGGCACTGCTGCTGCCGTTGAAGGCCGCAAACGGGTTGCCCGCAACGGCGTTGGCAGCAGGGGAGTTGATTGCGTTGGTGGCCATGGCGTTTGCGTGGTGTTCCGGTCATCAACTAGTTCTGGCCGATCTGCAGCGTCTTGAGCAGCAGGCTGCGCGCTGTGCTCATGACTTCGATGTTGTTCTGGTACGAGCGCGAGGCCGACATCATGTTGACCATCTCCTCAACCGCATTGACGTTGCTGTAGGTCACGTAACCTTCGGCGTCAGCACTGGGGTGCTTGGGGTCGTGGATGCGCCGCCCGGGGGTGTTGTCTTCGGTGACGGTGGACACACGCACACCGGCCGTGGCCTCACGCTGGCCGGTGGTGCCCAGTAGCGTGGTCTGGAACACCACTTGCCGTGCTTTGTAGGTGCTGCCGTCGGGGCCGGCCACGGTGTCGGCATTGGCCAGGTTGGAGGCCACCACGTTCAGGCGTTGGCTTTGTGCGCTGATGGCGCTGCCGGCGACGTCGAAGATGCGAAACATGCTCATGATGGCAACGGCTCTCAGCTCTGATTGGCGCTTTTCATGGCGTCTTGCAGCGTGCGCACGCTGCCGTTGATGAAGCGCAGCGTGGCTTCGAACTTCACCGCGTTGTCGACGAAGGCACCGCGCTCGCGGTCCATGTCCACCGTGTTGTTGTCCAGCTGCGTCTGGTGCGGTTGTGCGTAGTTCAACGCCGGTTGTGCGCGGCCGCCCGGCGTCATGATGTCGCGTGCGATACCCATGCCCAGCCCGGCCCCCAAGCCGCTGCCGCTGCCGCTGCCACTGCCGATGCCACTGCTTTGGTCGGCCAAGCTGTTGGCCGTGGCATTGCGCAGCGTGCTGGCGAAATCGAAGTCGCGCGCCTTGAAGCCGGGGGTGTCGGCGTTGGCAATGTTGCCCGCGATCACCCGTTGTCGCTCGGCTCTGAGGATCAGGGCCTGGCCTTGAAATTCCAGTGCAGCGGTAAGGCGGGGAATCATGCGGGCTCCGGTTCATGGGCCTGCCGTCGACGGCGTGCTGCAAGGTGCACATCAGGCCGGGGATGCAGGGGCAGCGAGGTCTGAATTCTGGGCAGTAGGCCGCGCCCTTGAGGCCGATGAAACCGGGCCTTCACCCCCCAATTCCGCCCCCGCTTACAGGCCTGCGCCGATACATTGGCGGTGTGGAACCTGCACCCCACCCCCGACTGCGCTGGTGCTCCAGCACCCCGCTGCGCACCTTTTGCGCAAACCAAGCGCGTGGCGTGGCAGCCGCGGCGGTGACACGGTTGGCGCCCATGGGGTGGCTGGTGTTGATGGCCTGTGCGGCCCTGCCCCAAGCCGCCAGGGCCACCAACGCGAACCTGGCCGCCCTGCCGCCCGGCCTGCTGCAACAGGGCCTGGTGCTGATGAAACAGGCCGCGCAGTCTCTGGCGCCACCCCAGGCGCGGGTGCTGGTCACTGCGGGCGCGCCCGACAGCCGTTTGAAACTGGCACCTTGCAGCGCCGGCACCGTGGGCCTGACACCCGGTGTGCCGGCCTGGGGTGCGGCCCGGCTGTCGGTGCGCTGCACGCAGGGTGCAGCCTGGAGCATCGTGGTGCCGGTCAGGGTGCAGGTTTTGGCCCCGGCGGTGGTGGCGGCCACCGCGCTGTCGCCCGGCACCTTCTTGACCAGCGGCCAACTGGCGCTGGCCGAGGTGGACTGGGCCGCGCACAGCCCGGCGCCCGTGGCGCGCGCACTGGCACCGGCCGCACCGGCACTGTTCAAGGCAGCGGCCGAATTGGATGCACGGCAGCTGGCCCGTGGCCTGACCGCCGGTGCGCCGGTGCGCGCTGCCGACCTGCAGGCGCGGCAATGGTTTGCCGCCGGTGCTGCTGTCAGCGTGGTGGCGGTGGGCGACGGCTTTTTGGTGGTGGCCGAAGGCCAGGCGCTGTCGCCTGGGCTGGAGGGTCAACTGGTGCGGGTGCGCACCGAGGCCGGCCGCGTGGTGGCCGGTCGCGCCACCGGTGAGCGTCGGGTGGAGGTGCGGTTGTGAACAGCCTCAACCACGACGGCGCCAGAGGGTACGCAACCAAAAGTGAGAAATATCTCGTTTCAGGTCTAAAGTTAGGGCTCGGGCTTTCCGATACTGCCTTCATGAAGAAGTTTGCGCCAGGCAGTGATGCACCTGACAGGAGTCCAAAATGAAGATCGGCCCTCTCGACAACAAACCGGTGGTTGCGGCAACGCCTGCCGAACGCAAGCCTGCGGCGCCGCCCGCAGCGGGCAGTGCCGAGGCCAGCGCCAAGGTGCAGCTTTCACCCGCCGCGTCGGTGCTGGCACAGCTGAGCGCCGACCCGGCTTTTGATACCGCCAAGGTCGACCGCATTGCGCAGGCCATACGCGAAGGCAAATTTGAAGTCAACGCCGACGCCATTGCCGACAAGCTGATCGAAAACGCGGCCGAACTGCTGGGTCGCAAGCCCAGCTAGCCCAGCCAGCCCCACGGGGGCCGCAGGCCCAGCCGCCCCACCCACCCCGCTTGCCAGCACCGCCGTACATGCCCCCCGCATCCCAAGACCGCCGCCCCTCGCCGCCGATGGCCACGCTGGAGCAACCCTTGCAACGGGTTGAAGAGCGCTTGCTGGACCTGGGCTTGGCCCTGCGCCAGCGCGACGCCGCAGCGGTGGACCGCGTGGCCAGCGAACTGCACGCTGCACTGGCAGCCGCCGTGGACCACTTTGCACACGCTGCCAAGCACGGCGGTGTGCCGCCGGTGCTGCGCCACCGCCTGGCGCTGGCCGGTGGGCAAGTGGCTGCGCAGCGCGAGGCGCTGGCCCGCGCCACGGCGTCGCTGGACCGCGCCATTGAGGTGCTGATTCCCAGCGCCGTCAGCGACCAGGCCCCCTTGTATGGCGCCGGTGGCAATGCCAACCGCAACAGTTCACGCGGTGGCTTGCTGGCCTGAGTTTTTCTTCTTTTTTCGCTGCTGAACAAGCAAAAAAAAGGGCCTCCGCAGTGGGGCCCTTTTTGCTGATCGTGGCCTCAGAACTTGAACGCCAGCCGCAACCCGCCCCAGTGGCGGCCGTTCAGCACGATGGGGGCGGCCACTTCCTTGAGCACCACAAACTTGCCGCCGCCCATGTCGCGCCGGTAGGTCTGCAGCAAAAAGGGCCGCTGGTTGCGCGCCGAGGCCAGGCCGGTACGGTCGTTGAAGATGCGGCGGTTGCGGCAGTTGGCCGTGTTCCACACCAGTTCACCCTGGCGCTGTTCCAGGTTGTAGCGCTGGTTGTGGCAGGCGATGTAGCCGTTGCGGTCGGCAGCGATGCAGAACACCACCTTCTCTGACAGCGACAGCACCCGTTCCTGCACCTGCGGAAACAACTGCTCGGCCAGGGCCACGAAGCGTGTCATGTGCTGCTGGGGTGCGGTGCCAGCGATCTCCACGTACCGCTCGTCAAACAGGTCCTGCGGCGAGATGGCGCGTGTTTTCAGCGCACGCAGCATCAGCTGCGACACCTCGGCGGCGGCTTGCTGGGCGGCCTGGATGTAGGGCGTGTCTTCGGTTTGCACACCGGCTTCGGCCACCGATTCGATGAGCTGCTCAGAGATGGTGAGAAAGGTATCGGTGCGCGCCAGCGTGGCGCCGATCAGTTCGCTGCTGCGGTGCATGGCGCGTTCGATGTCGACCAAGCGGCTGGTCAACTGAGCACACACACCGTTGCTGGCCTCGCTGGCCTGCTGCATGCGTTGCACGCTCAGCGCCACATCGGCCAGGCGCTGGTGCACCTGGCTGGTGGCAGCGATGGTGGCAGCGCTGGTGGCACCGGTGCGCGCGCTGCGCGAGAACTCGCGCGCCAGCACGGCGATGCGCTGGTCCAGGCTGGCCAGCGTGCTCATGATGGACTTGGAAGACGACTCGACCCGCGTGGCCAGGTCCTTCACGG
>JACCDR010716582.1_pt1 | contig 26990 bp, 21 predicted proteins | sample 7446431 | NCBI WGS metagenome assembly JACCDR01 (sample SAMN15323443, study PRJNA562643) | freshwater metagenome | isolation source: river surface water | place: USA:Blue River Watershed | collected 2017-08-17 | reverse complement strand
GGCAGTGGTGCTCTGCTTTACTAGCAAAGATCACGAACTGTTTCGCCGCGCAAACCAGTTTCAGCTTGACCCGATCGCCACGGTCAGCTTTCGTACAATCGAAGCAGAAGCTCCGGAGCTTGAGATCTTGGAGGAACTCAAGTTAAGTCTGCCGCCATTTTTGGTTCAGGCGCAGACTCTGTGCACGGTCAGCAAGACGCAGAGCAAACGATTAAACCTGAAGGAGGGAACGGTGCTGCCCTGCCTTATGGCCATGACCGTGACGCTGGACACGACTCAAAAGTGTCTGTACTTTGTGGCTCACGCCGGCCCGATCCGCTGTGGAGAGAAGCAGAAGATCTCAATTTAAACAATTTTTTAGCATTTCCATCCTTGCTTGTATAGCTCGCCCTTTGCTTAACATCCCTTTCACACACCACAAACCTCTTTCCTGTCTGCACTCAAAGACAAAGAGATTTGTATATATATATGTCTGCTGCTGCCACCGCCTCTTCTGCGGGATCCGCCAAGTTTGGCATGCGGTTAAAACCAGACTTGATTCAAGATCGAATTGCGTTTGAGCTCTCCGGCGTTATGGGAAAGTCGGAGGTTCCTCCCACAGTTCGCTGTGGCGCGACTACCGTTACGCTCAAGTATACCCCAAGCAACACCGAGTTGCTGATTGACCCGGTCAGCATTAAAAACGCTATGGAGAGCGACCGTCTCAAGGCCGATGTGGTACAAATGATACGCGCAACGTTTGTTATGAATGAGGCGCGCGCGGCAGTGGAACTGCACGCAGCGCACACGCGGTTGCGCATCGCAAGCCCCCAGGTTCACAAACTACTGTCCACCCCTGGTACAGCGGTGTCGCCGGTGCTGACACCCCTCAAGCCAGACAGCTTGATTGTCAAAACGCTCAAACGCGTGCGCAGCACTTTTTTTGGCGCCGAGGATGTGGTATTCAAACACCCCGAGAGTGACACCGCCAAGAAAGAAGCAGAAGATGACTCGGCGGAGGACCCAAACCCGCGCAGCAAGAAAAGGCTCAAAACACAAGCCGAAAAGGATATCAAGCTTGGCTCTGATCCAGAGGAGTGCTTGCGAATCAAAGGTTTTTCACACCAGGAATTCCAACTGTTCCTGCCGGTGGTGAAACTGTTGCACAAGCTGAACGGCGAGAGCACGCCCAAAGATGTACACTGCGACGCATTGCGAGTCAGTCCGGACGAAGTGCAGTTTACTGTTAAAAACTACGAACGCATGCACTTTTCAGACTGCGCAAAAATCTATGAAGAGGCCAAAACGTGCGGCCCTCAGTGGACCACACGCGTGTTTTGGGACTTTCGTCACAAACATTTTCAAGTGGTAATGGTGAAAGTACCTGCTTCACCGGTTTCGACTGCCAACGCCTCCGCCTCCGCCTCCACGAACAACTTGTCTGATAGTCACTTTCTTCCGTTTTGACTCGTTGCGTGTTTGTAAATACATGCGCGTCCCTTATTAAACTTTATTTTTTTCTTGTTTCTTTGAGTTCGCAGGCATTTTCTGTGCCGGTAAATGAGCGCGCAACATCGATATGCAAAGCTGGTGTCTACCGGCCAAGCAGTCGACATCCGCAAGGTCGGAAAGTCAGATGGCCCGTTCAAGTGTATTGATCCCAAATGCGATCAGGAAATGATTGCACACAAGGGAGATATTCTTACTCACCACTTTTCGCACAAGCCTCGACCGGACGGCAAGAGCTCGGATTGCAAGCTTGTTGGGCATACCGGGGGGTCGGGTGAGTCCAGCACCCACATCTACTTTAAACGGTACCTGTCAGGATGTGTGCGCAATATTACATTCGCTCGAAAGTGCGTTGGATGCGGACGCGAGACTCGAAAGCACAGATTCCCGTCCAACTGCCGAGCGGTGCTCGAACACCCCATTACCATCCAGGAACGAAAGTACGTTCTGGACGTGGCAATTTTGGACGGCCGTGATTCCAAAGTGATTGGCGCACTCGAGGTGCGACATTATCACGCTCTGCCTGCTCAAAAGATCACAGATTTACAAACTGAATTTGGACTGTCGGTTCATGAGCTGTCGACGCAAGATCTCGAAACGCACGAGTCAAACCCAACAATCAACGTCCCTGATCTGTTAGCAGACCGACGCGAGTGGTGTACCGTGTGCAAGGGCGGAGACGTGGTGGCCATGGGAGGCGGTGATGAATCTGTGCCAGTGCAGGTAGACTGTAAACAGAAGAACCCGAACAGCAGCAGCAGCCGATCGTTCTTTAAAAAGGCTTCTGAGGCTATGAAACCCGATCGCAAGTGTCACAGCTGCAATGCGTGGGTTCACCACACCGCGGTCACATCCGTTGCATGCGAGCGGTACGAATACAAACCTGGCAAGTTTTCAATGCAACGGTTTGTCTGTGGCCATTGTCACCTCAAATGCCCGAGTTGCAAAGTAACAGTACTTGACCGACAGTATATAGCGGAAAAATCACAGTGTGTACTGTGTTATGCGGAGAGCAAGCGCATTGCAAAGTGTGTCGAAAAAAAATCAGATCTTGTTTCTCTGGAGCAGTGTCTCGCAAGCAAACTGTTTTCTCGCTCCGACTTCCACGCCGCTCTCAAAGAAAAGGTACAAGACGCAATCAAAGCACATATTATTGTGCAACAGCAGCAAGAAAAGTCTTCCATTCGCGCTTGCTTTGCAAAACAATCACAAAAGGCGGCCGCGTCTACGTCGTCTTCCTCCTCCTCATCGTCTGTCTCTACCTCTGCTCCCCCTCCGTCGGCCCCGGCAACCCCTCACAACTCGCCCGCGCAAAAGCCCGCGCAGCCAGCCTACTCAATCACAAAATACTTTTTGCCCCTCACCCCTAAACAACAACAGAAACACAAAAGCTAGCCAGTAGCAAGTCTTAGAGATCGCGCAAGATCTGATTTGAGTAAACGTTTGATTTCGTTTAGTCCTCCCAGCTTAGTGTCTGAGGGAAGACCAAAGAAGTCACTTAGAAATGCCTGATCTTCGTCATGCACAACCCCATTGTCGTTGGCTGCAGCAGCTGAATCCGTTTCCTTTTTGCCTTTCTTTCTCGACACGACGGATCTGCTTTGAAAGCGGGCTGCGTTGCGTTGCATATGAGTGTCCAAATGAGGAAATATCTGAATGTACGAGTCTTTGATTTCATGGATTTCATCTCTCATAGCCTGTTTGGCCTGCACCGCCGCAGCAGCTTGTGCAACGGCGTACTCCTGCGCTACATACTCGGCATACTCGGTGCGATGTTTGTACACGCAAGTCTTGCAAATCACACCATCGACAAACCAATGGTCCTCGGTCGGGTTGAGCTCAACCCGGTTGCAACAACGGTACCCTGAGCACATCTGGTAGCATTTTCCACCAAGTATCACTCTGTGACCAGTAAGACACGCATGCTGTAAGCGCGTCTGCTGGCAGTCTTTGGCCAACTCACCGTGTTTGCGAGAGCAGTACAGACTTCTCTGTAGCTGATTTTCCGGATCAAGCTTTTCCTTGATGTCCACCAACACACCCTTGAATCCGACCACGCGCTGAGAATCGTAGCATGTTGGGTGGGCGCTACCAGATGCGCGAGACTGATCAATCAAGCTCCGCACCTCCATACAGTTGGGGCAGTACAACAGCCAGTCAACACGCGGAGGCAGACCTTTGGGAAACATCCATTTCCATGTGCGCTCCTGCTGCTCCGTTACATTACAAGGCAGAGGCACTCTCCACACTAGGTTCCATTCATACCACGCACCAAGGGCCGTATATACAATGGCATGCTCGTATGGGTAGCATTCGCGCAGGTCTTGGAATGTAGCCGCCACGGTTGGTTTGCCGCATTTTGTGTACTGGTAAAACAACTCGATCAAAGAAAGCATGGCTTCAATGGCCTCCGGGTTGCAATGGTAGTGCACCATCAGCGTCTGGATGATTCGCCGCGTCGCCAGAAATGACAACTGTAAGTATTTGGATGGTATTTTTGCGTAACCCTCGTGCTCTCCAAGCGTTTCAAATGGATAGTTGTAGTGGGCCACGATATGTTGGTTATCCAGCATGCTGCGCACGTCAGAGTAAATTTTGGTGCAAGGTATGTACACATTGCCAACAGCCTCTGGGCAGCGGATGGGCAACACGCGTGTTGGGTTAAACAAAATACGCGTTAGATCCTCTGACATAGCCGTCGGCACTTGACTTCCCATCTCCTGGTAAGTAAACGACCACCAAGAGATGGGCACTCGCGTGGTGATGCCAACCTCACTTACTCCTTGCAAAAAAGCAGATGCAGTCTGTTTAAATGTGGTCTGAGCTTCTTCTGACCCATCTGTCTGACAAACTCTCCAGTTATCACACACACGGATGCAGAGCTTTTCAAACCCGCTCCATTTGGGTGTTTCGTTTAGAAACTCTTGCAGGGCAGGGGTAGACACCACCCAGTGCAGCAAGAACTCTTTGATGCACAGCAGTAACAGATCAGGCCTTCTTGAAATAAGCTCGGAATGCTCAATCAAGTCTGCGTCCGTCAGACTATTGATTGACACCCACAGCGCACTCAATCTGCTGCGCTCGGCCCAGTTGCTCAAAAACTCGGTGCTGTGCGAGTACCCGCCCATGCAAAACAAACACCACCACTGTAAAAAGTAGCGCATCACCTGCATTCCAAACGGAACGGGCACAATATTTGACACTCGAGCGGAGGTTAGCAAATCGTCCGCGGCCACTGACGCGGGTGTAGCCGAGGCAGCGGCCACGGCCGAGTTCCGTACAGAGATGGCCGCACGACGCCCGCTGCCTCTTCCAGTGCCAGTGCCTCTGCCCCTGCCTCTGCCCCTGCCACGACCACGTCCTCTACCACGACCTCTTGGATGCAGACCCGATTTGTCTTGGTCCAACAGGTAGGTTTCGCCGTTTGGTAACACTGCGTCTTCTCTCAGTCGCCTGCGTTCTGTCATGTTGATGACGCGATTAAACTTGCGCTGACACTGATTGAGCTGGTGTTTTTGAGGCCAAGCTTTGCGCCACAAAGTCGTGAGTGGGTCGTGCTCTTGCTGAGCGGTAGTGGGTCCTTCGTACGCGCACAATAGACTGGCAATCTTGTTCCAGGCATGCGCAACGGGCCGTCGGTCCATGTTTTCTTCGCAGCAAACTGAAGACGGGTCGAGTGTGTTGGAATACCACCAGCGTATGTCGAAATGCGCACGCACACGAGCTTCGTCCCACTCAACTGAAGCGGCCACCTGTTTTACCACGGGCCACAACATGTCGATGTATGCATACAGTTTACGCGACACGCAAGGCGGCAACTGCGCAGTTGTCGCAAGAACTGTAAGTTTGTGAATTGTGTAGTCAATCCACAACACGTAGGGAGAGGCTGCAGAGTGTGGATGATGAAAAATGTGCACGGGCAGGTTTTCCTGCGAGCAGATAAAGTCAAACACAACTTTTGTGTCTGTTGCCACGTCCAACTTAAAGAGAACGGCGGCCTCTTGAGCGGACACGCCGCTGTCCGTCTGTACTTTGGATTCGCCTGCTCCAAAGTAGTCGAGCAACCACCGCCTTGGATCCAAGGCGGACGGTGTGTGGTTGCTCACGACTGAAAAAACTTAACAGGGTACGGCGTGTTTAGGGCATCCACCTTGTCTGAGTCGTTGATGGCTGTGTACTTCATGCGGTCTTGCAAGACTCGACGGCACTGGTGTTGCTTGTCGTAGACGGCGTGCAACCCAGACAGGTCAAGCTTGGCCACGGGTGCCGCAAGACCGTTCCATCCGGTCTCCGATGGACAAATCATGAACTCCGCGCGATATCCATTGATCTTGTTTTTTTCGTTTACCCAATTGCAGATTGGCGCGTGCCGCGGCACTTGAACATCCGGATACAAAGTGAACGCAAGCACAAGAGATGTGATGATGTTGCGCTTGCAAAGCAAACAAACGCGCTCCGATGCGTTTGTTGGTACGTGACCGCGCTCGTAGTGTTCCTTCAGCTCCAGTTCAGTCATATGCACCATCAGCGTAAACCCACTGCCCACCATTCGTTGCGCCTCCGTGGGGCTCTTAGCTGCAGGATTGAGCAGACCGGGTAGGCGCTCGCTGTGTCCAACGCACCGCAAGCCATTAAAACACGGAGGCGAGTTAATGATAAGCTGTGGTTTGATAGGCGACGGGCGAGGAACGCCGCCTTCAAACAGCAGCATGTCCTCATACTGAGAGGTGTGCAGCACCAGTTTGCTTTTCCACTTTTCGTCAGTGTAGTTGGCGCTGGCCATCTCGCGCAACCACGTGGAGTCGTGCATGGTGCTGGCCGCGGGCGGACTCAGCTTGGCGAGCTGGTTCAGTAGCGGCATAAACACGTTTTGCATGAGCGTGGTAGTGTTGGATTCGGTGATGCTTGCTTTAACAGGCTTATGAAGGTCAAGCAGCAACCCGATTTGAGCGGCACTCACCATCTTCTTGGATTCTTGTTTTGGGGCTGATACCGCCGACGCCGCGGAAGAAGAAGAAGATGAAGACGACGAAGAGGACTCCGGCGCTGCTGCTGAAGCTGACACGGCACCGGACGCTGAAGTGGCTCCAAATAATGGTTTGGTGCTCAAGTCGCGTCGTGGTCCAGTCACACTTTTTTGATTGACCGGAGATGGAGCGGCGAGAGCCGCTTTTACATCAGAGGTGGTAAGGTTTTCAACCTTGCGCTTCTTGGGTATCATTGCCTTTTTTTGCAGTTTGCTTAAACTAAAGAGGAATCAAAGTGTAGCTGTTTGATAACACGCTATTGACAAAGGCAAGTAGCTAATGGAAAAAAAAAGTTAAGAAAAAGTTTATGTTTGATCAGCGGCGTTGTAGCGGTCAATGATTGTCTGTTCATCTTCCGGAGGTTCTTCTTCGTGAGTAGACACTGGTTCATTCACCGGTACTCTGGAGTGGTTGTGTTTGTGTTTAGGTATGAAGCCCCACCGTTTGCCAAGCCACGTGACAATCAAGTTATAGATGACATGACCGGTAGCGATGGCTGCCACCGATGCCACCATAACACCGTAGTCTTGATTGCTTCGGTCGGGCCAGCCTTGGTCGCCACTTTGAATGTACACAAACGAAAACACCAGTGTAATGCCCAGTACTACTGCATAGTCAATACCTACGATAATACCGGCTAGGAGCTCGGCAAACACGGCTGTGACGATCATAACAGCCAAGAAGATGCCGATATATGAAAGACTGGCGTGCTGCCAAGACTGTTTGGGTAAAAACGCGGACGCCATGCCGCTCAGTACAGCAGAGATCGCCGTAGACAGCAGCTTCTCCTCCAAAGTGTCTGTCTTGTGTCTGAAGCATGGCATTTTGCGCACAAAACGCCTACCGCCATTTCCACCAACGCCCGCGCCAGTTCGCATTGCGGCAGGGCAGCAACAGCAACAGCAACACTGTAGGCAACTGCATGCGCATTTGCAGGAGTGCAAGAGTCGATACACAATCGACATGATCACGGCAATCGACACGACAATCCCGGAAAACGTAGCGGCCGTGGAGTACAATGGGTTTTCGTCAGATTCCTCGGTTGGGTGATACGCGTCGAGCCTCACTAGGATCACCACCGATGCGGCAAACAAACAGTACCAAATCATGGCCGCAAAAGAGGTGTTGCGGTAAAAGTACGCCACCGGACGCAGGCTGGGTGTTACCCGGGCGTTTGGCGTTGGTATCACTGCGGCCAGCAACCCAAACGCAAAAAACGCCACACTGACTGCATATACCCAGCTGAGCATACTGCACCTAACCGTTCCGTCTATTGAGGCATATCCAACACCACCCCCCATACACAAGTCTCTTCAAATTTCCAAAAAAAGTTGAAGTCTAAATTTTTTGACACTTGGAGTTTTTAGGGGTCTTGAGAAATTCCTGGTCGGGAGAGGCCTTTCATTAACTTTGCCAGCATAGGCGCTAAATATGGGACCATATTTAACCTATTGTACTTGCTAAATACCGTGCTATTTATGGGCCGCTATTTAGCCAAAGTTAAGTCCCATATTTAGTGTCTGCTAGTGCAAGGCCTCTCCCGACCAGGATTTCAGACCGCCCTTCAAAAACTCCAAGTGTCAAAAATTTTGGACTTCAACTTTTTTTGGAAAAATTGGGTTTTTAAGAATTGTGTGGATGCTACTAAATAGCGTGCGCCAAAGCTCATTTTCTCATTTGACTGACCGAGTAACCCGTGATCGTAATTGATTGATTGTAATCTGTTGATATGTTTCTTTGTTTGTTGTAGATGAGCAATGAAGAGGAGTTTGAGAAGCTTTTAAAAGCGTTTAACGAAGACCCGAGTCTCGACGCCACCGCTGCCAACGCTGCTGCTACTCCTGCGACTGAACCAGCTTCTGCAGCCTCCGAACCAGCAGCCACGGAGACGGCGGCCAAAGTCGAGACGGAGAACTCGCAGTCAATTAACGACGCGACGGTGATTCCGACCACGCCTACTCACGAACTTCAATCTGAAGAGCTGTCCTCCACAAACGATTCTTTGCGGCAGCGCGCGATTGATCTTGTGAAGTCCGTCATGACGGCCAACTCGGGACGGCAGATCCTAGAGCTTGCGGAGTCAGGCAAGCCGGAACCACACCCCACCAAGGCAGTGCAGACAGCGGCGCCAGCGGCAACCCCAGCTCCAGCTCCAACTTCGGCACCGGCAGCCGCGCCAGCGCCCAAACCGGCAGAAGACAAACCCCCTTTGACAGTGAGTCTTGCAGATGCCATGAACATGGTTCGCAATCGAACAAGCGCCTCCAACTCATCTAAGCCGAGCAACCCTTTTGCGATTGCCGCCGCAGCCAAGCCATCGGCGACTAACTCTGCACCCGCCAAGCCCGCTGGCAATGCACCCGTTACTAAGCCAACCACCGCACCGGCCACCACCACCGCCACTACCACCACCACAACGGCTACCGCCGCCGCTAACACCTCCGCCACTAAACCCTCGACGCCGGCCCCGACGAAGCCGACTCTGTCCGTTTCGGAGCCGCTTCGGATCAATCCAAAGCCCAAAGCCACTATTGTGGCCGTGACTTCCACCGCCGCTGCCTCCGCTGCCCAGAATTCCTCTTCCACTGTCACGATCGGCGCAGATGCGATTGCGTCGCAGATCAAAACGGCGACAGAGGCAACCAATCACTGGGTCACTTTTGCGACCGCCGAGGAGATGGAAGCCGTACTCAAAATGAAAGCAATCTCAACAGTCACGCACTTGCCGGTTGAAAAGCGGTCGTTGGATGTTCTCACGGCCTCCAAAGCCGCGAAGCGCCAAAGTGTGTACATTGTCAGCATCCCGCTGAAGAAGAAGGATGTCATTGGATTTCGTGACATCTACAAGGTGATTTACGAGCTTGCGAACAAAGAATCCAAAGAGAGCGCATCGGTGTGGGTGTTTGCTACTCTGCCGCCCAGAGCAGACGACGTGGACAAATTTAAGGTGTACACATTTGACAAGAAGAGCCTACCACAGGCTGATAAACAAGCACTTGCTGTTGCGGTGGAGGTGCTCATGAAGTCTCTACCTAGCACCGCCACGCCCGCTACAGAGAGTAAGTCCGAGACAGCTGCAGTGCCACCCAAGAAAGCAGCCGAGGCGGCAGAGAGCAAGGAAGAAAGCAAAAAGTCAACCGCTGCCAAAAAACGCAAGGCGCCCGCGGAAAAGAAAAAACGCTCCAAAAAATCGGTCCGTATGCCGCAAAAAAAGAAGCCTGCATCCGAGGCCAAACCAAAAGCCGCAAAGAAGGGCAAAGCCGCAAAGTCGGCTGCCGCAGACAACACGGAAGAAGATGAAGAGGAGGAAGAAGCTGCCGCCGCCGCGGAAGACGAGGAGAGTGAGTATGAACAGGAGGACACGGATGACGTCGTTGAGGAAGACCAATCGGAGGAGGACGAAGAAGATGAAGAAGATGCGAAGGAGAAGAAAAAGAAAAAGGGCAAGCCATCTCCCGCTAAAAAACAAAAGGTCGAGAAGAAGAAGGAAACGACGGCTGTTGCGTCTGCCAAACAAAAGGAACCCGCCACTTCTGCTACATCTGCATCTGCGTCTGCTTCGGCCACCGCTGCCGCCACCGCTGCCGCCTCCGCCCCCGCCCCCCCTGCCAAAGCATCCGTTTCGGCGCCAGCTGTGTCCACGCCGGCCGCCCCCGCAGAGCCCGCAAAACCCCCCGTAGCGGTGCGACCGGCGCGTGGACGTGGCAGTCGCGGCGGTCGTGGTCGTGGACGCGGCGCGGGCTCTGCAGGGCGTGGTGGTGGCGCTGCTGCTGCTGCTGCAACTGCAGCTGCTGCTTTGGATTCGTCCTCCTCTTCGGGCAAGCGCGCTGGCAAGCCATCAGTGTTTAACCGCACTGACAACGAGTATGAGTCTGGCTCGCGCTCGCATGTGGTGACGATTGCGGAGCCCAACGATTTGATATCTGAGCTCATGGTGTTTATTGGTAATATGGCTCTGAATGCACCACTCCAATACGCTGTTGCGTTGCGCATGCCTATTGATATGAACACGATTCAATCACTGGTGAGTTCAAAAGAGCCCGCGTCTCTCGAAGCCCTGGCGTTGATTGTGCAAGTCACGCTGACTTTGGCGCCCGGCTTTCGTCCTTTAGTGGAGGACAAAAACATCCAACATCGATTTGGCTTTTACCGTGCGCTGATTGGCCATGTGCTTGAACGCCAACGCGAAGCCAAAAACGCCACCGCCATGGAGGTGGAAAGCGACATGTCCAAGCGATATCTCAAGGTGATCAACAATCAGCATGAGTTGGTGAAGGAGGCACTCGCTGAAAATGCGGCTCAGACCGCGGCTGCTGAAGCGTTGGCAGCTGCTACTACTGGCAACAAAGCATAACAATTGACTCTCTTTCTTTTTCTCTTTTTTTTTGCCTGTTCAGACACGCATTCTACGTATATTGTTGTTGATTTAAGCGCTACAAATCGTGCTTACAAACTTGCTCTCCTGATGTGTTATTCTACGTAGGGCCATGGGAGTGCCATCGGTGAAAAATGCTCTGAAACGTCTGTTCCCTGATGAATGGATGGAGGGCACTCCGGATGACGTTCATTTTCTGGTGCAGGAACTGCTGCCTCAGCTGCGGTCGTTTGACAAGCAATACGGATGCGATGAACTGATTCATATTCTTTTGAGTTATTACGATGGTTTCCTACGCAATCCGCAGCACAGTGTGGCAGTGGTGCTGGCGGACGACTCCAAATACGTGCCGCGTCGAAAGGCCGACGTACAGGCGTCGCGTCTTGAGTCATGGACCAAAGGAAAGTCCACTTCAGCCGACGGGTCAGCAAACAAGCCTTATCCCGAAGGTTCGACTCTTGTACCAGAAGGCGTGGCCGTGCCGGTTGCCGCGACTGACGGTGAGAAGCAAAACGACACCACCACAACACAGACGACGGTGGTTGAGAAGCTTACGGTTTCCCGGCTTTGTTTCTCTCGGTCACTCAGGCTTCAGTTTTTCAACAAGCTGGTGGACACGGCGATGAAATTCAATTTCCCCTCTCACTCTTTCGTAGTGATGGATGTGGGATTGCCTCGCGGGCCTGTGCTCATTCATGGCGACAAAACATGTCCTATTCCATCTACCCGGATCGGCGAGGGGGAGATGTTGGCTGTGTATTGGACTCGCTATCTGCTGGACTCGTTCCCCAAAGCGCATGTGATGCTCAAGACGGTGGATACTGATGTGCTTCCGATTGCATTTCACATGTACACAGAGGGCCAGCTTCCTTCGTTTAATGTCTCTTGGGTGCATCAGCCCAAACAGTTTGTGAACCTGAAGCAACTGTTTGAGGCGATGACCAAGCCGTATGTGCCCAAGGAAGACAGCGACGCCGCCGACCTGAAGGGATGTGTGTGGCACTCCGCCAACTTCCTCGGATCATGCGCGCTGAGTGGTAGCGACTACACCAAAAAGGCAGATATGACGCCCGGCGTGGGCGCCGACTTTATTTTCGACGCCGCCTTTGCCATGCACAAAGTCGAGTGCAAGGATCCCGAGGCCTACTTCTGCGATTTGGTACGCGCTGTATTTGATCGCAAGGGCAAAATATGCAAAACGCTGGGGAACACCAAATCCGACTCCTATCGGTTCGGACTGGACGAGTATCTGTGGGTGGTGAAGTTCTGGCGCACCCTTGGTCTCGGCGGCGTGTACGCTCAGTCGTCACTTCGTCACCAAGCGCGCAAAACCTCTAAACAGTCTGCCGCTGCTGTCCCTGCTGCCAAAACGGACCTGGACGAAGAGGCTGAAATGTTTATGGTAAAGAAGCCGCGAAAAGCTTAGTGACCTTGTTCAAAGCGCGCGATGCCTGCTTTGATTTGATCGTCCAAAAACGTCACAATAGGAATCGTATTTAGACTTACGACCAAGCGCGCAGCCAAAAGCACTGCGAATGCTTGGAAGAACATTCGCATAAACCCGCTGTTAAACAGCAGTTTTAACAGAAGCACCGCGGCGGACGTGATGACTAGAATGATGACCAGCCCCACCACCTGTGGAGGTACATCCGTCAGCATTTCTTTTCCTGTGACAGAGGGGAGCGGGAGGGACCAGAAAGACAAACACGCATCATTAGAACTGAACAACCAACGAGATAAGGAAAAACAAACAGATGTTTTTGGTGTTTCTCGTGTTGTTTTACACACTTGGTGTTAGACATGGAAGAATACTCTGCCCACGGATTTGAGGCCGCGTAAGCAACATGGCAGCCGCCGCAAGTTCCTCAAGCGGAGCAGTAGCAGCGTCGGCCTCAAGCGCTCCGTCCGGTGCCGCACGAACACGCAGAGGGCGCGTTTCCATCGACTACGACAAGGTCAAAGCTCAGTCCGACGAGCGATCCTACCACATTAATCAGCCGCATATCATGTCTGGCGGCGCGTTTGGACAGGGCCCGGTGGCTCTTTTGGTGGCGATCGAATATCACCTGCTGCAAGCACAACTCGACAAACAGCACAAAGAATCCAAACAAAAAACTTCTGCCGAGATTGATGCTTACATGAAGCTCATATTGGAGAGAAGGGAGAAACCCGCCCTCCAGCCGCTCATGCTTAATCTAAACCCCGACATCATGTCGGACAGCGACGAAGAAGAAGAAGACAAGAAACCGATCCCTCCTAAACATGCATATCCGACAAACAAACCCAAGTAGACTTAACGCTGCGCAATCGTTTTTTGACTTAGCAACCAGAGAGATTTTTTTAATCCACAAAAAACTTTCTAGAGGGAGGAGAAGGAGTAGTAGTAGAGGGGCGGTTTATAACAAAAATTACGCACTGAACTCAGGGGGGGTTGATGCACGGCGGTGGGAGAATCCGTTATTTGGACATGTCAAAGTTTCCGTTCATCAAGCGGGTCGCAACATCCACCTGTTTGAGTTCGCCGTACAGCTTGCGCTGAGCAATCATTACGCGCTGCGGATCTCCCGTAAGCCGACAAAAGGCAGCAGCAAGCATGATGTCATCTTGCACAGCCTCGCGGAAATCTTCCCCGGACTGAGTTTCAGCAGCCAGACGCGAGCATCGCACCACAGAGGCGTGAAAGTTGGAGCCCAGACTCGCAATGGCCTGTGCGCGGTATTTAGTGCTTGCCTCAGAGCTTTTGGATTCCGTGTCAAAGAACGGCAGAGTCGCCGTTGAGGACGAAGAAGAAGAGGATGACGATGAGGACGAAGAAGGAGAAGAGCCATAACTCTTGTTCATGCCTTTGACGTCCATGTCACGGTTCGAGGGCAGACCCGCACTGTTGGCCAGCGCCGATTTGGTCTTGTTAGCCGAAAAGGCGTCAAATGGGTTGTTGTACTGTTGACCAGAGGTCTGCTTTTGCGACTTCTCATCGGTGTTGCTGTTGTTTTTGATGCCACTGTTCAGAAACTGCGCCAGTTTGGAAAAGGCGGCGATCGACTGAGGCGGCACCTGCCCAATCACCTCTTCGAGCTCTTTCTTTGACGCCTCAAACTCGCCAGCACGTCCGCCTGTGCGGGTTTGCAGCATGGCCTTTTTAAGCGCCGCCAGCTCATCAACCACTGCGCTCTTGGCGCGGTTGTTTTCCTTTTCCGCCAGCTGGCGACGCGCCTCTTCGGCCTGTTTGCTCATCTCACGCACCAGACTCTCAGTTTCGGCGAGCTTGGCTTTGGCGCGCTCGCGCTCCAGCCGGGACTCTTCTTCGCGCTTCTTCAGCTCCTTGAGCTCGTTCTCCGTTTCGGCGAATTTGGCGGCCAAAGAGCTGGTCAGAGCGCGCTGTCGTTCAGCCAGAGCAGCAGCGGTTGCGGCAGCCGTCGGGTCATCCAAATCTTGCGCAGTGCGCGGGTTAGCGGATCCGCGCTGGTTGCGCTGGCGTCCGAGGCCGTAGCCATTCAAAGCGGCGAGCTTTTTGCTGTTGTCCATGCGCTGGAGCTCCTCACTTAGTTGTTTGGACTCGTCATCGTCATCCTCCAGACCTTCGTCCGTCTCATCTTGCATCATATCGGTGTTTCGGCGAGCGCCGGGGGTGCTGGTTTCAGTGGCTCTTAGCGCTTTGCGGTTGCGAGGCAAATCCGCGTCAGTTAAGCGGTTCTGTTTTTTGGAAGCAGAACCGGCCGCCAGAGCGGCTTGCAGTTTGGCCAGCTCCTCAGCCTGCTTGCGACTTGCCTCGTGCATCTGCTTCATCTCACTCTGGCTTCTTTGAAACTCCTCCATGAGTCGTTTGATTTCTTTCGCTTCGGAATTGTTGGTGTTTTGAGAAGATGAAGAGGAGTCGTTGGTCGTCTCTTTTTTGTCTCCACTCTGCGACTTGGAGTCACCTGAGCCGTTACCAGAACCGGCGCCGTTGCCAGAGGAGGCAGAGGCCGGCGGAGTGCCACTGTTACCGGCACCGGCACCGGCACCGGCACCGGCGCCGGCACCAGCACCAGCTCCCGCGCCCGCAGCGGGCGGGTGCGAGGTGGATGTGCTGCTGTTGTTGTTGGAAGCGGATTCCAGACTGGACATCTTTGCAAGTGCCAATTTCGTGTGAAAAACACCGTGTGGCGTGCTCGACGGATTATATGCAAAACTAAAATCGGAAAATTTTGAGGCTTGCACAATGTAAGTGCCGTAGCGGCGCGGATCGCAGCACACCGACAGCTCGACTGGCTTCCGGGTGTGTATGTTGTGTGCCAGAGAGCACCCGTGTGATATCTTTTGCACAATCCACGAGTGGACAGTGCGCGCCATAGTGCGGGTGGTTTCGTGCGGATCTTCGGAAAACAGCTCCGCTTCCACAAACAGGCTTCCTGTACGGCTGTTTTGGTACGCGTTTGTGCACTTGCCAATAAGCAAATGATTGCGATGCTCAAACAAAAGAGGTAAGCCATTGAAATCACCGTCTGCACACATTTTACTAAGCTCGCCACGCGTGATGTCTTCGCGCGTTTGACGCTCAGTCGGCGGGTTTTTGTATGCAAGCAACACAATCTTCTTGTTGCTCATGCTGTGTTTTTTTCGAGTTTCCGGCGAATGATTTAAACCCTACGTTGTGTCATTAGTTTAAAGCAGATTCAGCAACACCCAAAAAAACGCACAGTTGATTTTTTTATGGGGCAACTGATCGACAAGTGCCGGGTGCTTTATCTGGACGATGAAACCTATCAGCGGGTGGCTGAAGAAGGCATTGTCAAAGACGAAGCCAAAAAGAGAGATCTCTCGGAACAACTACAAATCCAAATCAACGGTCAGACAATGCTCATCAAGGACCTTTATAGCCGCGGCGAACAAAAGAGCGCCGCCAATCGCACGCGCATACTCATGTCGCTCGAAGGAAGGAAACGGTTGGTGGATAACATTCTGACCCAATATCAGGCACTCCGATCCAGCACGGTATCAAGGCACGTGCTCCGACAAACTGCACAGACCATAAAAGAGTGGGGCGAGCGCAGCAGCGGGCTCAACATGAGTGTGCGGTCAGTCGATGCGGATTCGGACCAAGTCTCTGACGCATTTGAAAACATTAAGGAGATTGAGGATGCTCTTGCGGATGCCAGTAACCGCATCGATCAAACGGAAGCGGCTGGCGACTCACTTAATGCAACTGAATCCATAAACAAGCGAATGCAAGAAATTGTGTCCGGATCAGCCTCTCTGTCTTCTTCCGTTAGCAGTGCTCTGGGAGAGGACTCTCCGTCAGTAAACGCCTTCGCATCAACAGCAACAGCAGCGATGACCCGTAATATTGATTCGAAAGAATCACAGCCAACCACTAACACTGCATCCGAATTATCATCATCAGATGTGTCAATCTCTCTTCTCACTGCGTCTGCTTCTTCAACAAACACTGCCTCTGCCCCTGCTCAGCCCGCAGCAGCAACAGCAGCCGCCACGCGTATTTCTAGCTTGTTGTTGAATATGTAAAATTACAACAACACCAATCATCTTTATCAAACAGCGCAGTTCGTTCTTATCTCTCAGTCGCTTACTCTGTGCATGTTTTCTTGTTTTAATAGATGACCGATGATGGTTTGTCAGGAGGCAGTGCCGCTTCTGCTGCGTCCACAAAAGACAAAACGCCGTTTTTGTCGGATTCCCATGAAGTCAAGAAGCATTTTAACACCACGACGATGGGCGGCAAAGCCATCCCAGCAAACAAAAAGTTTGCTCAGGCACAGGGCTATGTGGTGATCAACATGGGTGTGGAGCGCAACCTGCGTGGCAAGCGTAAACAAATCAGCAACCGCTCAAGTGACGCCAAGGTGCTGTTCCCCGAGGGACTCAACGGAGACTACAACATCGATCAATACGATCTGTTGTTTGTCTCACACCAAAAAACAAAAAAAAAGACCGTGGATGTTAAGAAGGTGTTTGACGTTGGTTCTTCTTCTTCGGAGGACTCAAAAAAAAAAGAGAATGCAAAAGAAATGTCTTTGATGCTGGAAACCGAAACGGTCGCGCCGTCGACTGCGATGCCGGACGGCGTGTATGCATGCTTTAATGGGATGTCCTCTGTTGAGGAACCTCGATTTGTGGGGTTTGCCACCACCAACTACGTGTGTAATGGGCCCAATATGCACGCGGACATGGCGATCGCGATGGGCTTGCAGGGTGTGATGACGGGCTACTCGGGCCCCGAAAATATTGAAGCCGGAGATACCCTATACTGGGACTACCCGGACATGAAGCTCTCCATTTCGTCCGCCAGCAAATCCGAGTTGACGGCGGACGACTTTCTGATGCGCAACTATGTGGACCAGGTGGGTCCATCCAAAATCAAGCCAGTGCTTCGACCGTACCGCGTCAAGTCCGATGGTGTCACCAACATTGCTTCAAACTGGAAACGGTTTGTGGCCAAAATGCAAGCCGAGGCTGATAATGCCGCCGGTTCGGCCGGTTCGGCCGGCAAAAAAAAACCAGACGACAAAGATCCTTTGGCAGTCATTGACTCAATGAGCCCCTCCCCGAAAGCGAAACAACTGCTCTTGCAGTGTTTTGCAACAATCAAGGACGGAATGAGTAAAGACGTGAGTTTCGGTCTTTTGGGGTTGATGTTGCAAGCCGCCGCCGAACACTACGCCTTCATCAAATCTCGCACAGTGGGCAAGGCTTTGAATTCGTGCCTCGCTAACAGCAACGGCCTGATCGTGATGGTGGGTATCGGAAGAGAGGTTTAAGAAAAAAACTCAAACAAGCCAACTCTCTATCTTCTAGAGTATGTGTTTTTTGCTTATGTTTCAAAAGAACAAGTTTTTTTTCTCAGTCTTGAGGAGGGGCGTAGGGTTTGAGGCTGAGGTCGCTCACTCTCTGGCGGAAAGTATTGATGTCCACGGCGGGCGTATTCTGTTTGACTGTCAGGGTGTGTTCCTTCTGAGAATATGACGCAACGCACTCAACGATCTCTGCGCTCGATGTAAACAGCCAGACTGTGTCTGGGAATCGTTTGGTACAGAATATTTGGAGTAGCAGCTCAGGGGTCGTTGAGCCCTTCACTGCGGCTCGGACAAACGCAAATGGTTTGTATGGAGCCGCATTACCACCTTTGGGAGTATATTTGCCCAACACGCGCCACGAGTTCAGTGTGGATGGTATTTGCTTCTGATCTGGAGCTCGGGTTGACTCCACGGGTGCAGAGGCAGAGGAATCTCTGATTGATGTTTTTGGGTCCGGGAACGGCATTTTAGAGTAACACACTGTGATATGGGATGTGGCAGAAAATGTGGTCGTGTGCTTCTGGTAGACCACAGTCTCAAAAGGAATGATGTTTTTGTTGGGCATCGTAATGTAATGAGAGCCACCGGTGGTGATGTTAACCGCAAACTCGGCTGAGTGAGTTCCGCTCTTATGACACATGATCCACTTCTCCTGGCTGGCACCGCCCGGCATGCGTTTGGCACCGTGCCTGCTTTCAAGTGACCAGCAGTGTTGTGGTAGGCTTTCGTTTTCCGGCAGGTGAAGGTGGTGACCAAAAGCCTTCACACACCGATACACGGTCGTGTGGTCCTTGCCCAAAAAAGGCGAGTGCTCCGGGGTCTTGTGCACAAAGTGCAGAGCCGGAGGCGAGCTCATTTTCTCGTTTCTTCTGAACAATAAAAGAGGGAGGTAGGAAAAAAACAGTGTCAAAGCGTCAGAACACCACCACCATACACGCGCTCATCTGCCTTTCTGTATCATTGTTTCTGTGTCTTGTAGATGTGTCAAATGAGTCCGATGTTGATCACGGCGCTGGTGTTCATGGCCAGCGCTGTGCCTGAGTTCATCACCACCACCGTGGAGTTGAGTGGATCTGGGCTGCAAAGCCCCGAGGCGCTCATGTACTGGCGTGTCGCCCAAACAATCGTGGCGGTCCTGGTCATGCTTGTGGCCATCGCTTCCGCCACCTGCGGGTCGCTCAGCGCCAAGCGGGCTTGGGCATATGTATCATTTGGGCTGGTGGCCACCGCCACCTCCGCCATCTCTCTGATGTTCGCCATGGTTCAGTACATGCGGTACCGAAACAACCTCACGGCATCGGACTTCGTACCGCAGTGTGGCAGTGACACGGTGTGTCAGGCGTATAACGCTTCGCTTTCCACTTCGGAATGGCGAGCGTTCTGTGCCGTCAGCATTTCAATGTTTGCGGTGGTGATTTGGTCGTTCATGATCATGTCCAGTGCGGAAAAGCAACCGCGCTACAGACGCACACTCAAACAGTGCGGAGAAGAGGAAGCAGATGAGCTGCGCGCAAGAGATCGTAGTGACTAAACCAAAAACAATTTAGCGTATTTTTTGTTTGTTTAGTGCACACACATATGATTACCTAACTTGTTTTTTTTGATGTCGGTTGTCGCAACTCTCTGACCCGCGCTTCGGTTTCACGGTTAGATGGCACGGCCTTCCGTGGCCCCATGGTCTATACCAAAAGACGCCTCCGCACAAACAAACCTAAAGAAAAAACCACCCGTTAAGTCGGGTAAAGAAGTAGAGGAGGAGGACGGTGCAATAGTGCAAAATGACGACGAGGAGGAGGAAGAAGAAGAGGAGTATGACTCAGATCCCGAACCTGAGGCTGAAGTGCGATCAAAGAAATCGAGGCCAAAGCAGAGCACACTAAATCGGCGCATCTTCATCCGGCGGGCGCTGTTGGACCACATATCAGCCGGCGACGTGTGGACTCGACCTGACATCAAAACCTCGCGGTGTAAAGAAGATGTGACAGACGCCAAGTACGAACCTTCGCGCAGCATCAAGCTGTGGGAGCACGTGGTGTCGTGCAAACGCCCTCCGTCGACCGATGTCCGAAGGCCCGACTTTGAGTCTTGGAAAGATGTGTTTGAAAAGAACAAACCACTGTCACTCATACCACCGCGCTCCAAAGTCAACTACCACAATCGGCTCCGCACAAAGCGACTGCGGTTTACTGTGTACCGCAACCAGAATGAGTGCATTATCAAATCAGGCGAACCTTCACCGCTTTTCAGTACCTTTGACCGCGAGGCCATTGAGAAGACGCTATTTGAGTGCACGGATGGCGAGTGCCACCACATGGTTGTCCCCATCCGCACTCGCCTGGAGCGATACCGGGTGCAGGGCGCGCCCGACGTGTCACTCACGTTCCAGCTGGTGTCGGACGAATTTCGACTCACCGAGGATGAGAAGCGCTCGGTGCGTAGCTGGCTACCTCCGCAAACCTATGAATCCATATCCAAGTCCATGACGGCGGACAAAAAAGAGCAGATTCGTACCTTTGCTACTGGCTACCCGCTTGAGTTCAATGTGGACCGTGACTATAGTGACTACCCGCGCCTGCTCTTTAAGAATGACCCCTACTTGGTCAATCCCGATCTTTACGATTGGCTAAGTGTGCTGCATTTAGGCACGGGGTACATGCGCACTAAATATACGATACCAAGCGGCTCGTTAAGCAGTGTTAAAATTCGTGTACCCCAACCAAACCCCAAAACCAACGTGTCCCCAAACCTGCTCTCTCATTTTGTCACACACGCGGTGCGCGCACGCAACAACGGCTCATCTGCCCAGATCCTGCAGGCCAACACCGTCACGGTGAACGGCGTCAACTGCTGGAACCTGGACAAGAGCGTGTATGAATCCATTGAATCACAGCTTCTGGCCACCTACTCCAAGCGGAGAGTGGTCATGAATTTGGAGAACGGACTTACCGCTAGTTTCAATCCGGTGGACGCAGCTCTCTGGAACGCTGGCCTGAAGTCTGACATTTACATCAGTGTCACGGTTCTGCTGGACTACGTTGTGATTGGCAAAAAGGGGGCATTTTAGTCTTGTGAACTCTTAACTATGACTGCATTTTTTACCTCTAACTTGTACCAGTCACTAAAAAGCACTCCCCCTCTCTCTCTCTCTTATTGTTTGCAGTCGAGGTCATGCAGCAGGACGATGACGTGGGGATGGTAGACCACCCTCCTGGATTTGTGCACGCTAACTTCTGGTGGACCGTGTCGAAGCCGGGGCACGCCTTCAACGACGCCGCGGAGATTAAGGACAGTACTTTGGACTGTACTCGCTGGTTTGAGGCCATAAGTGACACCGGCGAACAACGCCCGTTTCTGTATATCAAAAAAGACGAGTGTTTTGTACCAGTGCCGGACCGGTTTATCGACCCTCAAAAGCGACCGCTTGTACAAGCCGCGCTGCTGCCGCCTGATCAGACCAGTCTGTCTACCAAGATTTTGCCGGGCGCGGTGGGCACCGACATCTCACTGATCCGCGACGCGCGTGCCAAGGAGCGCATCAGCAAGCGGGTCCATTTGGGCCTAATGCCAACCCAGAAGCTGAGTGACATACCCAAATCTGGAAGGCACAGCCAAGCGCTGCTGTTTCGCCAGTTTCTGGCCTCGATGACGATGGCTGCCGTTCAGTCGGGGCAGGCGAAACCCGCCACAAGTACGGAGTGGGTGCGCACCCCCAGACTCGTGGAGGCCAAACATCCCGAGTACCTCAAGGGCATGGTGGATGCGTTTGCGTTGTTGGTGGGCCATGACGTCGTAAGAATGATGAGCGACCCCGAATTACCTAACGCTTGCACGAAGGACGCCTCTATCGTCGCGGGTGTCAAACAGATGGCGAGCATGTATCCGAAGTGAAATACCCACTCCTCTATTTATTGAACTCTTGTAAAAAAATCAGTTTGTGCAAAAAAAAGCGCAGAAACATATGGGTATGGGGAGGTCTAATAACGAATAGAGCAGGGGGATAGTTTGAGGGCCAGCCAGGTAGCTCGTACAAGCGATATACTTGTAAAGAGGCAGAGCAGGGTGAGTTTAGCTGCTGGCTGGGAGGTGTCGTAGCTTGATTGCCAGCGGTATACTTGGAACGAGAGAACCGCTGCGTCCACCAGAGGCGATGTGTAGGTTGACAGAGCTGACGGGTAATTGATCATAGCCACATGCCACGCAATGGCCACCGTGAAGTGAATGGGCAGCACCCAAGCGCTAAAGTCGGTTGACCATGCAAGCAGCGCAACAAATGCCACCAATACCAGCGATTCAAACAGATTCAATAACTTGGAGCCCAAATGATTGTTTTTTTTGGCCGGATGCTGTTGTATGAGTACTGCCTTTTTGCGATAAGGCTTGCAAGACTTGGATTTCCCCGCACCGCCGCGCACATCCACATACACTTCTTGTGAGCGATAGTTGTGGCCCGATTCGCCGTCGCTATCCCACCCTTCTTCACTATCTGGCCCGCCGTTCCACGTGCCTTCACCTTGATACTCGCGGCGTGCGCGACTCCTGCGCATGTGGACTTGGGTTTCGTGTTCATCCAAATCGTCGTCGTCTTCGTCGTCGTCGCTCATTCTGTTTGGATGAGACAAGAAAGGAAGACAGGTGTAAGTCAGAGCGACCTTTTGGCAAACTCAAAATTGTATGTATGGTCTGGTTTAACAAGTAACCAATCAGATTAAAAAAACCGCGCGCTTTTTGTATGAGCAAGAAGAAGAGAAAGCAAGATCAACACGAGGACGACCTCTCTGAGAGCAACAAACGCACGCGCATCTCCGATGACAGCCCCACCGGTTTGCTGTACGAGAATTCTAAGCGCCAGGTGTTTGCACGCGACGCGCAACAATTGCTGGACACGTATGTGGAAATGGACGCCGAACGCATCAAGCGGCTGCGTGGTATTTCCAGTGAAGATGCCATGGAGAGTGCCCTTGAAGCCAGCAAGGCGCGCGTCCGCGGAGACGTGCTGTTTCGTCAGTTTATGGCAAATTTCTCACTGTTCAAGATGGTGCGATACGCGCCGCAAATGGAAGTGGTTCGAGCCTGCCAAGGTCCACTTATTAAGCAAATGTTTGGTGAAGAGTTTGACATACACAAGGAACGAATCACGCGTGAGTATGGCATCACCGACTTTCGAGGGGAGGTGATGATTACGATGCCACGTCGACGTGGCAAAACACAAATCGTGGGAGCAATTGAGGCCAGTGCCGCCACCGTAATCGAAAATGGCGTAACTGCAATTTTTGCGTCAGTGTTCAGTCAAGCAAGCGATCTGATGAACATTATCCATGACTTCATTTGCCAGCTACCCGACGGCAAGCGCATGATTACACAGAAAAACAGCAGACGCATGACGGTGTCCAAGAACAAGCTCAAGTCAGATTCAACTGCAACCGTGATTCGTGCGTTCTCAGGCAGCACCAACTCCGCGCGTGGTTTTAAAGCCACGCGAATATACGTGGACGAGGCAGGCTTTGTCAAGGAGGAGTTCATCATTAAGAACATTTTTGCGGGCATGCTCCTGTTGCACACGATGCTGGTGATGATTTCCTCTCCACCTGCCAAGGGCAAACCGTTTGATCGACTATGCAACGCGCGGAACGCAAGAGGCGAGCTAATGTTTAAACGAATACGAATTGATTTAATGTGTGAGGATTGCCGCGAGAAAAATAAATTCGCAACCACCTGCAATCACGTGATGTTGCCACACCCGCCGTGGCTTGCCGAGGATGAGCAACAAGAAACCATTCGCGTTGTAATGAGCGACATGGACCCCATGTCATACCGTCAAGAAATTCTTGGCTTAGCAGACGACCTCGACGTGGAATGCTTTCCTGAAATTACCCTCCGACGGTTGCGGCTGGACGAGCGCGTGACATTTACTTCACCCCCCGAGTACATACTAGTGGGGGTAGACCCAGCGGGCGAGGGTACTTCCGAAACCGCTGTCTGTGCCATGACGCTCAACGCATGTGGAGAACACGTGGTAAGTTGTTTTTTTTATTTTCTTTACGATAAGAGCATCATAGTAGAAGCAGCAGCAGCAGCATAGTGAGTAGTTAGTTCGAAGATGGCGGGGGTTGGGATGATGAGGACGAGGCAGAGGCAGAGGCAGCGGCGGATACCAGCGGCGGTGCTTTTTGAGTGCCGTAATGCGCCTCAAATTCGCCGTACGGATCATATCGCTTGGCGTAGCTGAGTGTCATTTGAAACACAAAAGCATGCATGTCCGCATAATACAGCGTTCCATCCGGCTTAATAGAGCGCATCACCGCCTTTTCCATCTCCACATCAAGCATGCGCATAAACAGCTCAAAGCGGGGCGGGTGACATCCGCTCTTGACCAGAGTGTAAAACTCGCCGTCTTGCTTTAGCATCCACATCACCGCATACAGAATGTGTGCAAAGTCGCCCTTCTTAAACATCGCAACGACCGCGTCTAGCTTGCTTCGTTCGCAAGCATGCTTAAATGTGTCCGTCGATGCGATGCGGTCCATAACTTGCAGCAGCAGCGTCACTGTCGCCTGTTTGTAGTTTGGATTGAACAGAGCGTCCAGTCGGTCTTCTTTTGTTCGATCATCATCTTTTGACATCTTAATGTCGGGTTTTGGCGGCACTGACATGCTTGCTTGCTTTTTTTTCTGGCTTCTGTGCAGATTGTTGGTCTGGAAACCATCGCACAGTCTGGTAAGTGAGACTACTCACTTGCAAACCGGCAAGTAACTGACGTGTTTTTGTGGTGTAACAGCCTACATCAACGTAGAAAAGGAGGTGCAGCGCTTTTGTGAGATGCTTGTCACACAAGAGTGGTCCAAGGGCAAATCCAAGATCATATTTTTTGCAGAATCAAACTACGGCGGTTCCACTGCTGCACAGAGTCTGTACCGCAACATGGTGTTGTGGGCCAAAAGCGCAAAGGTTGATTTCTACGCGCTGGCCGACGATTGTAACGCCGTGCCGCGACCTGGATTCTGGCTTAGCGCGCAACGCAAAGAAGCCATGATGAGGTATACTCGCCAGATCATGGAAAACGGCACACTGCGCATACTGGAAAACATAGTGTCATCCACCATGACGGATCCGTTGGAAAAGCTGCTGGACCAGGCTCGCAAGTTTAGTCGGCGATTCAAGAAGAAGGTGCGGTCGGATGCTGAGGAACCAAAGCAGTCATCTGTTCTGTCGGGCAAGTCGTCGGGCCGAACCGACGATCTCATTGTTATTATGCAAGAAGTGGCCTGGGCACTGCCGGAAGTCATGAATGGATCAAGCAGGTTTATTGTACAAAAAGGCAACGTGTCGCTAAGAAAGGACTCGCTACTGCACGACGTGGAGTTTAACGAGGAGATCTTAAAGCACAGCCGCCGCGAACCCATGACACGCGCTTCAAGAGAGTACAATTCATCTCTTGGTTCATGGCAATGATTGATTTGCCATAATTTAACCTTCTTCCTCTTCCTCCCCCTCCTCCTCCCCACCGACTTCGTCTGTCTTTGAACCGTCCGTAAACTTTTTGAACGCATCCATAGCACTGGGGATCCAGGGAGGGGGTGCAAAACGCTCACATCCTTCCTCGTTCACACGCACCACATACACATGTTTGACTTCTTCCTCGCGGTAGCTTGCAAAGTAAGCGGCCGTGACACTGGCCTGTAGCAGCGCGTGATTGAGTGAGTGAGAGTCAACTTTTTCCAGCGGTTTCTCCATTTTCTGGTCGCGTGATTCCGTGAAGGTACCAGTGAAACCCGACTTGACTTCTACCAGCACCTTCTCTCCTTTTTTGTTCTTCATCAGCAAGTCGAATGCAGTGGCCAGTCGGCGCTCCGGAATGCCCACGATGCCCTGCGCCTCAAGCGGAGCCCAGCCCCACTTTTGAAATGCGGCGATCAGCATTTTGCTCCATGGATGAGCGCGCTTGGGGATTGCGGATGAGCGTGTCCATTTTGTGAGGTCAGAATCGATTTGCCTTCCGCGTCTGAACACTGCGTCTTTTCCTTTGCCCTTGCGAAAGCGGCCTTTGGCTTTGGATACCTTTGAGGACGAAGCGGAGGCAGTAGCAGCAGCGGCGGCGTTGCTGTCGTGTGTGTATACAAAATTTGGATAGAAGCAGCGCCTCAACATTTTGTGCAGTCCGCGGCACATGTGGCCGTTGTAACTGAAGCCGGCGGTCTTACCACGCCCACGAAATGTGAACGACATAAAGCGGCTGACGGTGCGTTTTCTCGTTTTTTTGTGTTCTATCAATATATATAATTGGTCAGCACTGGCAAAGCAATAAACAAAAAAACGAGAGTGCAAGTTGCTCTGTTTTGCTCATGTAGTGTTTCTTTGTTGGTGCGTGTGTATGTTTTTGCGTATTTAGACTCGCAACTATGGCTGGATTTGCTATGCCATCAACCACCGCGTTTTTGTCGCGCTGGGATCGTCTCGGTAACGACGAGCGTTTTCAAATCCTGTTCGGTGACCTGACCACGATGGACAAAACCGAGCCCCAGGACCGTGTGCCGAACGACAACCGCACCATGCCGTTTGCGTCTCGTTACCGACTAAAAGCTCGCACCATCGAAAACGTGATTGGTTTCATGATCGCAGAAGAGGACATGTTCATTGCACGAGAGATACTGCCGTTGGCGGATCTGAGCCAGGGCGAGGTGATCAACGTGCAGACACTAAAGTTTGAACCCTTCAGTTTGGACCAGATGCCGCAGGAGGGTGTGTCGCAAACCGTGTCAAACACCTTCTCGACCAGCTCTTACCAGGGTCGTATGTTCAGTGGATCTTTCTCGATCCAGGACACCATGATCAAAACGCAAGCCGGGTTTTTGATTTACTCCGGCTCGATCATGCAAATCGAAACGGCCACCAAAAACGCCATCTGCGTGTCGGCATACAACGCCATTCTGTCTGCAAACCAAATCAATCAGGCAAATGGCAACGTCACGGCGTATGAGATGCTGTCCGTCAATTCCAATCGCGGCATCATCGGGTTGATTGACGAAGAGGTGAACTACTGGTCGTGCCTAACCAAAACTCAACACGGGATGCGCGAGCTTCTCAGACGCGGAGAAAACGTGTTTAGCAAGCGCCAGACGGTGCCCGACGTTGTGGTACTGCCCAACAACACGGGTACCTTCTTGGAAGGTACGCGCCCCGAGCTGAACGACTACTCAAAGCGAGGACCCAACTCGACGGCAAATGACCTCTCGTACGCTGGCTATCTCGGACGCATGCGCAACATCCAGCTGTACGAAACGCCTCTGTTCCCCATCGACGACCGCCGCG
>JACCDR011285298.1_pt1 | contig 27005 bp, 43 predicted proteins | sample 7446431 | NCBI WGS metagenome assembly JACCDR01 (sample SAMN15323443, study PRJNA562643) | freshwater metagenome | isolation source: river surface water | place: USA:Blue River Watershed | collected 2017-08-17 | reverse complement strand
CTACTCGATGCCGACGTCGGTGCGGCACCCCGAAATCCTCGATGCCGACGTCGTCGCCGAGATGCGCCGGACACTGTCGGTACGCATGACCGTCGACGACGAGATCGTCGTCGGCTGGCATCCGGAAGGCACCGACCCGAAGCCGTACATCATCGACCACCGCGACTTCACCAGCTCCACAGCGGCGTGGACGGTGGCGCTGCTGGCCGCGTTCCTGCTGGCCCGCCAGCAGAACGTCGGCGAGGAGGAAGACGTGCCGGTGCCGCGCGCCGAACGGCGCCGGCACAAACACGCCGGCCTCGCCGAACCGGCCGCGGTCCGGGTGATGAAGCTGCGCACCGCGGTCGCCCGCGCCCGCGCCACCGCCGCCGCGGCGCAGCCCGCCGACGGCGACACCAGCCCGGCCCGGCAGTACCGCAACCGGTGGATCGTCGGCGACCACTGGAAACAAGTCTGGTATCCGAAGGCGAAGGTTCACCGGCCGCGGTGGATCGCGCCGTACCTGGTGCACCCGGCCGGGGTGCCCGACGACGCCCCGCTGCTCGGCGGGGACAAGGTGACCCGCCTGTCCGCCACACCACCGAAAGGAACAACATGATCAAGCGGCTGTGGGGATGGCGTCGGCGGCGGGACCAGCGTCGGATGCTGGCGGTCATGTGGGCGCTGCAGGCCATCGTGGAGCCGGCGACGGTGGCGCAGGTTGCGCAACTGGTCGACCTGCGTCGTGCGACGGTGGCGCTGCACCTGCGCGCCCTCGACCTGTCCGACCACGTCATCTGCCGGTCGGCCCGGTCCGGCCCGACGTACGGCGTCGCCACCTACCTGCTACTGCCGGCCGGTGAGGCGTACCTGGCCAACCTGGTCGAAACCCTGCTCGGTGAAACCCCCACGAAGGAGACGTGATGCCTGAGATCCCCCCCGAGTACGAGGGCCGCCGGCTGCTCGGACCCGCCGACGAGCCGATGGGGCCCGGCACACTGGTCGCCGTGTGGTTCGGCGACCCGGACCGGATGGAGATCTGGTGTTCCGGCCGGGTCAACCGCGGCAACTGGTATCCGCTGACGCAGCCTCTCAGCCTGACCACCGTCGAAAAGATCAGGCCGCACCCGGAGTGGTCCGACGTCCTCGCCCGCGGACCCGTGGTGCTGCTCGTGCCGGCGCCGGCTGTCGCCTACGACTACGGCTGGCAGCTCGGCCGGCGCGAGCTGCTGAACCGGCTGCAGGACCTCGTCGACAGCGAACCGGACGAGCTGACCCCGGTGCTGCGCGGCGACACCCTGCCGGCGCTGGTCGGCAACAAGGTGTCGACGACGGTGTTCGGGCCGCACTGCCCCCACGACCGCTGCGGCATGTCCGGCTGCGACGAGGCCCGGCCCGGCGAGCCGCACATCCTGTACGGCTGCCGGGAACAGGCGTCCTGCCCGTTCTGCGGCCCCCAGTCGGAGAACTGGCCGCGCCTGGTCGCCGAATGGGACCAGTGGGCGACCGAGGCCTACGGCACCACCGACCCGGTGGATCTGGCCGCGGCCGGCCGCCCCTCCAACGTGGTCCGCACCGCTGCCCTCATCGCCACATTCCGCCCCACCGAGCCGTGAGGACTCTTCCTGTGCCCGACCTGATCGACCCGAACCGGTTCCCGCACTACTGGTACATCGCGACCGTCGTCGGCCTGCTCGTCCGCGCCGGGGGCCCGGTCGAGCCGACCCAATGGTGGCTGTCCGACTGTGCCGACGACGGCACCCCGCCGACCCTGTCGGCGCAGTTGCGGTGGGAGGTGACGTCGGCGCCGGACCTGTACCCGCACGGCCTGGTGGTGTTCTGGGACCGCGAAGGCGGCTGGGAACGGGCCGCTGCCGACGCCCACGGCGGCCATGCGACGCCGCTGCCGCTGCGGATGCCGGTGTGGGCCCGCCCATCGGACGCTGCGTCGGGGTGCGCGCTGCTGCTGTGCGGTGTCGAACCGGCCCCGACGACCGAGGTGTGGAACAACGCGCTGGTCCCGGCGGCCGTCGACCGGTGGCGCCCGGCGTAGCCTGCGGCCCCGGATAGACGCCGCGGGCCCTTCCCCTGCACAGGGGGAGGGCCCGCGGCGTTGTCGTAGGGGTAGGGGCCGGGGTGCTGGGCCGGCGGCGGGGCGGGGCACGGGACAACCTCACACCTGGACAGGAACGGCGGACCGCACCCCGATGTCCGGACCCCCGCTAGCGTGGCGCGTCGAGCGGGGTCAACGCCTTCCACAGGTTCTCCTTGGCCGCCGCCGGCCCTTTCGGGTGGTACGGCGGCAACATTTCGTTGCCGTATCCGACCTTCGCGACAGGCAGTTTCTCACCTTTGGCGTGGGCGCCGAAGTGACGGAAAAGCAGAATGAGATGCATCTGCTGTTTCCCGTCGTAGGGAAGGTAGTTGTCGCGTTCAAAGTTGTACAGCGACAGCGCCGCCGACCCTTTTGCCAGGTCCGATCCGTGGGTGAGTGAATCCAGAAACTGGTCCAGTTTGCCCTGGCCTTCCGGCCATGCGTACCACTGGTAATACTGGAACAGCATGAGCGGTACGGCGAGCAGTTTGCAGCCGCGCCGCACCGCCATGGCCCTGTCGTAGTAGTCGACCAGGTCCTCCCGCCGGTCGTAGACCAGGTCGATGTCGGACGGCTGGTCGTGGACGCCCTTCCAGTGGCGCCAGCCGATCGCCGGCCGCTTTCCGAGCAGGAATTCCTCGTACCGCAGCACAAGTTTCATCGCCGCTGTGACCGCCGGTTTCGACATTTTGTACCGGGCGTCGAGAATCTGCGCGTTGTTCTTCGGTTTCCCCAGCCCCATGAAGTCGAACATCCAGTTCGGAACCCCACGGAACACCATGAAACCGCAGGTGACACCGGATTCGGCGACGGCGTTCAGACGGGTTTTGCCGTTGAGCAGGATGCCTTTTTCGTCGAAACAGATGGGCCCGTCGGGAACCCAGTGCGCGAACCTGTTCGTCCGCATGATAAAGACGAACTTGCGTTTCTCTGCGAGGTTCAGTTTCCGGTTTCGGAACGTCTCGTCCTGTCCGCTTTCGTCAAGCCATTGTTTCGCTATCTCCGGGGTGACCTTGACGTACTCGGGTCCCCAGTCGGGGATCTCGTCGAGCTGCGGAACGGGGACGTGCAGCGTCGAGTCCACGTCGTGGCCGGTCGACGTGTCGGTCGCAGGCATGGACCGTTCTCCCTCTGGCTCGGGAATCGATGTGTTCGGAGAGTCTAGTCGTGTTTGCGCACAGCAACCGCAGGAAGATACGAACGGCTGTCAAACCTCCGCGGCCTGCTGCTGTCGCACCGGCTGAACGTCGTCCCCGAACCGTGTGACAGGCACCTGTCGGCCAGCGTGCCGCATGTGCGGCCCCCGGGACGGCCGATACCGTTGCCGGCATGCCCGCCCGCCTCGGCCACACCCCGCTGCCCCGCAGCCGGCGGCCGGACCGTGCCCGGCTCAAACGCCGCGCCGAGGTGGGGGAGTGGCTGCTGGTGCAGGAGGTCGCCGACCTGTTCGGGATCAGTCGCGCCACCGTCGACCGGATGATCCGCGACGGCCTCATCACCGTCGGCCCCGGTGCCGGCCCCGGTGTCGGCCCGGAGCCCGGCGGCGGGCTGCGCCGCTGTGACCCGGCCACCGTGCTGGCCGAACTGGACAGGAGACGACCGTGACAGATCAGGTCAGGCCGGCGCGGCTGCTGCAACGCTGCGGCACCTGCGACCACAACCACCGCGCCGGGCTCGGCTGCGCGCTGTGCGGCTGTGTCCGGTTCCGGATGCATCCCGCCGACGTGGCCGCCGAGGACCAGGTCGCCGCCGCCGAACGCGCCGAACGCGACGGCCGGGACACGCTGCTCGGCGCCGGCTTCGCCGGCAGGCTGATGGAGGCGATCGACTCGTGGGAACAGAGCACCTTCCGCGGGTGGGACGAGATGCCGCTGCTGTGCCGGGTCGTCGCCGGACGCCTGGCCGAGGTTGACCAGAACGTGCATCCCGACGTCGATGACAACCTGGCCGTGGTGGTGATCAAGGTGGAGCCGTTGCGGGTGCCGCCGTGGTTCTACGCCAGATGCGCCGAGCGGTCCGGCGGCGACAACTTCGTCGCCGGCCTGGTCACCCTGGCCAACGCGTTCGAACGTCGGGCATCGCACACCGACGCGATGCTCAAACTCATGAACATCGACCCGGACCTGCCGGCGATCGCATGGATGTGGGTGTCCGAGGCGTACGCGAAGGACGCCGCCGATGCAACCCGGTCAGCCGCCGCGGATCCGTCGCTGCGCCGCGACGAGATGCGCACCGTCGTCGCTGTCGACGTCGACGAACGGCAGTACCACGTGCAGCGGCTGCGGTTCGGCCGCATCGAAGGTCTACCGATGCGTTCTGTCACCGGGCCGACGTCGCCGCGGAAGTTCCGCGCCGAGGTCCGTGAACACGCCGCCGCGGTCCTGCCCGACGTGCCGTTCGAAGAACTGTGCGGACCTGAAGGGATGCCGCGGGTCAACCGGCAGCTCGTCCGGCTGGTGCGCTGCTCCACGGCCCGGGTCGAAACCCGCGCCATGTTCGCCGGGTTCGGTGACCCGGACCGGTAGGCCGCCCCGGTTCCTACCGGTGCAGCATGCGGTCGTTCCACACCTTCCACCGCTGCACCATCCGGTCGACGTGCACGTACAGGTCGCGGATCCGGTCGTCGGACCGGGACAGCTCGGCGGCGAAGACGTCGTCGCCGCCGACCCGGTGCAGGCATTCGATCATGGCGTCGATGTGGGCGAGCTGTTCCGGGTTGAGCCGGTACGGGTACGGGATGTTCCAGCGGACGTGACCGTTGAGCCAGTGCGAGATGTAGGCGGCCAGCCGCTGTTCGGCCGCGGAGTGCGGCATCGTGTGCATGTCCAGTGCCCGGCGGGCGACGTCGACGGGGACGATCGCGGCTCGGGGCCGGCCGTTGCGGGTGAGGAACGTGACCTGCTCGTGGTGGTGGGCGTTGTCGGCGAGGTCGCCGAGCTGGCCTCGGGCGTCTTCGAGGCCGACGGTGATGTCGGTGGTGTAGGCGTCGTCGTCACGGGAAGATTCAGGCATCCCCAAACCTTAAGGTCCTTAAGGTTGGGGGTCAATGGGTGTCCGTCAGGTACGGGGGACCGTTCCAAGACGCCCCCGTCGGAGGTGCACCCGTGACCACCCATCCCCACACCGTTCCGCCTGCCCGACCTGTCCTGACCGGGCAGCAGCGTGAGCGGCTGTTCGCCGTCCTGCTCGACCACCTGGCCCGCGAGCACGCCCGCCGGCCCATACCGATCGCCGCCCGACACCGCGCCGTTTGCGCCCGTTTGCTCACCTAATGGATGAATTGCACCCACTATCGGGTGTATGTCTATCACCCTTCGTGACGGTTCCGAGGTTTCCGATCCGCGGCTCGGCCGCGTCGTCGAATTCGACCCCCGCTCCCTGTCCGACCACCCCATCACCAACCTGCTCACCGCCGCCCAGCTCGCCGAGCCGGTCACGAAGCTGTGGGACGTCGCCGGCCCTGCCCCGCTCGACCAGGGCAGGGAAGGGGCCTGTGTCGGGTTCGCGTTCACCCACGAACTCATCGCCGCCCCGAGCCTGGTCACCGGCGCGTCGAACGCGTACGCGCTCGGCGTGTACCGGCGGGCGCAGAACCTCGACCAGTTCCCCAACAGCCAGCCCGGCACGTCGGTCCTGGCCGGCGCGAAGACGTTGAAGGAACGCGGCTTCTACTCCCGCTACACGTGGTGCGAGTCGGAGGAGGAGGTTGCCGCCGCGGTGTCGCACGTCGGCCCCGTCGTCGTCGGCACCAACTGGCATGAGGGCATGTACACGGTGCCCCGCGACGGGTTCGTCGTCCCGTCGGGCCGGGTCGTCGGTGGCCACGCGTGGCTGCTCATCGGCATCGACGTCGAAGAAGGTCACTACTACTGGCTGAACTCGTGGGGCGGCAAGTACGGCAAGAAGGGCCGGGCCAAGATGCGCCGCGACGTGTTCGAGAAGCTGTTCAACCGCCGCGGTGAGGCCTGCGTGCCGGTCCGCACCACCAAGGCGGCGGTGTAGCCGGCGCCGCGCGCCGGGCCGCGCACCCGGTCACCCGCGGGGGTGCAGCCCCGATTTGACGGGTGCGCAGCGGCGGCCGATATAGTCGACCTGCGGCCCTGCCGCGCTCCTACGGACGGGGCAACAAACAGGGCCGCACCAGGGCACGGCCCAGCGGCAGAACGATGGCTCGCCGCTGGGCCGTTCTGCTGCCCGCACCCGCCCGGCCCGCGGCCCCGGAAACTGTCACACCTGTTCTGTATCCTGAACACGGACAGTGGACAAGGGGCCGGTGCTCCCTTCACACTGGGCCCCGCACCAGGCCGACATTCCACCGCGAGGAAGGGGAGGCTGACCATGACCGAATTCCACGGCCACCGCCGCTTCACCCACATCGAGGTGTCCGGCGGCAAGTTCGACGGCGACTGCGTCCGGGTCGAGCTGGACGTCGACGGCCGCCCGCCGGAAATCTGGAACGGCTGCGAACTGGTCAGCAACCGGGGCCTGCCGCCGCACCTGGCGCACCTGCCCGGCGTCCAGGAAACCCTGTACACCCTGCGTGAGGTTCCGGCCGCCGGTGGCGGCACCAAGATGGTGTACCACTGCGACGTGACCATCTTCGACGACCTCGGCGTCGGCGCCATGTACAACCCTGACGACCCGTTCGGTGTCGGCCACCGGGCCGCCTGAACCGGGCCGCATTCCCCCCCAGGTCCCCACCCGGGGGTTAGCCGGGGCCAGCACCCCGAACTCGCCGTTCACTGCTGGCCCCGGCTTCCTGACGTCTTGTGCAGCTACCCCGCTGCGGTGCGGCTATCCGCGCCGTGCCCGCGCCGCGTACGCCAGCCGCGCCTCCCGCCGCGGGATCCGACCGGACCCGCGTGGTGCCGCATACCCTTCCGGATACCCGTCGGGGTAGCTGGTCCCCACCTTGTCGTAGGTGTCTTCGTCGATGACGTCGCAGCGGCGCAGCTTGCACCGCAGACACATGAACAGCTCCTCGATGACGCCGGTGCCGCGCAGCTCGTTGCGGCGGTGCTTGCCCAGTGGCCTCTCCTGCCAGGCGTGGCCCATCTTGCGGCACTGCAGCACCACCATCGGCATGTTGACGACACGTTCGTCGACCTGACTCAGCGGGATGCGGGCCATCAGTTCGGCCCTCCGGCGGTCAGGTCCCCGAGCCGGCCGATGGCACGCTTGACCCGGTTCAGCTCTTTCTCCACGGCCAGCCGAAGCTGCCGTTCCTCGGCGAGCAGTGCGGCGTGCCGCTGCCGTTCCGCGGCGACCTGGGCGATGGCCACGTCACGTTCCTGTTCGACGGCGGCCAGCAGATCCTCGAACCCGTCGACGGCCGCGGCCAGGCGCAGCAGCTCCCCGACAGTGATGTCCAACGCCCCCGGCCGCAGCACCCGGCCGACGTCGACACCGCCGGTGGTGTCGACGGTCGACGGTTTGCGACGCCCGGACGGTGCGGCGCCGTGCACCTCGACCCGGTGTGTGCGGATGTCGCCGCGGGATCCGACGACGTCGGCACAGTCGGCGCAGGCGAACTTCTGCCGGCCGTCTTCCAGGGTGTACAGGCGCAGCGTCGAGAAGTACACGGGCATGCCGCGGCCTTCCGTCAGCGGCGACAGCACCGGCTCGACCTTGGCGACTTTGACACCGTCGACGACGACGACACCGACGATGCCGTCGCCGTCGCTGCTGTGGTCGCCGCCGCCGTTGGTCGGGCCGGTGGGCACGTCGTGGACCGCGGCCAGCGCCGCGCCGGTATCCGGCAACTGCGGCGGTGCTGCGTTCGCCGGCCCGGCCTTGGCTGGTCCGGCTTTGGCTGGTGTGGTCTTGGCTGGTGTGGTCTTGGCCGGCTTGGTTGTCTTCGCCGGTGTGGCGTTGGCTGGCGCACCTTTCACCGGCTTCGACGTGCCGGGCCGGCCGCCGGCCTTCACCGGCTCCTTCGCTGGTGCAGATGTTCGTGCAGCCATGTCGTCGCACCCCACTTCGATCTCGGCTGACAGTTCGTAGAGAAAACGAACGTACGTGACAAGACCATAACGAAGTGTGGAAACTCAGCGAAGTGACACAAGCGAACAGCCGTCCGCACCCGCGAAGATCGACAGGAGGTTACGCTGCCGCCGCCGCACCTGCCCCGGTGTCGGCTGTGCCGCCACCGTCGCCACCGGCCGGATGATCCCATGTGCGGCGACCCTTGTACCGGATGTGATGCTCCGACGGGGACAGGGTCAGATGCCCGTGCCGCGCCAGCCGCTTACGCACCCCGACACTGCTGATCCCTATCACCTGCGCCAGTTCGACGATCGTCACCCCACGCCGGTGTTCCTGGGCGAGCAGCAGAGTCATCTGCACCGAATCCTGCCGGGCCGGATGGCTGGTCGGCATCGCCCCGTTCACCGACCGCGCTGACGGGGCCAGGGCCCGCAGCCGTTCAGCGACGACCGGGTCGACGTGCACCGGCTGGCGTACCGGCCGCGGCGGCGGCAACGGCCGCGGCGGAACGTCCGGCACCGCCACCGGCAGCAGCGGCAGCACCGCGGCGTGCGCGACGTGGTAGCCGACAGCCTGCCGCGTCATTCCCAGCACCCGCGCCAACGCCGCCGCCGGCCACCCCTTGACGACCGCTTCGCGCAGCACCGCCGACAACGTCGGGTAGTCGCCGGCCTCCCGCATCCGCCGCACCTGGTCGGCGAACCCCGCCGGCACCTGCGGCCACCCGGGCACCGACTTGCGTCCGGACCTGCCTTTCACCCCGCTCACCGCGTCACCGCCGGCCGTGGCAGCGGCCCGTTCGCCCGCGCGTCGGCGCGGACACCACTGCCGTACTGGCGGGCCGTCTCGAACGCCACCCGCGCGCACGCCGAGCACAGGTGGAACTCCCCGTCGGGAAGACCACCCCCGCACATGCCGTCGGTCCGCCGCCCTGTGACAGCCGGCTTCTCGATGCCGGTCCCGTCGCCGCGCCACGACGCGCCGCAGCCGCCGTCGCATTCAGTCCGTACAGCCAACTTCATCCCCCCCATGGAAAAACCTCTCGGATCTGCTACGGCTCGGCGGACATCGGCATCGAAAACCCGCACGGATCCACGTCGACCAGCTCGTCGGGTGCCAGGTAGTCGACCCCGCCCGGATCGCCGTTGGCCGCCGCCTCGGCCGCGGCCCGCGCGTACAGGTCCCGCTTCGCCGCGTTGGCCAGGCTGTTGCCGACACACACCGCCACCCAGCCGTGCAGGTACGACACCCCGGCATACGGCACCCCGCCGTTGCGCATGTTGATCTGCACCTGGTAGGGGTGCAGGTAGCCGCCGAGGCACCGCGGGCACAACGGCTGCCCCGAACTGCCCTGCCACGACGCGCACTGCTCCAGCCACGCCGCCGGCACCGCCCGCGTCTCCGTCACAGCGCCGCCACCCCGACAACCGACCCGGCACGGAGCTGCTGCGCCGCCCAGTCCGCCGCCCGCAGAAACGGGTCACCGCCCAACGTGTCCGACGTGCACGACTCCAGCCACGCCCCGACCGCGTCGATGACCGCCACCATCACGTGCTCGTCCCAGTCCTCGACCGTCTGCGACACGTAGCCGCACCGGCACCGGTCCAACGTCTCGAACACGTGCCGCTCCAGGGCGACCATGGCCGCGTTGACCACCGGCCCGAACACCGCCCCCGTCGGAACCCGGATCATCGCCGCATCACAGCCAGCCCCCTGTCCGTGGCCGCTCGCCACCGACGACCAGGTCCCCACCGATCGGCCGCGGCCCACGCCGCACCGGCGCCGGGTCGGGCGGCGCCGCCACACCGCCCGACGTCCTACGCACCGCAGCCGCGCCGGGAAACCAGTCCGGCCACGTCGACTTCGGCGCCGGCCACCCCGACACCGTCACCGACGCGACCGTCGGAGAGAACCGCCGCACCGGACCGCCGAAATCCATCGGCAGGCCGTAGTCGTCGCGGCTGTGCTCCACCTCGACGTGGGCGCCCGGCCCGTACTCGAACGTCAACCACCGACCGTTCGGCGCCTGCGCGTCACCGGCGAACCGGATCGCGATCCCGACCCACTGCGGCCCCTGCCGGGCCTGTTCGATCGGTGGTGGGCTGAACCGGGGCGCCGGCCCGCTAGGCGCCATCCGCCGCACCTGCAGCCGACCCGAGCACCACACCCCGGGACACGTCCACCCCGGCAGCTCCAGGCTGACCGCCCTCACCACCACTGTCGGTGTCGGCGTCCTTGTCCAGCGTCTCGTACAGCCGGCGCGTGTCGGCGCTCGACGCACCCCGGGTCAGGCCCGACAACGCCGCCGACGTCGTCGTGTACGACCGGACCGTCGACTGCGAATCCCCGGCCGTGTTGACGTTGATCCCGAACCCGAGCGACCGGCCCTGCCCCCACGCCTGCGGACCGGCACCGTTGTACACCGTCGTCCAGCCGCGACCCTCACGTTCCCGCAGCATCGACATGATCTGCCCCGACGTGAACTCGCGTGAGCTGTTCTCCGCCCCGTCGGTCTGCACCACCAGCATGACCTTGTCGCCGTGGTGGACCTTCGTCGACGCCTCGAAGTCGTTGATGGTGCGTCCGATGGCGTCGAGAAGCGCTGTCATGCCCCGCGCCGTGTAGTTCTGGTCGGTCAGCCGCGGCACCTCGGCCGGCGGAACCGCTGACGCCAGCACCTCGTACCGGTCGTCGAACAGCACCGCCGTCACCCGCACATGGCTGGACTCCTCCATCTTGGCGGCGTCGTCGAGAAACGAGTTGAACCCGCCCCGGACGTCTTCTTCCAGCGCCGACATCGACCCGGACCGGTCGACAACCATCAGCGCATACGTCCACGGCGTCCGCTTCGGCCTACCCCTACGACCCTTGCCTGCCACAGCTCATCCCCCCGTTGACTCCACCGCTGGATCGTCCGCCCAGCGAAACAGCGACTCGGTGACGGTCACCATCACCGGCCGCCCCCACTCCTCTTCCGGCAGCGGCACGTTCGCCTGCGGATACGCCCGGTACCGGTGCAGGTCCGTGGTCACCTCCGCCGTCCGCGTCTCGGTGTGCATCCGCACCGGCCGCCGCCGCAGCCACGACCGCACCACCGGCCACGACCGGTGCTCGTACAGCCACATCTGCCACCAGCCGTCCGGATGCACACACTTGAACGTCTTCGACGTCACGACCTGCTCCGGCGGCAACGACTCGGCGAGCACCTTCGCCGCCACCTCCAACGCCATCTGCTCGGCGTGCCACTCCACGTCCGCCGACATCGACACCGTCGGCCCGACCTGCAGGTTCAGCACGTTGCGGACCGCGACCCGGACCCGGTCAAGCTGCCGCGCGTCCAGGCGCTGCGCCCGCGGCCCGCCCCCGTCCACAGCCCGCCGGTCACCGGTCACCGGGACGCACCACCCGGGCGTTCATCCGCGCAAACCGCTCCAACGCCCCGGACACATCCGGCTGCAGGTGGCCAGGAACAACCTGTTCGAACTGGATCGGCCGCGCTGCCGGCCCCAACGCCGCCGCCGGCCGCACCAGCCCACCACCGAACAGAATCCCCAGGATCGCCTCGACGTACAGCCCGTCCCGGATCGCCGTCGGCAGCACCTCCAACGCCACCCGGTTGGTGATCGCCCACGACGCCAACGACAGCGACACCCACTGCCGCATCAGCTCGACAATGTCGCGCTCGTAGCCACGCACCGCCTCGTCGATGTCCGACGACCCGGCATGGGTACGCCGGCACACCACCGTGTTGAGACGCGCAACCCGTTCCGGCAGCTCGGTTGCCGGGCACCGCGGGTCGACCATCTCGGCCAGCGCTGCACGAACCTCGACCAGCGTGGTGAACAGGTCCCGCGCCTCGGCCCGCAACGTGTCGGTGTTCCACTGCGCCCCGCCGTACAGGTCGGCCTGGTCCTCATGCTCACCCACATGCTCGTTGGCATGCTCGTTGGCATGTGGACGGTGTTCGATGCTCACGACGGCAGCCTCCAATCGGCCGGCAACGGACCCCGACCCTCGACCTCGATGACAAACCGGTGCGGCCCCGGCTCCGGCTCGAACTCCAGGCCGACCCGCACCACGTCGACGTCGAACGGCAGGCCCAGCAGCTCGTGCATCTGCTCCGACGACACGACAATCCGGCTCCGGAACCGGCCACTTCCGATGACGCCACCGACCGCGAACACCGGCCGCTGCTCGTCGAGCACACCCGCCGCCCGGCATTCGGCCCGGATCCGCTCGGCCTCGACGCTGCACGTGCGGCACATGCCGGGCCCACCGCACCGCTTGATCGGTGGCCGGCCGGCGCCGGCCACCGTGACCCCGTCGATGGAGTGGCCGTGACTCGTCCACGGCCCGCCGCGCGGCTCGTCCTCGTCGCGGGCGTACGCGCGACGCACGGCCCGCCGCAGCCGGTCGACGCGCTCGTCGTCCCCGGCCGGCTGCACCACGTCGGTACTCACGGCGCGACTTGCCAGGCGATCGACGGCGCCTCGACCAGGCCCTGCCAGGCGAGGTGGGTGGCGTCGAACATTCCGCCGTGCGGCTCGACGCCGGAGCCTTCGATGATGACGCAGACCATGTCGGGGTCCGGGTTGGTGTACATCGAGACGACGCGCACGTTGCCGGGCAGGCCGAGCAGGGCGTGCATGTCGGCGCCGTTCAGGACGTACTTGGCGCGTCGCGAGCCCGTCGGCCGTTCCTGGATTTTTACAAGATCATCTTCCAAGGGGTCCCCCTCCCCATCGGTGCATGCTCTGACCTGCACAAACGGCGCTGCGTTCGTGCCGGCCTGTCGGCCTCCAACCCTCCTTGATAACATGGGTTACTGCGGAGGGTCGGATGGTTAACGAGTCAAAAGCGGTTCAAAGCGGCGTCGAGCGGGGGGCCACCCGAGACGAGTTGATCTTGGCGGCGGCTGATGCCGGCACCTCGACGGCCGAGCTTGCCGAGCGGTACGGCCTCACCGACGAACGCATCCGCCAGATCGTCCGCAAGGAACGCGCCAAGGCAGCCGGCGGCGCGGGCGCCGGCACCGACCTGGTCGTCGCCGGCCGCAACCTCGAAGAGTTGGCCGCCCGGCGTACGGCCGGCGAACGGTTCTCCGACGCCGACGTCGAGCTGATGCTGCGCGGTGTCGCCAAGAACACCCGCAGGACGCTGCGTGCGGCGTGGAAACGGGTGCTGCGGTTCACCGGTGAGCACGGCTACGACGAATGTCCCATGCCCGTCGAGACGTGCGTCAAGATGATCAACTGGTGTTGGACGCAGCGGGGGCGCCGCGGCCGGCCGTACTCGCCACAGGTCGTCGAGCACATGATGTGGGCCGTCACCAAGGCCCACAAGGTCGCGATGCGGCCCGACGGGGTGCGCGGCTACGTCACCCCCGTCGACAGCGAAGAGGTCCGGCGGGCGTTTCGTGGCTACCGCCGCAACTACGCCACCGCCGGCCACCGGCCCGACAAGGCCTCGCCGATCGCGCCCGACGAACAGGCCGCCATGGTGGCCACCTGCGACGTGCGTTCGCCGATCGGGCTGCGTGACGCGCTGGCGTTGGCGTGGCTGTACGACGGCGGGTTCCGGGCCGGCGAGCTGGTCATCGCCGATGAGGAAGACGGCCGCCTCGGTGTGCTGTTCCAGGACGTCGAGCTGCACGCCGACGTCGACTGGGACACCGTCGACTGGACCAGGCCGCAGGACATCGTGGTGCGCGGCGCGACGTCGACGACCGACACCCGCGCCGACCATGTGGTCATCCACGTGCCGCTGTCGAAGACCGACACCGAAGGCGACGGCGACGAGGTCATCCTGCCGGCGCACCCGGCGAAGTACGCGTTCAACTGCCCGGTGCGGCTGTACATCGCGTGGGTGGCGCTGCTGCGCCAGCGGAAGATCCCGCTGAACGGCACCGTCGTCAAGCAGGTGCTGTCCGGTGGCAAGCCGCCGGCCGACGGGCGGCCGAAGAACGGCAAGGTGATCCCGGTCGGGATGGGCTACGAGGGGCTGGCGCGGCTGTACCTGCGCGCGGTCGCCGCGGCCGGGCTGGAAGACCCGGAGGGTCGTAGCCGGCACTTCGCGTTGCACGGCATGCGCGCCGGCAGCGCCGAAGCTGCGGCCGAGAGGGGTGCCGACACCCCCGAGCTGAACCGGCACTACCGGTGGTCGCAGTTCGGTACGACGGCGCAGCGGTACGCCGCCCGTGGCCGCAAGCGGCGGCAGAACCCGGCCCGGCGCATCTGGGACGCCGTGTAAGGCCGTCACTCGGCCGCCTCGGCGGGTCGTTTCGGTGCGTGGGATTCGGCGATGCGGGCGGCGGCCTCACCCCAGAAACAGATCTGGTGGCCGCCGGCCAACGTTTCGACGTCGACGGCCCGGGGGAGTTCGGCGGCGTTGATGGCGTGGAAGACCGGCTGCAGCCGGTGGAAGATGTCGCAGCAGACGAGTTCGGCGCGGATGTCTTCGGCGATCTCGGCGGCGGTCGGGTGGGCGACCGGGTTTCTCACGGGCCGCACCAGCTTCCGGTGGCTCCGTTGTACCAGTAGCTGCCGGTGGCGCAGTGGCGGCGGAACGGGTGTCCGTCGGTGACGGGTAGCGCGTCGCGGGTGTCGTCGGTGTGGGTGTCGCAGGAGGCGACGGTGCCGGCGCGGTGGGGTTCGACGATGCGGAAGTGGACGGTGGCCGGTGTGGTGCAGCCGGTGTGGCCGTGGCTCCAGCCGTAGGCGCACAGGTGGCGGGCGTCGTCGGGCATCGGGTCGCCGAGGTGGCCGGGGTCGGTCACGCGTGTTCGGCCTCCCCCCGGGTCCGGTGCGTGAAGTCAGCACGCTCCGGGGTGTCCCTGGGAAGTCCTGGCAAGCGGCGGGGGACGGCACTCGTGTGACCCGGCCCCCGACGGCCCTTGGATGAGGGCTACCTCGGAGCGTGCTGCGATTTGGTCAGGTTACTGCTGGTTGGTACGGGTTGACCAGAGATCCGGCACATTGTGTGTGTACGCGGCTACTCTGAGTTCCGGACTCGCGCAGCAACCTGGGGAGGAACGCGCGCCATGGAACCCGTGTGACGAAACGACAGTCGACCACCGACGGCCCACCACCGATCGTCCGCGTCGAGATCACCGCCGGTGGCCACCAGGTCGTCATCGAGGCCGCCGGCTCCCTCAACGTCGTCAAAAAGGCTGCGCTGGACCTGTTCCGCGACACCGACAACCCCAACATCACCCGCGGCGCCGGCTCCGGGTTCGGCCTGGCCGGCGAGATCGCACACACCGACCTGCCGGAAGACCTGACCCTGCGCGGCGTCCAGCCGTGGGACGCCCGCCGCCCCCGCTGACCGCACCGGCCCGCGGCCCGCGCCCGCACAGCACATCCACGGGGGGACCGTGTACACGCACATCGTCAACTACCGTCGCCGCGACCAGGCCGACGGCCGCCAACGCAGCCGGTTCCCGATCGTCAACATCGGATTCTGGTGGCACTACGTGCCGCGGCTGCTCATCTGGTGCTGGCTGTTCGGCCACCGCGCCGTCATCGACGGCGCCGGCAAGGCCCGCACCAACGCCGACGGCACCGTCGACACCAGCCACTGCGCCCGCTGGGTGGTGTGTTCCCGCTGCGGCACCCGCGGCGACCCGCAAGGATCCCTCGACCCCGAGCACTGGAACGAAGGCGACCGGTACCGCGGCCCGTTCGCGCCGCTGCTGCCGACCGAAGACCGCGTCCACGTCACCGGCTACACCAGCACCCACAAGCGGCCCATCCGCATGCCCGGCCGCATCCCGTACCGCGACACCGGCACCCTCGGCGGGCAGCTCGTCATCGGCCCGAGCATGCGCGACCGCGGGTTCACCTCCGTCGGGTTCCGGTTGAAGGTCGGCAACGCCGGCAGCGAACATCCGCTCGGCATGACGCTGCACTTCGGGTGGCTCGGCTCGCTGTACCTGCACACCGGGACGATCGGCCGGCAGTGGCAGCGGCGCCTGAACCCCGACGGCTATGACTCGCGGGTTATCGAGGTGATGCTGCGCCGCGCCCACTTCGACTGGAAGTTGTGGGCCAAAGCCGACGAGTGGAAGCGCAGCGACCCGAAGTGGATGCGGGGCAGCGTCAACTTCAGCCTGTTCGACCGCCTGCTGGGTGTGCGCCGCTACGACTACCAGGACATCCCCGGTGGCACCACGACGCGCATGGTGTCGATGCCGGAACGGCAGTACCTGGTGGAGCTGAAGCTGCAGCGGCAGATCCACGGCCGCCGCCGGTGGCGCAAAACCCTGTCGTGGTCGGTGGACTGGAGCACGCTCGGCGCCGGCATCCCGTACCGCCGCCCGACCGGGTCGTGGAAAGGCGACGACATCTGCGGGTCGGCGGTGAAGGTGTCCGACGCGTCGGTGCGGGCCGGCACGTGGGCCGACGCCGCCGCGGTCGCGATCGCGGCGCGCATCACCGAATCCCGCGCCGGCAACGGCTGGTCACCGGTGCGGTTACTGCCCTACGACCCCGACACCGGCCGGATCGTGCCGAGCAACCGCATCCAGATGGAGGTCGACGCGTGAGGATCTTCCGCTACCCGGTGCCGGTCGACGACCAGTGGCACCGCATCACCCTGCAGGGGACCATCGTGCACGTCGACACCCGCGACGTGCGGATGGTGGAGATCTGGGCCACCCACCGCGACAACGTGCTGCCGAACAGCCGCTGGGTGCGGGTGTACGCCACCGGGCAGGACATCCCCGACGACCTGGTGTACGTGTCCACGTGCGTCGCGCCGGAAGGCCTGGTGTGGCACCTCGTCGAAAACCCGCACCTGGATCCGGGCGACCCGCCCGCGTTTGCCGTTGCGGAGACGACGAACCGGCCGAAGCTGACCGCCGCATGAGCCCCGACCTCGGCGGCGGCCCGACCGCCGATCTGTTCAGCGTCGGCCCGAGCAGCGAGTTCCAACGCGACCTGGCGGCGCTGCTCAACCGGCACTGCCAGGAAAACGGTTCGAACACACCGGATTTCCTGCTGGCCAGCTACCTCACCGGCTGCCTGGCCCTGTTCAACCGCACCGTCAAGCAGCGCGAGACGTGGTACGGCCGCGACGGCAAGAGCTTCCCCCCTCGCGGTGAGGTGGTGGACCGGCCGGATGGATGACCCGTCGCAGTGCGTCGTGTGCGGGCGGCGCCGACCCAACCGCGGCGTCGTCTGCGACACCTGCCGCGACCGGATCCGGGTACAGCTCGCCGGCCTGCCCGGCAAACTCGCCCGGATCGGCCACGGCGTGCACCTGGTGCCGGGGCAGGTCAACTTCGGGGAACGGGTCACCCAGACCCGCACCGGGTCACCGACCGGTGCCCGGCTGGACACCCTGTCGGTGACCGGACCCGGCGCCGCCGCCACACGCGCCGCCACCCACGCCCGGCCGAAGATCCGCCGCTGGTACACCCGGCACACCGTCACCGTCGACGCCGGCACCGGACCCGAGCAGCGCGACATCGTCACCTGGCATTCCGAACCCGTCGTCGACGAGCACGGCCAGCCGGTCCTCCTCGACGACGGCGACCAGGTCGGCATCGTCCCCCCGGCGCAGTGGCTGGCCCTGTGGGAACGGCAGTGGCGCGACCATTTCGGCCACAGCCGTCACATCCACGTGCAGATGCGCGACCCGAAGGCGCCGGCGCCTTCGGGTGACGCCGCGGCCCGACGTGCTGCAGCCAACACCGTCCTCGGCCTGACCGGCTATGTGCCGCCGACGGAACGGCCCCACGATCCCCTCGAACACGAGTGGACGATCCGGTGGGGCAGCACCGACCGTGGCGACGACACCGACCGACGCATCCGCTACCTGACGACGTGGCTCGACGAAGCCGCCGACAGTGAACGGTCCGGGGTGGCCGAGTTCGCCGCCGGGCTGCGCGCCCTCACCGCCGAACTGACCCGCATCCTCGGCGAGCAGCCCGACCAGCAGTGGCTGGGCCGCTGCCCGGCCATGATCGTGGAACGGGCCGGCGACGGTGAGCCGGTGCCGACCGACCGGCCGTGCGGCGCCGGCCTGTGGCAGGACCCGTACACCGGCACCTACCAGGACGGCGTGCACACCTCCACCACCGTCAAATGCCCGCGGTGCCGGTCGACGTGGGGGCCGGCGCCGTTGGAGCTGCACCGGCTGGCCGCCGACATCCGCCGGGTGTGGCCGCTGGACCGCCGCCGCCGCTACATCGGTGCCGAACTGGACCTGCCGCGCCCGCCGTGTGTCACCTGCGGCGAGCCGGTGCAGGTGCGGTGGCGTGACGTCACCGGCCGCGGTGACCGCCAACCCGCCTGGCAGGTTGACCGGGTGTGGTGCGCCTCCGGCTGCACCATCGTGGAAAGGACAACGCAGTGACCGAACCGGCCCCCGACCCGGCCCCCGGCCCCGCCCCGGACCCTGACCCGTATGCCGGGCTGGGTGTGGAACCCGACCCGGACGGCGGGTACCGGCGGTGCACGTTCATGGCCCGCAACGGGCTGCTGCCCCCACCGCGACCCGCCGCCGGATCCGACGACGACCCCGCCGATGACTGAGGCCGGCACCGAGGCCGGCACCGAGGTTGGCGAGGTGCGGGTGCATGTCGCGCCGGCGGGCACACCACCACCCGACGGCGACCCGGCCGCCGCCGGCTGGGTCGACATCGGCTGGACCACCGACGGCGGGTCGATGTCGTCGTACATAGTCGACCCCGAATTCACGCCGTACATCGCGTTCGAACCGGGCGGCCTGGTCGACCCGGCCACGATCCACACCTCGGCCCGGCCCGGCCTGGCCACGTTCCTCAACCTGGACCTGTGGCAGCAGTGCGTGTCCGCCGCGGCAGCCGGCACCGGCGGCGACAGCAGCTCCCGCAGCTACCACAACCCCGCCACGTCCGGGCCGGCCGCCATCGACATCATGCCGCTCGGCGTGGCCGCGGAACGGGCCGCGGCGGCGCTGCGGGAATGGGTCACCTGGATGTACGGGCAGGAAGTCGACGTCGACGACGAGCCGCCGCAGTCGTATGCGACCCGGGCGACGTCGCCGCGGCCGGCCGCCGCGGACGACGTCGACGACCTGACCGCCACCATCGAAGGCCTGTGCGCCTGCCCGTGCCGGCAGCCGCTGGACCCGGACGGGGCGTCGGCGTACTTCGCCACCGCCGCCTGTCAACGCCGCTGGCACGGCGCGCAGGCCACCGACCCCGGCGACGTGTACCGGCGTGAAGACGCCGCCCACACGTCGCTGCACGACCAGGCCGACCCGCAGTTGACACCGTCGGACCGTCGCCCGCCCCGCAGCGCCGCCGAACAGGACCAGGAACGGGAACGGGACCGGCGGCGGGCGCAGCGGCGGGAACAGGAGAACCGGCTAGCCGACCTTGCGCACGAGGCCCGTATCCGCGGTCGGCGCCGGTCGGGGGCCCTGTCGTTGCGGCGCAGATGCGAGCGGTGCAACGACGCCACCTGGCCGGCCAGCCGGTCCGGGGCGGTGGTCACCGGTGTGCGGCCGGGGCCACGGCTGGGTGACGGCAGCCGTGTCGTACACGTCGACACCCGCCCCGACACGTGGCAGGAATGCGCCGTCTGCACGCACCGGTTTCCGGGGCCGCGGATGCTGGCCCAGGTCGACGTGGCCGACAACGGCGACTTCATCTTCCGGCTCACCGACGACACGGTGTGGGTGTCGGTGACGTTGGACCGGGCACGGCTCGACGACAGCTTCGCCGGGCAGCCGCTGCAGCAGCGTGCGTTCATCGACGGCGTGTGGATGGACCTGGAGGCGAAGCTGCTGCGACGCATCGACAGCCTCGGCCCCGCCGCCGACACGGGTGCCGGTGCCTACGACCCGTGGTCCGGGCAGCCGCCCGCCGCGGGCCTGGACGGGTTTCTGCAGCAGCGGCAGCGGATGTTCGAATACCGGCTGGCGATGATGTCGCCGGTGGTGACACCGCAACGACTGTTCGGGCCGGTGACATCGGTCTGACCTGTGGGGGAGTGTTCTGTGAGCGTGTTGGAGCCGCTGCCTGACGGCATTCCCGACGCTGCCGCCGCGGCGTTTTTCGACGAACGCGGCACCGCCAACGTCGAAGCGGCCATGGCGGGCCTGTCCGGGTGGGAACGTGAAAGGTACGCCATCATCCGCGGCCTGGCTGCGGCGCTGCAACGGGTCGGCTGCGCCGGCCTGTACGACGGTGGGCAGTGCCCGTGCTACCAGGCCGGCCGCGTCGATGCTGCCGACGACGCCACCGGGCACGCCGGCCGGGATCCTTCCGGCTGAACGAACAACCCGACGGGGGTCGGTCTTGAAGGTCCGATGGGACGGCGACGTCGCGTACGCCGACCGCGAATACGTTGCCGCGATCTACCAGGTGTCGGAGATGAGTGTGCGCCGCCACTGCACCCCGGCCTACCACGAGCAGCGCACCGGACCGGGAACCGGGCAGGCCATGTACAACGTGGAGCAGTGTGGTGCCGCGCTCGGCGACGTCGACGCCCGGCCGTGGCAGACGGTGGTGGCGATGCGTACCCGGGACGCGTTGATGCGTCAGCAGCTCCGCGACCGGATGCGTGCCCGCAGTAGCGCCCACACCGACAACGACACCGGACAATCCTTGCCTGGTTAGATGGGCAACCGGTACAGTCATGTGTCGGTTGGCCCGATCTGCTGTGGAAGGCTGGAATTCCATGTCCCACCCCGAATCTGCGACTTCGGAAACGTCCCCCGCCGTGCTGCGCTGGAAGGCGCGGATGGCCGCCAAACCCGAACGTGACAAGCTGCTCGACGAGCGGCAGCAACTGGTCCAGCCGTACTTTCTCGGCGGCAGCCGGCAGGGGCAGGACATGCCGCCGCAGGTACGGGCCGAAGCTGCCCGGCTCGACGCCCGGATCAAAGAGCTGGAGTTCCCCGACCCGGACCCGCAGTGAAAAAAGATCGCGACCCGGGCCCCGGGTTCGGCGAAAAGCCTCGACCGGCACCACCACATGACCTACCGTGAAACGCAGACCACCGCCCCGGAGGGAAGACATGCAGGCGACCGCCAGCACCACCACCACGCAGGCCACAGTGCCCGCTGGCGGGCTGCCGGCAGGGTCCCCGGCGTCTTCCCTCCGGGACGGTAAGCGCTTCCGCTGGCACGACACCAGGCGGATGTAGACGCGCTACCCCGTGCGGAGACGCCGCCTGGCCCCCACCTTGGAGGGGACGGGCGGCGTTTTCGTTGCCCCGACACAACTTCACAGCGACCTTATGGGCGTAGCTCAACGGGAGAGCAGCGGTCTCCAAAGCCGCCGGTTGCGGGTTCGAATCCTGTCGCCCATGCGAACGGCCCCCCTGATGCGGGGGGCACCCGAGCCTTGTCAACTCCACAGTGGAATGGCATACGAATAGCTGCCCCGGTCACGAACGGTAGGGGTAGACAGCCGGCGGCCCGTGACTCAGCGAACGTGGACGCGGCCGGCACCCGGTCCGGTAGCTCAACCTGGTCAGAGCAGCGGCCTCTTAAGCCGAAGCGTGGCGGTTCGAATCCGTCCCGGATCACGTGGCAAGCAGTGCGGCACGTCACCGTCACCGGTGACGTCGTGGCGCGGTCCGCCCCTGTCTGTGGGAGCAGCGGGGCCATGGCTGCGCCGGGCAGGGCTCTCCCATCTCCCAGTGGTGAACCCCGCGGGCGTCGACCCGCAGCCGGCTCGTGTGACTTGCCCTGGCTGTAGCTCAGTTGGCAGAGCGGCCCCGGACGGGGTGTCAGCGCGGGTTCGAGTCCCGCCAGCCGAACAATGCCCGCCAAGCTCAAATGGAAGCAGCGCCCGGTTGAAGCCCGGGAGGGTGCCGGTTCGATCCCGGTGGTGGGCACCAGTTGTGAACGGGGGTCGCATCCCGGTGCGGGGTGCGGTAAGACTTCGGCATGACTTTCCCAGGGCCCGGCGCCGACTGGCGCGCGATCAACGACGACCCGCCGACTCAACGTTTCCCTGCCGCCGGCCCGGAACAGATCAACCCGACCCGCCGGCCGGAACCCCGGCCGGCGACCCGGTCGCTGCCGCGGCGACCGATGACCGAGCCCGGGTCATAGTCCGACGCGGGGGCGGCGCCGGTGCCACCGGCGTACCGTCGCCGGCCACCACGCGGGGGACCGGCCAAACATGCGGTCCGGTGGTGGGGCCTGCCCACGGGAGACGTACGCCGCCCACGTCGACCGGCCCGTCTTCGAGCCTTTCGACAGCAGGAACGCCAGGACGTCTTTCGTCATCCACCAGTCGGTAGGCAGCTCGCCGTCAGCCATGTCGGCGAGCGTAGTGCGGCCATAGCTCACCAGGTAGAGCGTCAGCCTTCCAAGCTGATGGACGGGGTTCGAGTCCCCGTGGCCGCTCCACCCCCCAAACCAAATCTGTGACCCCGGTCACAGTGCCGACGGTGTTTGCACGGGGGCGCCCATAGAGCCCCCATGGGGGCATGGACATAAAACCTGGGTATCTGACCCGCGCCGATTTTTTCGCACGTCTCGACGACCCCCGCTACATCGCCGCCCGGTTGGCGGCACTGAAACGGGAGGCCGCATGGAGGACGACTTTGAACGGGTGTTCGAGGTGCACGTGGGCGTGTCGCTGCGCCGGCCGCCGCGCACCGACGAGTACCGCAAGTACCTGATCGTTGCCGGCATGGGGGAGCGGGCCGTCGACGCCGAGCTGCTGGCCTGCGAATGGGCGGGCGCCTCAGCCGGCGTCGTCATGCCGGTGTCCAGCCGCATCGCGTGACACCGGCGGTGCAGGGCCCATACTCGGCGCATGAGGTACGAGCCCCCACATCCGCTCGCCAACGTCCCACCGCGTGTCCTGGCTGCGGCGCGGCAGGTACTGGCCGGCGCCGCCGCCGAACACGACGTCGACCCGGAGATGGCCGACCCGATCGCCGACGCGGTCGTGGCCGTGGTCGCCCCGTTCGTCCAGTCGTGGGCCCGCCGCGAGCACGGCCCATGGTGCTGCCGCGGCGTCGACGTTGCCGGCTGCAACCACATCCAGGACATGCAGGAGCAGGGCGCCTGACCCATTCCGGGGTGCGGTGCTGGCAGCCGCGACGGGGCTTTGGACCCCGGTACAGACGCGGGTTCGATTCCCGCACCCGGAGCAGCACCATCCTCGGCCCCGGTGACCCAACTGGCAGAGGTGCCCGGCTCAAACCCGGGAAGGTGCCGGTTCGAATCCGGCCCGGGGCACCTCCGGCGGCGCCTGCGGCACGGCCGCCAACGCCCGGATCGCCTCGATGAGCATGGTGGCCAGTGCGGCGTCCCGGCTCATCGACCGTGACGGCCACGTCCGCGGGTTCGACGCCGGCACGACGATGTCGAGCAGCCGGTCGAACAGGGTCTGGGCGCGGTGCCCGGCGCGGATCTCGGCCCGGGCCAGGTCCACCAGGCCGCCGAGGACGAGGTTGGCGTGGGCGATGTTGCGGTCGTACGCGGCCAGCTCACGCGGTGTCGGCTCGAAGCCCATGGTGTTGCCCCCGTTTGTTGACGCCTTCGTAGCTCCAGCCTGGCAGAGCGCGCCCGTGGTAGGGGCGAGGTCGGCGGTTCGAGTCCGCCCGAAGGCTCCAGACACACCGGCCGGCCCCCCACCGGATAGGGGGCGCCGGCCGGGTCGGGAATGCCCGGTCCGGGGGCGGACCGGGTCCCGTTGTGCCTGACCGCGCGGCATCACCCCTCAGGCAAAGGGTGCCGCGCCGCCGGTGCCGGTCTTCGCGCCCTGCACCGGCCGCATTCACCATCTTCGCGTTGCCCCGTCACCGTGTTTGCGACGGTGCCGGAACGTGGTGTGGGCCTCGCGGACGGAAGGGTTCACTGTCTCCCAGACCCGAGGCACATCACCCAGGTCCACAGTATTCACCGTCGGCGACTGTCAACGGACAACCGGTCTGCGCCGGCCCGGACGCAAAGCGGCGCCGGGGGGAAAAGACTTGGAAGCCCCAGCGCCGCATGCACCATCGTCGAAGAAGGTGCCCACAGCATAGCCGCGCATTCGAAGATCAGAAGAAGGGGGTGTGGCGACGGTGGATGTCCTCGTTCTCAACGCCGACCTGGGCCCGCTGCACCGGGTCACGCTGCGCCACGCCATCCGCATGCTGCTACGCCAGGTCGCCGAGCTGCACGAAGCCGAACCGGACCGGCTCATCGGCGTGTTCCCGATGCCACGCGTCGTGCGGCTCGTCCGGTACGTCGTCACCCATTGGATGTACACCAACGGCCGGTTCCGGGGTCCGACGTGGTCGCGGGCGGGTGTCCTCAACCGCGACGGCCGCCGCTGCGGATACTGTGGAAAGGCAGCGTCGACAATCGACCACGTGCTGCCCCGCTCCCGCGGCGGGCAGAATACGTGGCTGAACACGATCGCAGCCTGCAACGGCTGCAACCAGCGCAAGGGCGACAGCACCCCGGCCGAGGCCGGGATGGTGCTGCGGTTCGAACCGACAGTGCCGGTGTGGCACACGGTCGCCGCGCGCTGAAGGGAACGGCATCCGGGTCCGGCGCGACGGTCGGTCGGCAGAACAGGGAAGCGCGGCCCTGTTCCCCGGATGCCACCCTACTTTCCGGGGTCTTCTAAACGGGCAGGATGGCGGGCTCTGAACCCGCCGGTCGGGGTTCGAACCCTCGCCCCGGAGCCGGGTACCATCCACGTTGTGCCCCGGTAGCTCAGCGGACAGAGCGGCCGAAACACGAAACGGCGGCACGGCGGCAGAGTTGCGGATGCACCGGGACCGGGCCAGTGGTGTAGAAGACCACAGGGCAGGGAACCTCAACCCCCGGCAGGGAAGCGCGTGTGCTCACCGTCGACAAGGGGACGTGGGTTCGACTCCCGCCCGGGGCGCTACTCGAAACGAACTGGAAGCAGGCTGACCTGCGCAAACACGGCTACTTGCACGGCTACTCGAAACAGTCGTCAAGGAACAGCCGGGGCCCGAAACCCGGTCAGGTGCCGGTGGCGGTGCCGTCCCAGACGGCAACGAAATCCGGGGTGCCGTTGGTGGCCCGGGAGTACACGTACGACGGCCCGTACTCGACCTGCGCGGCGCGGCGCCACAGCGTCGACGTGCCGTGCACGTAGCTGTTCCCGACAAAGATCAACGTCTGGCAGTGGGCCAGGACGTCGTCCCAGTCGACACCGACCTCGTTGCCGCCGGCTTCGTGCCGGGCCGGGTCGTACCGGTGTGTCACCCACGACGCGACGACAACCTGCGGCCGGTACCGGCGCACCGCCTCGGACGCGTCGGCCTTCACCACGTTAGGCCCGTACGTGATCGGCGGCACCCGCAGCCTCTGGTACATGGCCCGGTAGTGCGGGTCGGCCTGCTGCATGCTGTCGGTGGCCACGATGCCGAGCGCGTCGGCAAGCACCCCGCAGCCGGCGCCGATCTCGATGGCGTCACGGCCGTCGATGATGCCGGCGATCCGGTCCACCAGTTCGACGGTCGGCAGGCCGTAGACCGCGGCGCGGTTGGCGAACAGGGCCCGTTCGGCAACTGTGGTGTCGGCCCAGAAGTCGGCCGGCAGCACCTGCATCCGCCCGTCGCCGCCGAGAACATCCGGCCTCAGGTCACGGGTCGCGTCGGCATGCACCTCCATGATCTTCTCCCTGCGGAGGATGCCGGCCACCAGGCCTTCGAAGGTGGCCCGCTCGCCCGCAACCCCTGCCGCGGCACCGGATGCGGCACCGGCGTGGGCACCCGGCCGGGACGAGTTCTGCTTTTTACGTTTGGACACGAAACCAAGCTACCGAACAGGTCACCACGTTGCGGCGACACGTTCGGTGTTTTGCCGGCGTAGCTCAGAGGCCAGAGCGGCACCCTTGTAAGGTGACGGCCGCCGGTTCGACTCCGGCCGCCGGCTCGCAGCAGCAACATGTGAGGTGGATTCGACGATGCCCACAGTGGTAGGGGTGCCTGCCCCCGACTCTTAGGGCCGCAACTTCGCGGCCCCGAGACTCGGGGGGCAACAGGTGTCCAAGACGTTGAAGGACCGGCCGTGGTGGGTGAAGGCCACCTGGTGGGAACCGGTCCACGACGGCTGCCAGTTCGACGTTCCACGCAGCCGCTGGTTTCCGTGGCGCGGCCCGCGCCGCGTGTGTGACCTGCCGGCGGTGCCGGTGGTGCGCCGGCCGACACGCACCCGCCAGTTCAAGCACGTACCGATGTGTTTCTGGTGGCCGGTCAGTGAGGTGCACCCGTTCCGGCACGCCCCGAAGTGGTTCATCGACCACGTCGGACACGACGTCGAACGGACCGCGGTGCGTGACCGGGGCCGGCGCGCGATCGCCGAGTACCGCGCCACCGGCGACGTCGACGTGGAGCTGCCCGTCGACCAGCACCGCCACCAGGGCCGGTGGCTGTGGGAATGAGCGGGGACGGTACAGGGTGACTGTGGACCATCCGCTGTGGGGAACGATGTGCGCGATCTGTTTCCAGGGTCTGACTGTGGAGCGGTGCGCGGTCGACACCGACGGGGTGCGGTGGGACGTGTGCACGGGTGACTGTGCACGGCAGGCAGGGATCGTCGAACGCCGGCAGGAAGACTGACACCGGTTCGGCAGCAAGGAGGTGGTCGGGATGCAAGACAGGCGTTAGTCCCACCCCACAGCGGGGGTGGGCGGCCGGAAGGTCGATATCCCGATGTCACGAACGTTTGTTCATGAACCGTGGTGGGTGAAGGAACGCAGCCGGCGGTGGCGTGCCTTCTTCGTCGAACGGCACAACCACCGCGGTGGTGCCCCGTGCGACCTGGACGTGTACCTGCACCCGCATCCGCACAGCCGGCCGGCTTCGCGGACCCGCTGCTACCTCGACCCGGCGTGGCAGGGGCGGCAGGTGTTCTGCGGCTGCGGCGCCTGCACCGGCCGCCGGTACCACGCGGCCATCCACCGCGCCGGGCGCACCGCGTGGCGGGCCCACGCCCGCGCCGTCTGCACCACCCCGGCCGGGT
>JACCDR010854663.1_pt1 | contig 27022 bp, 35 predicted proteins | sample 7446431 | NCBI WGS metagenome assembly JACCDR01 (sample SAMN15323443, study PRJNA562643) | freshwater metagenome | isolation source: river surface water | place: USA:Blue River Watershed | collected 2017-08-17 | reverse complement strand
GGCCAAGGTCGTCCGGCCTCGCATCATCTGCCTGGAAAACGTCGAAGAGTGGCAAGGTTGGGGGCCGCTGCTGCCAGACGGCCAGCCGTGCCCGGAGCGCCGCGGGCAAAGTTTCCAGCGATGGGTGGCCACGCTGCGCAACCTTGGCTACCAAGTCGATTGGCGCGAGCTGCGCGCCTGCGACTACGGAGCGCCGACGATCAGGAAGCGGCTGTACCTAATCGCGCGTTGCGACGGCGTGCCCATCACCTGGCCGACGCCGACGCATGCCGCGCCGGACAAGGTGACCGGCAAGCTCAAGCCGTGGCGCACGGCGGCATCGTGCATCGACTGGAGCCAGCCTTGCCCGTCGATCTTCGAGCGCGACCGACCGCTGGCCGAGGCCACGCTGCGGCGGATCGCCAAGGGCGTCATGCGCTACGTGGTGAACGCGGCCGAGCCGTTCATCGTCAACACGCGCAACGGCGAGCGCCAGGGCCAGCAGCCGCGCACGCGTGACATCCATCAGCCGTACTGGACTGTGACCGGGCAAGGCTCGCAGGGGGCCGTGGTGGACGCGAAGCTGGCTCCCTTCCTGACCGAGCACGCCAACGCCAGCAACCAGCGCAACTTTGCCGCGGATGCTCCGCTGCGCACGCAGGTTGCCCAGGTCAAGGGTGGGCACTTTGCGCTCGTGAGCGCGTTCCTGGCCCAGTACAACAACCACACCGGCACCGTGCCGCACGCCGGCCGCGATTTGCGCGACCCGGCAAGCACCGTCACGACCATTGGATGCCACCAGGCTCTGGTGGCCGCCAATATGGTCAAGTTGCGCGGCACCAGCACCGCCGCGCCAGCCGGCGAGCCGCTGCACACCGTCAGCGCCAGCGGGACGCACCACGCTGAGGTGCGCGCATTCCTCATCGCCTACTACGGCAACGAGAAGGAAGGGATCAGCCTGCGCGAGCCGATGCGCACGCAGCCGACGCGCGACCGCTTCGGCCTCGTCATGGTCAAAGGCCAGCCCTACGCGATCGTGGACATCGGCATGCGCATGTTGTCGCCGCGCGAGCTGTACCGTGCGCAGGGATTCCCCGAGTCGTACCGGATCAGCGAAGGTCTTGACCCGTTCACAGGCAGGAGTGTGGCGCTGACGAAGACCGCTCAGGTCCGCATGTGCGGAAATTCCGTTTGCCCGCCCGTGGCCGCAGCGCTGGTCAAGGCGAACTACACCGAGCAGGCCGTCGTCTGCGAGAAGGAGGAAGTGTGATGTTGACCGAAACAATCACCTGGCACGAAGTCGCCGAGCAGATGCCGGACGCCGACCTGACCGTGCTGATCCGCCTGGCAGACGACGAGTCGGAACCCGTGTGGATCGGATGGTGGGACGGCGAACGCTGGTACGACGCGCTGGGCACCGTGGTCGAGGTGGTGCGCTGGGCCGAGTTGCCGGTGGGGGAGGCACGGGACGGCACTGCTGGCGTGTCACCGTCTGCTCGCCAGACGCGCGATGGTGCTGATGCGAAGGAGGAATGATGAACCTTGACCAAATCGAATCAACCGCAAAGGCGGCAACACCTGGGCCGTGGAAGTCCAAACACCGCGCAGGCAACGATGCGATGTACCGCACGGAGATTTACAGCGACACGCACGGCGGCATTGCTACCTGCGACTGGACGCCGAAGAATCTAGGTAATGGCGTCACGGAGACATACCGCGAGGCTAATGCGCAACTGATCGCCAACATGGACCCGCAGTCCGCGTTGCGTCTGGTGGCGATTGCAAGGGCTGCGAGGCGGGTGATGAGTCCGGGCGGTTACAGCCGAAACGATTGGGCGGCTCTGCGCGATGCGCTGGAGGGGGTGGAGTGATGCCAAACGACAGGCAATCAATACTAGTAGGCAAGGCTCTTGCCGAACTACTCGGCCACACCAGCACTATCGACGCGCTACGTCACGCCATCGAGATGCGCTCGGCGCTGAAGGTCATTCACACCTGGGCCGGTGTGCCGGGTGCGCTTGAGCCGAAGCATGTGCGCAATCTGACGGCGCGGGCGTTGAGGAAGGGCGGGGAGGCGAAAGCATGAGCGACCTGATGACGCTCAAGCGTTTTTGCATTGGCGTGAAGGGACGAGAGCAGTGCGACGACTGCGGAGGGCGCTACGTGGCAGACGAAGGATTTCCGGTGCCGCTGCGCATTCTGGCGCACCAGCCGTGGCCCTTTGAGCCTTGCCCGCACTACGTGCAGCCGCTGGCGAAGGTGCCGATGGGGCATGATCATGGGTGACCTCACTCGGCAGCAACTATGCGCGGCTCTGGCAATTAGCGAATCTACCGTGCGCCGGCTCGAACTGCAGGGCCTGCCATGTACGCCAATCGGCCGGAAGTCGAAACGCTATGATTTGTCGGCCGTGAAGGACTGGCTGAGGGCGCATCAATGTCAACCTGGATCGACAAGGACGGCCGGCGGCATGTCGGCATCATGCTCGGCGGTCGACGCATTCACCGCAAGCTACCGCAGGGCGCAACTGCGGGTGATGCCAAGCAACTAGAGGCCGAGCTGCGCGCCAGCCTGGGCCGGCAGCGTGCCCCAGTTATCCCAGGCGACCCTCCGCTGGTTGAGGTCATGGGCCTGTACGTGCAGCACGCGCGCAGCCTGCGCAGTCCGAAGACCGCCATTCAGCACGCCGGCCGCGCCGGGCCGTGGGTCGAGAAATACCGCGCCAGCGAAGCCGTAGCCTGCGCCGCCCACATCGTGCGCGACATGCGCCCGCACTACGCGCCGGCCACGATCAACAGAACCATCGGCGCACTCAAGACGGCGCTCGCGCTGGCGTGGGACGCCGGCCGCACACCGGAGAATTACGGCGCGCGCATTCGTCGGCTGCCAGAGCGCAACGCCCGCGACATGACCTTGACGATGGCCCAGGTGAAGCGCCTGGCCGACTGCGCCAGCGAGCAGGTAGGCGCGGCGATCTGGATTGCCTTGCTCACCGGCTGCAGGCGCGGCGAGATCCTGGGCATTCGCCCGGAAGACGTGGGGCCAGACAGCATTGCGGTTCGCGCCGGCGGCACAAAGACGCTGCGCGCGCGCACCATCCCTATCGTGCCGCCTTTGCGCCAGTACCTGCCCATGATCCCCCTGAAGATCAACGCAGAGGGGCTCAAGTCAGGCTTTCGGCACGCCCGCGAGCGGGCAGAGATGCCCTGGGTCACCTTCCACGACCTGCGCCGCTCCTGCGCGACCCTGATGGTCGAGGCTGGCGTCGACCTCTACGTGGTCAGCCGTCTGCTCGGCCATTCGTCCGTGGCTGTCACGCAGAGCCGCTACGGGCACATGCAAGTGGACGCGGTGCGCGCCGGCCTCGAGGCGACATTCTTGCCGTCGATTGCACCCGGAATTGCACCCGGCAAAGCGAAACGGCCCCGAAGGGCCGCCGCAAGTCGCTGATTTCAGAGGGAAAAAGCTGGTGGGTGGTATAGGGATCGAACCTATGGCCCCCGCCGTGTGAAGGCACTTGCACGGCACGCCAGCACCGGCTTCTCCAGTGGAGAACGACAGGCGTGACGAGCAAGAACACGTCCTGCACAGCCGGCAATTGCACCGGAATTGCACCCGGCGGCACAACGAAAAAACCCGCCAGCCCCGAAGGACTGGCGGGCAATGAGGGCGGCAACTGCGTGCAGTCATCCCCTGGAGAACTCAGTTCAGCGCGGCCAAGCTCGCCTCAGTTCGCGGGCTTCGATGTCTGCTCGGTCAGCCGCTTCCGCCACGCTGAGATATTCGCGGCTGCACTGCTCAAGTAGTTCGGTGGAGACTCTGACAACCGCGTCGGCGGCGGCTCGGGATTGCGCGGCATAGTCGCGGGCGGCGCTGAGGTCGTCGCGCAGCCCCCGAGCAGAATCAGCAGCACGACCAGCATCAGCGCGAAGGCGATTCTCAGCGGCGGCAGCAATTCGCGCTGCGCCATCCACAGCCGAGCGCCGAGCCTGCTCCAAAGCGCGGGCCTCTTGGGTTGCTCGTAGAGTGGCAGCTTGCCATTCTGTTCGTACATGTGCGCTTCCCTTCCGGTATGCCATGACATGCGAGGCCGTCAGTGCTGCAACGATTGCCAGCGCGAGCCACACGCGAGGGTTGAGCAGGTAGAGCATCAGGACACCCCCGACAGGCACAACTCACGCTCTTTGGCGCGGCGCTTCGTCAGGCCGGGAAGCTCGATCAACTGCCCGCCGACCGTTGCCTTGTTCCAGCGCGGAAGCTGGTTGCAGGCACCAGCAAGATCACCCGCCGCCAGCATCTTCGATGCCGTGGAGTTGCAGGCGACCGTCGGGCCGATGTTGTAGGCGGCATCGGCGAATGCGGCCAGCACCTCGTCGGGCAGGCCGGGATGGCACCGATCCACGATCTCGACAGCGTGGCGCATGTCCTTGTCCAGCAGGGCCGTGCATTCGGCGATGGTGTACTTGCGCCCCTTCTCGACTTGGCCCGTGTGCCCGTAGCAGACGGTCAGGATGCCGGGCGGGTCGTAGTAGGCGTACTGCCGCAGTCCTTCGGCGGGGATGGCGATGGCGGCGGCCAGCGCGATGACGCGGGCGCGCTTGCCGGCCGGCGTCACTGCTTTTGCCCCATCGTTTTGTCCTGAGCCACCAACCGCGCACCCGCCGCAGCGACAGCGACCGCAACAGACAGCGCGGCGAAGGTGTTGCGCGGCACGGCATCGCTGAACAGCGGCAGCGCGAGCTCCACGCCACCCAGTGCAGCCGACAGCAGCGTCAGGCGGATGCTCCACGCCCGGCGCAGGACGCGCCGCCAGTCGTCGATGAGCTTCACGCGGTGCTTCGTCGGCCGGGTCATCCGATCACCCGGAAGAACTTCTGCAGCACGGCTGTGACGATCCCGCCCGCCGTCGCCGCAGCGCCGCCGATCATCAGCAGCATTTTCCAGCCGCCGCCCGCTTCCGCAAGTTGCAGCCGCACGGCTGTCATGTCGTCGGCCAGCTGCTGCAGCAGGATGGTCTTCTGCTTGTCGCTCTCGAGCAGGGTCTGCACATGGGCCTGCAGACGGCCAAACTCCTGGGGGTCAATCTCGCTCATTGCGCGGCCTCCTCGTACTCGGCGGGCAGGTTCTTGCGGGAATGCTCTTTTAGGAACGCCTGATGACAGTGGTCGTGCACCACGTTGCCGGCCTCGTCGCGCTGCCAGAGCGAGAACACCAGGTCGACCGGTTTCATCAGCAGCAGCCCCCACGGCTTGCCGTCGCGGTGCTTGCGGTACAGCATGGCGCTGATCGTCTCGTCGGCCATATGTGTCGCAGGCGGTCGCTGTCGTCGCACGATGGCGGCGCAGGCCAGCGACAGCAGGCCGACAAGCGTGCTCAGGAACTGGTCGAACGCAATGCCCGCCTGCGTCAGTTGCGCAAGGAAGGCGCGCCAGTAGACAGTGCCCATGAAGTACCTCCCAAGGCTTGGTTGCAGAAAAGATCAGGCGGCCAGCAGCCCTTCGATCGACAGGCGCAGCACTTTGTAGTCCTCGCTCGGCGAGGTCATCTCCTGGTCGGCGATGAAGCCCAGGATGCTGTGCGTCTCGATGCCGTCCGTGGCGATGAAGAGCATGTCGTCGTCCTTGTGCTCGGCCAGGAAGCGCGACACGGTGTCGATGTTCACAGTGGTGGCGTCGATCAGCACCGAGCAGCGCAGCTTCTTCGAGTAGCCGCGCGGCGTCTTCGTCACGTTGCCGAAGTCGTCGCGGGTGATGACGGTGTAGTTCTTGATCGAGCTCGACACGTCGTCGACGGTGTCGCCGATCTCGGTGCCGACGCCGACGATCATCTCGGCGCAGTAGATCGTGCCGGTGCCCGTCAGGACTGCCGTCAGGGTTCCGTTCTTGTAGGTTGAAGACGCACGGTTCGCAGCCGAGACGACGGTCGTCGTGTACGGCACCAGCGCCGATGCGTTCAGCGTCTCGTTGCACACGACCTGGCCGGCCGTGTGCGTGCCGGTGCCCGTGCCGGTGAGGTTAATCGCTGCGCCGCCGGCCGTCAGCGATAGCTGGTAGTCGTTGGTGCCGGGTGCCAGCACGTAGTAGACGCCGCCGTTCGTCAGTTCTGCCGGGAAGGATCCTGTCGTCGTCAGCCGAACCTGTGTGCCGGCAGCCATGCCGTGCGCGGTGTGCGACACCTTGTCCGTCCCGGAGTCCAGCGTGACCGTCGCGCGGTTGATCTCGTGGTAGATCGTGATCCCGGTCACATTCTCCAGCCCGAGGAACGCAACCGAATCAAACTCGGCACCGGGCACCAGCGAAACCTGCAGCGGGCTGGCGCCTTCGGAGGTCTTGGAGCCGACGGCGCTGTCGAACATGGCCCACTTGTTGGTCGACGCCACCAGCGTCCAGTAGGACGACTCCATGAGCGGATGCTTGTTGAAGTTGGGGCCCAGCGTTGCCGTGCCGTAGTGCACCGTGATTGTTCCGCTGCCAGCAGACGAGAGATTCACTGCCGTCCCGCCGGCTGACGCCGAAACTGAAAAAGCATCAGCTGTTAGTCCAGAGCTGCGCACGTAGTAGGTGGTCCCAGCCGTCAAGCCGGTTGGGACCGACCCCGTGGAAGTGAAGATCACCGGCTGGTTGGCGACCAGGCCGTGCGCAGTAACTTGCAGCGTCTCTGCTCCTGTATCCACTGAGTCGACAGTGTTCGATCCGCCGATAGCTGCCTGGAAGTTCTGGTGGATGTTCGCCGTTGCGGTGTGAGTGCCGCCCGAACCTGCCGTGACGTTGACGATGCGACCGTCCTCGTCCTTGATCGTGAAGGTGCCGCTGTTCAGTCGCGCCGCCACGAAGTACCGCCGACCCACCTCGAGCGGCGTCGGCAGCGTCGTAGTGGTTGCAAAGGTCAACTCGGTGTCGACCGGCAGGTTGTTTGAAGCCCACGAAACGACAGTCGGGCTGGCCGTGGTGAAACCGACGACTGCAGACGGCGCGGAGATGATCCGCTCCGATCCTGCTTGCACGTACTCGGCGCTTGACCAGTCGGTTTCGCTGACGGTCGTATCCGGCTCGGCCACCGACGAAGCGGTGATCATCGGGTCGGTGATGGCAAGAGGGACGACGACCAGCATGGCTTACCCCGCAACGGTCTGGACGATCAGCCCGGCGTCGGTGCCGCCGTTGTTGTCCCACTTGTCGAAACGTTCGTTGATGTCGCGCGTGAGGTTTTCCATCTTCTTGTTCGCTTCCTTCATGTCGGTGCGCAGGCCCACGACTTCGTCCCTCTGCTGGCGAATGACTTCGCGCGTGGCACGCAATTCTTCGGTCACCGCATCGCGCGGAATGGCTTGCAGGCCCTGCGCTTCCAGGGTGGCCGCAAGGCCCGCGCGAATCGTGTTGAGTTCGGCCAGCGAGCCGACCGAAGTCATCGCGGCCTGCTCGACGCCCTGAGCCAGCCCAACGAGGTTCCCGCGGGCCTTGATGTCGCCGGACTGGGCAGCCGCGAGCGCGAGCGCGAACTGCGCCTGCTGGAAGGCGAGGCCGGCCGAAGGGCCTTGCGAACCTGCAATCGCGCCTCGCAGACGCATCGTTTCCTCGAGCATGCTTTCGCCGATCTGCTTCCACTCTTCGGCCAGGCGGCGGGCTGCCTCGATCTGCGCGCGGCGTCGATCGGCGAGCAGCTTCTCGGCGTCGGCTGCGTCCTGCGCCGCCTTGAGGATGGCGGCCAGCTGCGCACGCTTTTCGGCGTTGAGGTCGTAAAGCGCGATCTCGTCGGCAGACATGCCCGCCGTGTCGAGGGACCGCTGCAGCGCGTCGGCCCCGGCGGTGTTGCCCATCGCGCGCAGGATCTGCACGTCGAGGCTTTGCCCCTCGGCCTGCAGGTTGCGCAGCGTCTGCCCTGCCGCCTCGATGTCGCCTTGCAGGTCAATGAACGCCTGCGCGATGTTGATCATCGTCTGAGCGGCCACGTCGTTGCCGGCGGCGGTGAACTCTTCGAAGTACGCGCGGAACTCTTCAGGCGTGATCCCAAGGACAAACTCGGGCGTGATGCTCGCGCCGGTTGCGAAGTTGTACTGGTTGGCGATGTCTTGCGCCTGCATCGTTTGCCACTCGGCGGGCGTCATGAAGAACGGGCGCGCCGCCTTGAGTTTCGACATCAGGTCTGCAGCGGCGGCTGCAGCGTATTCAGCAGCCTCCCTCATCGCTTCTGCTGTCCGGTCTGCCGCGGCCTGCAGGTCCTCCAGCGCGTAGATCTGCTCCAGCAGCGCGAGGTTGGTCGCATCCACCGATGCACGCTCGGCGTCCCGCGTCTTCTGCAGCTTTTCGGCGTCGGTCGCCGTCAGCTCGAACAGGCGGGCCTCGAGCGATTGCCGCTCGGCCAGCGCCTTGTCGAAGCGCGCGACAGTGGTGGACAAAGCCTCGCCGGTCAGCAGCGAGATGTCGCCGAGCGAACGCACCCAGTCGGCCAGCGGCCCGACAGCGTCCGACGCCTGCACGGCTTCCAGCTTCAGCTGCGCCATCTCCTCGGTTGCTGCGGCCAGGGCTTCCTGGTCGGTCATGGAGCCCCGACGGTTCATGTAGCCCATGCCGTCCGTTCCCTGCCCGATCACGATGCCGTTGCTCAGAGTCCCCCCGGCATAAGCGAAGCCCTTGCCGTTCTGCGACTGCTCGACCCCGCCGACCAGCCGGGTCAGGCTGGAAGTCGCGCCGAGCGACGACAGTACCGAGTTGATCGACAACATGGAGCCCGAGCCGAACAGCGACGACGCGCCGTTGATCTGGCCGCCGGACGGCCCGTCGACAAACTGCCCGTTGACGTACTGGCCGCCGACGCGCGTCTCGCCGCCGTTGGCGAGCGAGGCGATCAGCATGGCGGCAGCGATTGCCCAGCCGACGCCCGGAATGGCCGACGCCATGCCCGCCAGGCTTTCCCCGGCGGCCATCGTTCCAAAGCCGCCGTTGGCGGCCAGGAAGGCATCCATGCCCGCGCCGGTAGCGTTGGCGAAGCCCAGTGAAGCGGTCGTGCCCATGCCCACGCCTGCCGAGCCCAGCAGGTTGCCCATGCCGATGGCGTTGCCCACCATCGAGATCCCGGCGTTCGCCACCCCTGCGGCAAGCTGGCCGACGGGCTGCAACAGCGGCCGCAGCTCCAGCGTGCGGAAAAGGTCCTTCAGGTACTGCGTCACGCTCTTGCCGCCGGCCATCAGGTTGTCGACGAACGAGTCGGCGATGCGCTCGTTCGTGCGCTTCCATTCTTCTTCGGCGCGCCGGGCTTCGCGAATGTAGGCCTCGCCAGCTTCGAAGGCTGCCTTCTTGCCCGCGCCTGCTTCCTTCGCGTCGGCGAGGTTGCGCAGCGCCTGGGCCTCTTCGCGCAGCTTGGCCGACAGGCGACCGGAGAAGTCGATGTCCTCTGCGGTGGTGGCGTTGCGTTCCTTACTCGCCGCAAGGTCGCGCAGCTTGGCGACCTCCAGCTGCTCGATGGACTCGGTCGTCAGGCCGATGCGCTCGTTCGCCTCGCGCTGGGCCGCGACCTCTTCCTGCAGCTTTTCGAGCGACTTCTGCGAGGCGTCGAGCATGCCCTTGTAGGCGTCCTCGGCGGCCTGCTTCTCGGCGGCCATGTTCTTCAGGTATTCCTCGGTCTCCTTGACCTGCGAATCGCGCTTGAACTTGCGGTGATAGATCAGGTCCTTCTCGGCTTCGGTCAGCTCCTGGATCACCTTGGTTGCCTTCGGCCCGTCCTTGATGGCACCTTCAAGGCTGGCGCGAAGGTCAGCCAGCGGGGGATTGACGTTGCCGCGACCGCCCTGCACGTCCGAAAACTTGAAATACTCTTGCCGCGCCTTCGACAGCGCGCCGGCAACCTTGCCCCAGCTCTCGTACAGATGCTCGACAGGCTGGTTGAAGTTCTCTGCAAGCTGAATGGCTTTGTTGAGCTGTGTCAGTTCTTTTTGCAGGCTAGCGATGCCCTTGCGCTGCGCGTTACCCTCCCAGTCAAAAAGCTGGTTGCCCAACTGATCGAGGGCGGCCTTAAAACCGCCCTTGTTGAACGCTTCGAAGACTGCGTTGAGCGCCGGCACAAAGTTTGCGACCAACGCGCGCCCTGCGTCGATAGCGTTCTTCTGCAGGTTGAAAAGGTGCTTGTTGAACTTCTCGGCTTCCTCGGCCTGCGCGGTTGTGACCTTTGAGACCAACTCGCCTTTTTCGGCCATGTCCTTCAGCAGCGGCGCAACCTCGCGCAGCGACTTGCCGAACAGTTCCTGCACCGCCCTCGCCTTGCCGCCGTCGTCGGCGAACTTAGCAAGGGCCTGCGCCGTCTTCATCATCGCGACCGAGGGGTCCAGCTCGCGCAGTTCCTTGGCGCTCAGGCCGAGCGCGGACAGCACCTTCTCGGCGTCGGTGCCGGGCTTGACCGTCCCGCCCAGCGCCTGGTTGAACTTCATCAGCGCCGTCCCTACGGTTTCAAGCGTGGCTCCGTTGCGCCGTGCAATGTCCTCCAGCGCGCTGATGTTCTCAATGCTCGAACCCGTAGCGTCTTTTAGGTCGTTGAGCGCGTCGACCGCGTTGTTCACGTTCTTGACAAACGCGACGAACGCCCCGGCAGACACGGCAACGCCAATCGAGCCGAGAGCGCGCATCGCAAGCTGCGCGGCCTGCGTGACGCGCTGCATCGACCCGGAGACGACGCTCTCGACCTTCTTCATGTCCGCGCTGATGCGCGCCACGTCGGCCAGCAGCTGCAGCTCGAGCGATCCAGCAAGTGCCATTGGGTGCGTCCAGTCAGGAGGTGGTGATCAGCGGGGTGCTCGCTTCAGCGGAGCGCCTGCGCCGGCTTTCTCGGCCAGCTTGCGCATCGCTTCGCGGTCTTCGAGCAGCGCCTGCTGCGCCGCGTTGATAGGCTCAAGCCAGGGAGCCCTGGCGTTGCGCTCTTCGGCCCGGCGCGACTCGGAGAGGTAGGCACCGGAGAGCGAGCGCACAAGCCGCGACTCCCAAGGCTGCAACTCGATGCCGGTTGCCCGCTCCCACGCGCCGAGATCGGCCCACGTCAGCACGGAAGGGCCCATGCCCACCACGCTCACGGGCCCGGCCTCCATCAGCGTCTCGTAGAGGTAGGCGAAGTCCGGGTCGAGCGGTGGAAGGTGGGCGTCTGCGTCCGCCGGCAGCAGTTCCAGCCGCGTCTTGCGCTGCCGGGCCAGGTTCTTGTCGGGCGGTCCGCTGGGCTCGGGCGTTGCGCTCCACCACGCAATCGCCCGGACGTACTCGGTCAGTTCCCGCCCGAGCCCGGCTTGAAATTTGCGTCGTCGGCCAGGAACTTGGCCGCCTGCCGGGTGATGTACCCGAGCCGCGGGTTCTGGTAGATCGCGAGCGCGCCGCCGGGGATGGGGAAGTTCTCGACGGCGACCGTGCAGGCGGCGAGGTATTCCGCCTCGCGCGCAAATTCCTCTTCCTCGGCGTTCTTTGCCACGCGCCCGCCGATGCCCGCGTAGAGCACGGCCTTGGCCGCCTTCGTGCGCTTGCGGTCGGCGGCCACTTGCACCTTCGAGCCGGCCGCGTGCATCGTGATCCGCACGGGCTTGCCCTGATACATCAGTTCGTCGCCCGACTGGTCGAGCACGGTAAAGGTGCCGCTGTCGACGTTCTCGAACCTTGACAGGTCGAATTCTTCGTTCATGGTAAACATTTCCTTTCGCTGGGGTGAATTGCCCGTGCGCCACCGCAGCCGTCCCCCAGCGAAGGGAACGAACTGCGGCGGCGTCGGTGCGCTGGATGCCCTTTCGGGCGGTGAATCAGGTCGGCGCGACGATGACCGGCGCGCGGCACAGGGTCAGGTCGATGTTCTTGCGGCGCACCGCGTCGGCGTCACCGTCCTGGAACTCGTACCGGGTGACCAGCACGTCGAGATAGTGGATCTCGTCGGTGACCGCGTTGCCGTCGTCGTACTCGACTTTCACGCTGTAGTGCGTGTTCCGCGCGTCGAACGCGGTCTTGCACAGCAGCTGGCCGGTGTCGCTGGCGAGGTGGCCGACGACCAGGCTCTTCATGCCGTAGTCGGACGCGCCGCCGACCTTCTTGATGGTGCCGGTTGCCACGTCCTTGAACGGGGTCACCGTCTTTGTGCCGCCGTGCGGAGCCATGCTCTCGACGAGCGTGATCTCCGACCACTGGCCGACGAAGTCGGTCGAGGTGTAACCGGCGGCGTCGAACGTCTCCGGCAGCGTGGCGCTGATGTAGATCTTGGCCCCTACCAGGGCCTGGATATCGGTGGGTGCAGTCATGGGTCGGTCCTTTCGGGGTTGAGGTGCCCGACCGCGGACGCGGAACGGGCGGGCTTCCGCCTTGCGGCGAAACCGGTGCAAACGGCCGCGGGTGCGGCCGGTCGTTTGTTCAGGGTGCCCAGCGCACGACGAAGTCGCGCGAGCGGCTCACGAATCCGACTTCGTCGTCGGAGAGGTCAGGGCCCTCGATGTCGGGGCGGATCGAATCGCATGCGATGCCGTTGACCGTGCCGCGCGTGTGCGGGCAGGCGGCCAGCACCAGCGGCATGATCGTGCGCAGCGTGGTGTAGGTCTTCGCCAGCACCGTGACCTGCACGCGGTCGGCTTGCATGGTGACTGCGCCGCGCAGATCGGTGATCGGCACGCCGCTGATCTGCGTGACCGAGATAGCAGGCAGGGCCGTGCGCTCTGGCAGTTCGCCTGCCATGATCCGCGCCGCAGGCACCTGCGCCGTCAGGGCCGCATTGCCCTTGAGCTTGTCGACGATGACCAGGACGCCGCTCATGCGATGCTGACTCCGGTGTCGAGGCCGTGCTTCGTCTTCAGCCTGTCGGCGATGTACCGTCCGGCGGCGACGGTGGCGTCCCGCGCCTTGCCGTCCAGCGCCGGGCGCATGAAGGGCTGCGGCCTTGCGCCGGGGTGCTTCACCGACTTGTACCAACTGCCGCCGAAGTACATGCCTTTTCCCCTTGCCTTGATCCGGTGCGCTTTTGTGCCGAACTCCACCCACGTCGCATAGAACGCCTGGTCGTACTGCACTTTCGTCCTGCCTGTTGCGCTCTTGACCACGCGCTTGCGACTGTCGCGGCCGCCGGCTCGGATCGTGGCAGTGACCGTGCCGCGCTGGCTGCGAGCCGAGATGCGGATGCTGTCGCGCAGCCGGCCGGTCTTCTTCGGCACGCGCAGCTTCGCCTCGTCGGCGATGACCTTTGCGCCGGCGCGCAGCGCGCCCTGCAGCACGTTCTTCTCCATCTTCGCGGGCAGCTGCTGCAGGAAGCGGTGCAGTTCGGCCAGGCCTTTTACCTTGACCTCAGCCATTGCCGCCTTCGCTGCTGAACCGCTCGACGATGAGTTCCATGCGGTGCTGGCGACCCGCGATAGGCGCAGGGCCGGCGACGATCTGCCAGACCGTCTCGCCGTCGCCGTACAGCCGAACCCGCTGGCTGGCGTTTACGTCCGACCGGTAGCGCATGCGCAGGCGCACCTGGTCGCGCGCAACCTGGATGCCTTCGCGCACAGATTCCGACCGGCTCGGCATGATGGGCATCCATTCGACTGACCACTTCGCCGCTACCGCAGGCGAGCCGGGCGCATAGGCTACCGGCGTCCACGAACCCGTGGGCGTGCCGTCTGCCGTGTTCCGGCTTGTAGGCGGCGCTTCGAAGCTGACGATCCGATTGAACTTCACGCATGCCTCCGGGCGAACGCATAGGCCCCGATGTCCTGGCGGCCGGCCTGCACTTCATGCTCCGAGACCTCGATAAGTTCGAAGCCGCGGTGCGCCATCCAGCTTTCGAAGCCAGCGGGCGTCCAGTAGTAGAGGTGCTCGCCGGGCTTGTAGTGCTTCGACTCGCGCACCCGGCGCAAGTCGCGAAAGACCGGGATCGCAGCGACCACGATGCCACCGACAGGCACACGGTCCAGCCACACCGACGGCTCGGGCATGTGCTCAAGCGAATCCCAGAAGGTGAAGACTTCCACGCCCGCAGGATCGTCCGAGAACGCGGCGACATTGCGCAGCGCCTGCACGGTGCGCGGGTTGATGTCGTAGCCCGCCGTGTCGATCCCCCACGACCGAGCAGCGGCCACGAAGGCACCCGAACCTGCGCCGATGTCCAGCACCCGGGCACCGTCTGCACAGTGCCGCTTCACCATCGCCACGCGGCCCGCGTTGAGCTTCACGCCGATCTCGGAGCCTTCCAGCCGGGCGTAGGAGTAGAAATAATCCGCGCCGTACTCGATGAGCTTGCCCATGTCGGCCTGGTAGGCCACGCCGTGCGGGATGCACAGGCGCAGGTCTTCGTCTGGCTCCGACGGCCATTCGCGAATGATCGAGTCCATGTGTCAGCCCTTGCGTTGCCAGAGCGCGAAGCCAAAGCCGCCGTAGGTCACCCGGCTCTGGTCGAGCGACTTCACCAGCTCCCAGACGGGAGACTGGAACTCCCAGCACTCCTGGAACAGCACGCGCCCGCAGGACTTGACCAGGTCGAAGTCCGCTTCGGTGTCTGCGTGGTGGTCGCCGTCGAGGTAGGCAAAGTCGAAGCCCGCGCCAAGCTCTCTGACGATGCCCGCCTTGTCCTTGTTGCTCTTGATGTCGATGCACTCGACGTTCGTGATGCCCAAATACTTCAGCACGTCGAGCTTGTTTTCGTGGTGCACGATGTCCACCGTCACCACGCGCTTGAAGTACCGCGACAGGACGACAGCCGTCAGCCCGGCCCAGGTGCCGATTTCGAACGCCGTGTCGCCGCGAACGCCGTTCTCGCGCAGGAAGTCGTCGAGGCCGTGGAAGACGCTGGAGCGCCGGAAGATGCCGCCGCCGAACTTGTTGTGCACGGCCAGCATCTGCTTGTCGCGCAGCAGGCAGTTCGTCCGGAACTCGACCTGCTTTTCCATCGCGCGAGTCCAGTGCTGCACGTTCTTCATGCGCTTCCTTGAGCCAGCACACCGGCCAGCCGCTTGTCGAAGGTCAGGGGATAGGCGTTGCGGTTGTCGCGCAGCCACTGCATTTCAAGGTCCGGCCGGTGTCCGATCGGATCGTCTGTGTTCTTCTGCTTCCACGGTTCGTCGACGTTGTGGACGCCGCTGCTGAACCCGTCGAATCCTGTCAGGTAGCACTCGGCCGGCTGGCACTCGAGCACGTCAAGGATTGCAGCGAAGCCGGTTGTCGGCTGGTGCTGCCCCAGCAGGTCGAACTTGGCGAGAAACCGCGCGTCGTCCGGGATGAAGACATCGCACGGCCACCATGCGGCGCGGTTGCGGTAGATGTAGCGGTAGTCGATGCCCACCAGCTTGCCGCGCGCCCGGTGCCACTCGCTGTCGATCGGTTGGCTGTCCGGCAGCTTCGACATGCACAGCCAGCACCCAGCCTCGACAAGATCGTCGCGCGTCGTGGTGATGCTGGTGCCGAAGAAGCTGTAATGCACGTCGCAGCGCGTTCCCTGCGCTGCTCCCGGCTTCCAGTTGTTCACCCGCACGACGATGTCGTGCCCGTCGACGAAGCCGGGCGCGTTGTCCAAGCTGCCCGGGCCGCTACCGACAACCGCGATCCGCCTGCCGCGCAGCTGCTCGACGACTTCAGGCCAGGACACGAAACGCATCGCGCGCGGCCTCTGCAATCTGCTCGATGGGCCAGTTGTCCATGACGTAGCTGGATGTCGGCTTGCTCAAGATCTTTTGCGGCGTGCACAGCCGGATGAACTGCTCGCGCGACTCCAGGCCTTTGCTTGCCCAGACGACCATCAGCGGCTTGTCGAACGCCTCGGCCAGCGGGATCATGAAGCTGCACTGCCCCACCAACCCGCCAGCAATCCATGCGATGTCCAGCAGGTCGGAGACGCTGGTGCGATCGGCCAGGTCCATGTCGGCCGTCAGCGGGTAGAGCTCCAAGCCCTTTCCACACTCGACGAGAAAGCAGCCCTGTTCCTTAAGCGCGGCCAGCACCGCATCGAACGCTTCGCGCCGCGGCAGCATGTCGTTCGCAAACCCGTCCGCGCGCGCCATCGGCGGCCGGCCACCGTTGACCATGATGATCGGCCTGCCGTCTGCCGCCGCGCGGATGCTGCGGATCAGGCGCTGGTTCTGCGGCTCCCACCGAAACGACAGCGCAAGGTCCGGCGGCGCTCCCGCGCTGATGCACACGTCCTGCCACTGGTTCGTTTCGGCGTACTGCTTGCGGCTCACGTAGTGCGCGACGACATTGCACCCGGTGCGCGCGAACGGCTCGACGTAGGCACCCGACCCTTCGAAGACGTCCCGGTAGTCGGAGCAGACCCGGACCTCTTCGCTCCGGCGCACGAAGTGCTCGGCGACCGGGCGCACATAGAGCGCATCGCCCAGTCCCCTGCCGCCGCGCAGGCGCAGCATCACAGCACATCCTCCAGCCTGACCTTGCGGAAGCTCTCGATCGCGCTGCCAGGGCTGGCGTTCAAGACCTCGACGCCGAGCTCGAGCAGCGCGTTTTCGGCCTTCGACATAGCCTGCCGGTAATACGGGTAAGCCCCTGTCGGCGTCTGGCGCGGATGGCCGCCGTGGAAGTGCGTCTTGCCGTCTGCGGCAGGCGCACCGTCGAAGCCGAGCAGGATGATCCGCTTTGCCCCGGCCAGCACCGACAGGTTGAGCGCCGAGAATCCCGAGTTGCGCCCGGATACCAGCACCTGCGGGTCCACGGACAAGCCCATTCCCTCGCGGTTGCGAAGCATGTGCACACGTTCGTCGGTCACGTTGGCACCGCTGTTCTGGATCGTGCATCGCTGTCCTGCAAAGGACTCCCACCGCGCGCGCACGTCTGCTGCCGTCAGGCCCAGCACCGGCTTGTCGCGCCCTTCTTGCTGCCAGACGTACCAGTGCGAATCCGACGCGAAGCACACATCAGCCCACGGCGCGACGAGATAGCTGTCGTTCACAGCCACGCACCGGACGCCGCGCGCGTGGCCCGCTTCGGCGAGCTGCACTTGCTCCATCGTCAGGCTGGCACCGCCGCCCAGCAGGATCGCAGTATCGCCCTCCCACAGCCGCAGCACCCGGGAGAACCGCTCGCCCTCGATGCGCTGCAGGATCATGCAAACCCGTGATGAACGCGCTCGGTTCGCACCAGCGCCTCGGCAGCCCGCGCATCCTTGGCATCGCCGTCGTACAGGTAGCGTGTGTAAAGGATGATGGCCTGCTTGTACCTCTCCGGGATGACGCTGGCGTCCTGGATCGGGCTGCCCGTGCGGTCGGCGTAGCCGGCGCGGAAGGTGATGCGCAGATCCTGGGCACCGGTCCACGTCGCGCCGCTCTTGGCGACCAGGCGCGGCCACTTCGACGCCGCGTCCCGCAGTTCGTAGGTGCTCGCGTCGATGGTTGTCTGCGTGCCGTCGCTGTCCACGGACACGAAGCTGGTGATCGACAGCACAGGCGAGCGGCGCAGCAGGATCTCGCCCACGCGCTGCCATGCGAACGCTCCGACGTAGTAGCCGCGCATCGGATCGTTCTCGAAGTTGGCCGTGCCGTGGCTGATGTTCATCCGCCAGGTCTGGTCGACCATCGCCCGGCCGGTGAAGTCTTCCAGCCACTCGCGAGCCGCCACGCCCTTGGACGTGATGTCGTCGTCTCGCTCGGTGACATCCTCGAACTCTTCGAGTTCGCGCTTCAGCCACGCCAGCGTGACCGGCTCGAGGTCAGGCTCGGAAACTCGTTCGAAGACGAACTGCATCACGACATCCTCACAACCGGGCGGCCAGCGGGTTCTTCGGTGCGCAGGTCCTTGCCGTCTCGGCCCTTCTTGGCGATGAGCCTCCAGTCTTCCGACTCGCCCGGGCGGCCTTGCGGCGCGTCCTTCTGCGCGATGAAGTAGGAGCCGCCGAAGCCGACGCCGTCGCCCTTGTCGTAGCTGCGCTCAGCCAGGTAGCCGCCGCGGTCGATCAGCGCCGCAGATTTGAACGTCCGCACGCTCTGCCGGCCGTTCGTGTAGGTCGTAGTGCGCCGCACCGTGCGCCCTTCGGCCTCGATCTCTTCGGATTCTTCGGCTATGCCGTTCATCGCTACCAGCCATCCAGCCTTGTCGAGGTCGCCGTCTTCGGGCAGCGGCTCGGTCTGCTTCCACGCGATGACCAAGCCGCCGCGATAGGCCGCGACCGTGCCGCGCTGGTAGCGCCGGTCGGGGTCGATGCCGTCGCGCACTTCGATCTGCACGGCATCGCGCCCAGCCGGCCCTTCCATGCCGTCGCGGCCACGCTCGCCGGGCTCTCCCTTCTCGCCGCGCTCTCCAGCCGGCCCGGGTTCGCCCTTCTCGCCGCGTTCGCCGTCGCGCCCGGGCAGGCCGTCTTTGCCGTCCTGCGGCGTCGGGCGCTCTTCCAGCGCCTTGATGCGCGAATGGATAGGGTCCAGGCTTCGCTGGAACATCGCTTTCACAGCGTCGAAGATCTTGTCTGCGATATCGGTCATGGCGTCCCCGCGCAGGCAGCGTATCCGCCGCTGATGTTGATGGTGTAGCTCACGCTGTGAGCCCGTAAGTCGCCGGCCAGCCGGCGGTGATGTCGACAGCCGCCGGATCGGCGGCTGCGTCGACCTGCGCTTTCAGGCTTTCCGCGTGCGCGAAGAGGGCCATGTCCATGGAGAGAGCAGCTTGGAAGATCGCGCCAGCCAGTGCCTGGGACATGATGACGAAACTGCCGTCCATCGTCTTCCACTGCACTGGCGGAACGTTAGCGCCCAGCATCACCAGCGCGAGCTGCTGCGTCTTGCTCTTGCCGTCAGAGTGAAACCATTTCGGTGTTCCGTTCACGGTGACGCTGTAGCCGCCTTCATCGCTGAGTCGGTCGCGGGTGGCTTTGATCTGCTCCCACAGGGCGGCGCGGCGGTCTGACAGCGGGACTTCGGGCGGCGTGTACGCTTGCCACAGTTCCGCCTTGTGCGCAGGCACCGACTCCATCTCGCGGATTTCGCCGGTCAGTGTGTGCTGGTACAGGCTCATAGTCCGTAGACCCTTGGATGGGCGGCTACTGTAGGCGAGCCCGTCGCCGTCATGGTCAAGCCGCCGACAACCTCGACAAGCTCTCGCACCAGCGGAGCGTAGAAGACCAGCGATTCGGGCCGCACAGTTGCGGGTGACGCGCCCTTTGCAAGCGATGCAACTTCGGCGGCTGTCAATGCGACATTCCAGATTGCCGCTTCGGCCAGCCTGCCGTCTGCGTATTGAATCGGCGTGTTGTCTAGACGGACTCCAACCGTTGTGCTATCCATGATCGCAGCCGGTGTGATCGACGTTGTACTAGTCCCGGAGTTGCCGCCGTCCATGTAGATCGTGCGTGACGTTGCCGACGAAAAGACTCCGCACACATGCCGCCACTCACCAGCCGCAAACGTGGCGGAGCTTGTTGCGTTTTGCGTAGAGCCGCCGTTTGACGCTGCCGCCCGGAATCTGCCGTTTGTGGCGTCTACGTTGACTACTGACAGATTGAATGAAGTTGCGCTTGCCGATCCTTCATCTGCCACACTCAGCAGTCGATTGCCGGTGGCCACCGAATCAAGGTTGGCCCAAATGGCAAACGTGCAGGGGTAGCCATTGACCGCAGCAGGTGCGCTTCTGAGGTACTGACTGGAGCCGTTGAAGTCGTAGGCCATCACCCGCCCCGCACTTCCACCGCGTACAACTCCGCGTCACCGGCCATCGTGTCCGATGCGTCAGCAGGCAGGCGGCGCATTTTGAGCGCGTACATCTCGCCCGCGCTGATACCGTCCGTGTCGGCCGCAGCGACAGTGATGCTCGGCACCGTCAGTTTTCCACTTGTGCCATTTGCCGCCGATGCGCTCGATGTCGTCACCGTGTCAAACGTGATTGAGTCGATGTCTTGATTGTTTGCGTTCAGGCGAGCGAACGAAACCTCCCATATCACATTCCCACTCGTCGCGCTCGTAGCTGCCCAGTGCAGGTAGACCACCAAGCCGCGGGTCACGTCTGCAATGTCTGGCATGACACCGACGAATACCGCGCTTTCGGCTGTCGTGTCGTCGAAGTCCAGGCAGGCGATGCTGGCGCGAGTGTCCAGCGTGGCGTATGCAGACGATGGCGGGTAATTGTCCAGTGGACCGAAGCGCCCGTAAGTCTTGCTGCCAGCTCCTGCTGGTCCTGTCGCTCCCGTAGGCCCGACCAACGACGTGGCGTCTCCCCAGGCACCGGCTGTTTTCGGGCCATAGATCGCGTCAGCCGTTGTGTCGATGTAGAAGTCGCCATCAACTCCCAAACCCGCACTAGGCGCTCCAGATCCGTTGCGGATTGTTTTTCCGTCGGCACCGTCTGCACCATCGGCACCCGCGGGGCCTGCTGCCCCAGTTGCCCCGGTCGCGCCCGTTGCCCCTGTTGCCCCTGTGGCACCCGTTGCACCGGTTGCGCCTTGCGGCCCGACGAGCGAAGTCCCGGACCCCCACGCACCGGCCGCCTTCGGGCCGTAGATGTCCCAGCCCGTCGTGTCGATGTAGAAGTCGCCGTTCGCGCCGGTCCCTGCGCTCGGAGCGCCCGAGCCGTTCAGGATCGTGTTGCCGGTGCCGTCGCCGCCTGTGCTTTCTTGCGTCGGCGCGCCGACATAGATCCGGTCCCGCACCAGCGACACGCCCGCACCCCAGCCGCGCGTGGTCTTCGGCCCGAAGATGCGCCAGCCGTCCGTGTCGAGGTAGAAGTCGTCCGGCTCGCCCTCGTTGGGCTGCGGGTCGCCTTCGCCGTGCAGGAGCGTCCGGCCGTCTTCGCCGGGCGCGCCCTTGGGGCCTCGCTCGCCGTCCTGGCCGTCCTTGCCATCGCGTCCGTCCTTGCCGGCGGGCCCGGGTTCTCCGCGGTCGCCTTTCGGCCCTTGCGGTCCCTGCTCGCCCTGCTCACCTTTCGGTCCCTGCGGACCTTGCGGGCCTACCGGCCCACCGGCAGGGCCTTGCGGTCCCTGCGGCCCCTGCGGGCCGGGAGGGCCTTCCTTGCCTTGCGGGCCCTGCGCCCCATCCACGCCGGGCGGCCCAGGCGGGCCGGGCGGGCCGTCTCGGCCGTCCCGACCGTCGCGGCCGGGCGGTCCTTGCTTGATGTCGTCGGCTGCCACGTCAGGCGGTCAGGGTGGCCGTGTTGAACTTGGCGATCAGCGCGTTGGCCAGCTCGCGCACCTGGGTGTCGTCTTCGCTGTCGTCTTCGCTGTCGTCGGGCTTGGGCGCGGGCGCAGGCGGAGCCGGCGCGCGCGAGCCGAAGGGGTCGTCCATCTGGTCGCGCTTTGCGAGCGCCGCGAGCGAGTAGTTCTGCTGCTGCAGGTAGGGCGTGTCGCCGCCTGGAACGGGCGGCAACCCGAACTTGGCCCGGCCTTCGTCCGGCTTCATCACGCCCGCGCTGACCAGCTTCGCAACCGCTTCCGCCTGCGCCGCGGTGTCCATGCGAATCAGACCTTCCAGGTCGAGCTCGGTGCAGAGGTCGGCCGGCAGCCGCAGGCCTTCGTCGAGGCACAGCTCGACCTGCTCAATGAGCTTCTGCAGGCACTGCGTGTAGTAGCGCAGCCGTTCGGCCTCGATGGTGCTGCCGCTCGGGATCTCGCCGCCAACCATGAAGTAAGGCACCAGCAGCGCACGGGCGATGTCTTTCACCGTCCATTCGAGCTGCTCGATCAGTTGCGCCTGCTCGGCCGGCACGGCCATCGAGTCGTATTTCAGGCCGTTGCCGCCGACGAAGATCTTGCCCAAGTTGCGACCGCTGAAGTTCGCGTCAAACTCGTTTTTCAGGCGCAGCGCGGTCTGGTCGTCGATCTCGTCTGGCGCGGTGAGCATGCCCCCCGGGCGGCTCATGTTTGCGAAAAACAGCGCCGAATTGTTCTGGATCTTGCGGCCATGCGTGGCCGACAGGCCGGCGGCGTACAGGGGAGCAACGCCCACCAGCGGGTGCCAGAGGCAGTTCATCCGGTCGTGAATAATGAACTCGGCCGGAACGGTGACGTCACCTTCCAGTCCGGACAGGTGGTCTGCGCTCAACCGGTAGAACACGTCGCCCGAGGTCGACACGGCAGGCGTCACGCGCTCCGAGTCGAGGATGTAGAGCGCCTTGACGACACCCCGCTCGTCGCGGTCTTTCAGGACGTAGGTGTTGCCGTAGAGCAGCTTCATGAGCACCCACGTCTCGAGAAACTGGATGCGCGTCTGGAAGTGATTGGGCTTGCGCAGCACCGGCAGGAACGGCGAAGTCTCGACCTCGGTCCAGATGCCGTCGACGTTGCGCATGAGCTTCGCGCGCAGCTTGCCCACATCGCCTGCGATAAGCGTGAGCGGCGCGTACATGCCCGAGAAGCCCAGGATGTCGCGCGGCGCGTCGACCTCGATCACAGACTGGAACGCACCGGCAAACGATTCGCGCACGACGCCGAACCAGCCCGTGCGCGCAGGCATCGGAACAGGCTGCGACCACTTCTGGCGAGCAATGCCCGCGCTCAGGACGGTGAGGAGGTTATTGGACACGCAGCAGCCCTCGGGTGAGTACGGCGGCCAGCATGAGCATGGGCGCAGCAGCGGCGAGCAGGGCCCAGCCGATACCGGCCAGGACGTACACGCCGGCGACGGCCATGCCGATGCCGGTCACTGCGCAGATCGCAGCGATGACGATGGGCAGCATCAAGAAGCCCTGCGGGCACCGCCGATGCGGCGCGTGGAGGTCATGCCGCTCGCGGCGGTCATGCTGCCTGCGGCAGTCATGGCGCGAGTGGAGTAGCTGCCGGGCCAGTTCGCCGCGCTGTCGCGCGACACATAGGACGGCACAACGTCGCCTTCTTCGCGCTCGATGTTGCCGGCACCCACCAGCAGGGTGATGTGCTTCGGCTCGATCTCGACGCGCTCGCCGGGCTGCAGCTTGCGGCCGGCGTACTCGAAAGCGGTCTTGCAGATGCGTTGGGGCATGGCTTTCCTCGGAGAAAAGGGGCGCTACCCTTGCGAACAGCGCCCCTTTGGCTACGCCGATCAGGCGACGTAGGCGGCTTCGCGGATGTACGCGACAGCGGTGCTGCGGCGCTTGGCCCAGTTGATGAAGCGCACGGCGCGGATTGCCAGCGACATCGTCTGGAACATCGAGACCATCGTCGTCGCGGTCGTGGAGCCCGTCGAGGTGTTCGTCGGGTTGTCCAGCAGCTGCAGCGAGGCCTCGCGGCTCACGTCGATCATGACCTGGCCGTCGTCCGCGAGGAAGACCTCGGGCTGGTTGACCAGGATGATCATGCGACCGCTGTCCGGCGAGCCGGGGATGTTCGCCGAGTTCGACGTGATCACCGGCAGGCCCAGCAGCCGGCCGCCGTTGACGCCCATCTCGGGATACAGCGGCAGGCCCAGCGAGTTCAGCATGAGGCTGATCTGCATAGCCTGGTTGGGCGTCATGATCCAGGCGCACTGCGCGAGGTCGAGGTTCTCGTCGGCCATCGACTTCAGCAGCGTGGCGAGGTCGGTGCGCAGGTTCGCAGCCGCGGTGCCCGTCGCGGTGACGGGCGTCACGCCGTAGGTGACCGAGGCCGGCGAGATGTTCGCCGACGCGGCGACGTTCGGGTCGACGAACTGCACGTCGAGGAACGTCGAGATCACCTTTGCCAGGTCGTCACGCACTAGCATCTCGGCCGAGGGCGACGACAGGCGCGCCAGTTCCTCGTCGATCGGCGTGATGCACGCGGCCTTCGCGATGCCCAGCGACTGGCTGGTGAAGCCCTGCTTGCTGACCGGGATTGGAGCGCCCTGCCCCACCCAGTTGCCGGTGCCGGTGCCGTTCTGCTCGCCCACGCGGATGTTGAACGGAACGCGGCGCAGGTTGAGCTTGCCCAGCACCGTCATCGGGCGCAGGTACTCGACGAACTCGCTTGCCAGGTTGTTCTGGTAGGCGATCTGCGAGGCCCAGCCCGAGGTCGTGGTGTCGCCGGCCGGGATCGCGGTCTTGATGAACCGGCTGATCTCTTCCTGCGTGTCGGCCCAGGCCTTTTCCTGCTGGACGACAGCCAGCGCATCGCTGACGTTGCCCTTAGCGCGGATCATCGCCATCGCGTAGCGTGCGAAGCGCACGCCGGGCGCGAGGTTCGACTTGACCGTGATGTAGCCGTCGCCGGCCGGCGCGCGGGGCGCGGCTCCGGGCTTGCCCGTGTCGGCGGCCTTGGTGGTCACCGGTGTGGCGTCCTTGGCCTGCTTCTCGAGCACGCGCAGATCCTTGAGCTCGGCGTCGATGACCTCGACTTCGGCGCTCAGGTTGTCGAACTCTTCCTTCTCGGAGGCGTCCTTGGTGCGGCCGTCGTCGATGGCCTTGGTCTGGATCTCGGTCTGACGCGCGACGTGTGCGGCGCGCTTGGTCTCGAGGGCGGCGATCTGTTCGGCGATGGTTTTCATCGTCATTCCTTTCGTGAGGGGGTTGGTCAGAGGTAGACAGCGCCCTTGCGCCGTCCGGGTGCGGGAACCCCCGCGGAAGGACCGCGGTAGTCCGCGGTGGAAAGTCGGACGACCGGACGACCCGCGCTGGTGCCGGAAGCGGCGCGCCGGATGGCCTGGTCGGCCGACTTGATGCTGGTGATGGAGCAGTCCGAGTTCGCCGGGATGGCGACCAGCGACAGTTCCATCCACTCCCAGGCGGAGAACTTGACGCCGCCGTTTTCCATGTAGCTGTGCTCGAGCGAGCGGAAACCGATGCTGACGCCGCGGATGAGCTGGGCCTTCACGCTTTGCCACGCTTCGTCGCATCGCTGCTTGAGCGTGCCCTCGTCGTCGATCTTGGCGATGCGGGCCTTGAACGGAATGCCCGACTTGGTCGGCTTGGCGAAGGTCACTTCGCCCACGGGCAGCCGCGCGTCGTGGTGCAGCAGCAGCGGCATCGGCAGCTTGAACTTCGCGCCCATTGGCTCAACGATGTCGGACATGCGGTCGGGCGTCGGCGTGGTGGCAATGCCTTCGATGACGCGCTCGTCGTCGTCCATCGCCTTGATCTCGAGCAGGGAATAAGCACGGTCCATATCAGGCTCCGATGCGGTCAGCCGACCGCGAAGAACTGGAATTTCCGGCGCTGCGATTCGGGGTTCAGCGCCATGAGCGAGACCGCGTTGAAGCCGGCCATCAGCGGGTCGATCTTTCCCTTGCCGCTTGCCTGCTTGGTGACGAGGATCGCGTTGCCCTTGTCCTCGATGCGAGCATTGCCCACGCACCACGGCATGAGCAGCGACTGCGCGACGATGATCTCGCCGCCGGCCAGCCGCCGCTCGGCGGTCTTGATTGCGCCGTTGAGCGTGTAGCCCTGCCGAATCGCGACGATCTGCTCGTCGCTGATGCCGCGCTGCCTCGTCGTGAGCGCCGTCACGATGTCGCCGATGCCGGCTGCGTCGACGCCGATTGCCAGCTTTTCGGGCAGCAGCTTGGCGTCGTTGAGTCCGCAGACGATGTTGGCCAGTTCGTCAACATCGTCGCCGGGCGACTTGACGATGGTGAGCTCGCCGGCCTGCTTGAAGTCCCGCAGCCGTGGCGCGATCTCTTTTCGCCGCTCCAGCACGATCTCATGCGCCCAGGCTCGCGACCACCACAGCCACCTGCGCGTGATCTTCTCCCGCCCAATGACCGCCAACCCCAGCAGGTCGTCCAGTCCTCCACCGTCGATCCCTACGGTGACGACCTCGCATCGCGCCTTCAGGTCTTCCAGCGAGAAGGCTTGCTGTGCCTGCTCCCAGAAGTCTGCACCGGCCCACCGATCGGACTGCAGCGACAGGCCGATCTCGACGTTCAGGTGCTTCGCCAGGAAGCCGCGGACCTCTTCTTCGCCGGTCTCCTGCGCCTTCGCGAACTCGCGCAGCAGGAACTCTTCGTCGACCGATTTCCCGAGGTTCGGGTTGACGATGTGAAAGTTTTCCGGCTTGCGGTGCTCGCCGGCCTTGATCATCTCCGGCGGGAACTCGTAGATGACCGGCACGAACTTCGGATCCGAGATCACGCCGTCGCGCACCTTGCGCGCGTAGTCCAGCTTCTGCCGGAACACGCCGGCCGGCGGGTCGTCGGACTGCGTCGTCAGGTAGATGACGAAGCCCTCGGGCCTTGACGCCAGGCCGCCGATCGCTTCGCGCAGCATGTTCGCCGCGTCGGCCTGCTTGCCCAGAAGCCAAAGCTCGTCGACCAGCGTGCCGACCGACTTCGCGCCGCCGACCGTGCTGGCGTCGGCCGCCAGTACCTTCAGAGCGCCGTCGTTGCCGCGATGCGTTATCGTCTTGATGTGCGTCTGGACGTGCATCAAAGCGGCGAGTTCCGGCTCGAATTCCTCGGCGCACATGAATTTCGCCGGGTCGTAGCTGTTGCCCGCGATCTCGACCGTAGGTGCCAGGATCGTGAACTTCGCCGCGTTGCGCCAGTTGCGGATCAGCGCCGTGAGCATGATCCCGGCCGCCACCGTGGACTTGCTGTTCTTCTTCGGCACCAGCACGAACCATTCCGTGATCAGCCGGCGGCCGGATTCCGCGTCGTAGGCCCCGAAGATCGAGGCCGCCAGGTCGAACACCCACTGCTCGCAGGCTTCGCCGAACGTCGGCGAGCCCGGCGCGTCGACGATGCGCAACTCGCGCAGCACAGCCAGGCCCGCTTCGGCCTCGGCAGGGAAGATGGGCGGCGGGATGATGCTCTTGCCCGCTCGCAGCCGTGCTGCCCAGTCGGGGCACGCCGTCGACCAGGTCGGCATCAGACCGGTTTGCCGTTGACCGCGGCCAGCTTCGGCGGCGGGGCCGCGCCGAACTTGCCGGCTGCCGCTTTCTTGGCGCGGCCGGCGGCTTCTTCTTTCTTGCCGCCGTCGTGGCGCTTCGTGTGCAGGTACTGCGCGGCCGCAATCGCGGCCCTGACGCGCGTCTTCACGTCGACGGCCTCGTTGTTCTGGACCGCCAGCAAAAACGTCAGCGGCTCGTCAGTCTTGGGAAGCGGAGCCGGGCCAGCAGCCTGGGCGGCCTGGGTCACCAAATCCATTGGCGACAGCTTCGGCTTGCGCCCAGCGCCTGGCCGCCTGCCGCCTGAGTTTGGCCGGGCCCCACCGCTGCGTCCTTTGACTCCGGCCATTTGTTGATTCCTTTGGGGCAGGGGCCTGATTCTGCAAATGAG